>Ga0163144_10007188_pt1 | contig 24440 bp, 13 predicted proteins | sample OliLak19BULKMAT1_FD_123175 | JGI IMG/M metagenome (GOLD analysis project Ga0163144, IMG submission 123175) | Freshwater microbial mat bacterial communities from Lake Vanda, McMurdo Dry Valleys, Antarctica - Oligotrophic Lake LV.19.BULKMAT1 | ecosystem: Environmental > Aquatic > Freshwater >...
ACCGACTCCGCGCGGCAACGGACAGCGCGGTTTGGATGCTGGCGCTGACGACCTGCAAGCACCTGGTGCTGGAGAAGGCCCGCGTCGCCGACCGCCTGCGCCGCTTGGCCGCGGCGTATGGCGGGCATTTGAACATGATCGCCGCCGGAATCGAAAGTTCCGCAGCCGATGACGGCGGCGCGGATCAAGTTCAGCGCCTCCTGCGTTCGTTGACGACCGATGCCGACCGCGAGTTGTTCATCTTCAAGATGAACGATGTGCCCGATGGCACGATCGGCGCAAGCCTTGGGATCGGGGAGGAGGCCGTTCGCCAGCGGTGGTCCAGACTGTGCCGCCGCTTACGAATGCAGCGATCCGGATGACCGCGTCGTGGCGGTATTTTCCCCGGCGAAGTGTGCCCTCTCCGTGCTCCGCCAGGGAGTCGAAAAGCACCCCCGGCGCGCCTAGAATCGGTGTTTGCCAAAAGCCCGATTATCCATGCGGGTTTTGCGGTGTTTTGGCCTCCGCCGCGGGGCCTGAAAGCCGGCCTTCGCAGAGCCCTTTAGAGTCCTCCCGCGGCCTTGCCTCGACCCTTGTCTTTCGCACGCAACGGACACACGCTCCATGCCCAACAACTCCGCCTCCAGCAAGCTCGATCCGACGTCCGAGGAGCAGGCACGTTCCGCCGAGCAGGTGGCGGATCAGGCTGCGGCGGGGGGGCTGGCAGGGGCGCAGCAGGAGAAGTCCGCCGCGGGCGGCAAGGCGTACGCCGAGGATCAGATCAAGATTCTCGAGGGTCTGGAGGCGGTGCGCAAGCGTCCGGGCATGTACATCGGCGGAACGGATATCCGGGCGTTGCACCACTTGGTGTATGAGACGGTCGACAACTGCATCGATGAGGCGATGGCGGGCTTTGCTGATACGGTGAGCGTGACGATCCTGCCGGATGGCGCGTGCTCGGTCGTTGATAACGGCCGCGGCATTCCGATCGGCCCGAAGAAGCATGAGAACCCGCAGTACGACGGCAAGCCCGCGGTCGAGATCGTGATGACGGTGCTGCACGCGGGCGGCAAGTTCGGCGAAGAGGGCAGCGCGTACAAGGTGTCGGGCGGTCTGCACGGCGTCGGTGTGTCGTGCGTGAACGCGCTGTCGGAGTGGCTGGAGTGCGAGGTGTATCGCGATGGCAGGATTCACACGATCGGCTTCACACGAGGCAAGACGACGCTGCCGCTGAGCGCGGTCGGGGAGATTCCGGCGGATGCGGCGTTCAAGACGGGCACGAAGGTGACCTTCATGCCCGATGCCCAGGTGTTCCCGGACACCACGTTTGACTTCAACATCCTGTCGAACCGCCTGCGCGAACTGAGCTATCTCAACCCGGGTGTGACGATCCGGCTGCGAGACGAGCGGGTTGGGCCGGATGGCAAGATCCGCAGCGAGGCGTATAAGGCGACGAACGGGCTGCTTGAGTATGTGCAGTTCATGATGACCGGCAAGACGTCGGTCGCGTCGCCGGTGCACCTCATCAAGAGGGACGAAGGCTCGCTGCTTGAGTGTGAAGTCGCGATGCAGTATCACGACGGCTACAACGAGACGCTGCTGACGTTTGCCAACAACATCAACAACACCGATGGCGGCACACACGGGCAGGGGTTCAAGGTCGCGCTCACGCGTGCGCTGAACAACTATGCCCGCAAGATCGGCATTTTGAAAGAGAAGGATCCTGTCCCGACGGGCGAGGATCTGCGTGAAGGGCTTGTGGCGATCGTCAGCGTGAAGCTGCCGAACCCGACCTTCAACAACCAGCCCAAGGAGAAGCTGCTCAACCCGGAGATCGAGGGCTTTGTCTCGACCGCGGTGGCGGAGGCGCTTGAGAACTGGCTGGAGGAGCACCCGGGGGAGGCGAAGAAGCTGATCCTCAAGGGCATCAACGCGGCGCAGGCGCGCGAGGCGGCGCGGAAGGCGCGCGAGCTGACGCGGCGTAAGTCCGCGCTTGAGTCGGGCTCGATGCCCGCGAAGCTGCGCGACTGCAAGACCAAGGATGTGGCGAGGTCGGAGATCTTCATCGTCGAGGGTGATTCGGCGGGTGGCTCGGCGACGCAGGGTCGCGATGTCGACACGCAGGCGATCCTGCCGCTGAAGGGCAAGATCCTCAACGTCGAGAAGGCCCGCATCGACAAGGTACTGGGCTTTGAAGAGATTCGCGTGCTCATCTCCGCGCTCAAGTGCGGGATCGGCGAAGACTTTGACGTCGCGAAGCTGCGGTATGGGCGGGTCATCATCATGACCGACGCCGATGTCGATGGCTCGCACATCCGCACCTTGCTGCTGACATTCTTCTTCCGGCAGATGCCCGAACTGATCCGCCGCGGCAAGGTGTACATCGCCCAGCCCCCGCTGTATCAGCTCGCGTGGGGGGGCGGCAAGGCCAAGAAGCTGCAGTACGTTCTGAACAACAATAAACTCGACGATATGCTGACGGAGGTTGGCCTGCAGCGAGCAACGCTGATCGTCCGCAAGACCGACCCGACAGACAACACGACCGTGGTGATGGACCCCCGAACGCGGCAACCGACGATCGCGCGGCGGGTCGAGGGGGAAGAGCTCACCCGCATCATCCGCGTGCTGCGCCGACTGGCGGAGCTGGTGGAGGTTGCCGAACGTCGCGGCGTGAAGTTCCCCGACTTGCTCTCGGCCCGCGCGGCCGACCCAACCGGGACCGGCAAGCTGCCGACGCACCGGCTGACGTGGACGGGCGGCGAGGCGTGGGCGTGGTCCGAAGCGGAGGCGAGGCGCATCGCCGAAGAGAAAGGCCTGCAGCTCGTCGAGCTCGAGGCGGTGCCGGTGGTCGAGGAGATCGTTGACCCCGAGGCTGGCGCGATCGTGGGCGAGGCTGCTGCGCCGCCGGTGGAGGCGGGCCCGAAGCGCATCCCGGCGCAGCTCCGCGAGCTGCACGAGAATCGCGAGCTTGAGCGGATCTTCGAGCAGCTTGCCACGCACGCTCTGTCGATCACCGACTACGCGCTCACGCAGGAGGAGTCGGTCACCGGCGAGAAGCTGCCGACCAAGTATGCGTGGGAGCTGGCGGAGAAGACCACCGAGCAGCAGGCGAGCAAGCCGGCCGAAGAAGAGTCTGAAGCGGGCGGCGATTCTGATGAGACCGCGAACACGTCGCACGGCTCAACGGGCTCGGGACGCGTGTCGCGTTTCGTTGAGGCGGCGAATATCCCGTCGATCCTGGCGTCGCTGCACGAGGTTGGCCGCCGCGGCCTGGAGATCAAGCGGTTCAAGGGTCTGGGCGAGATGGATGCCGAGCAGTTGTGGGACACGACGATGGATGTCTCTCGCCGCACGCTGATGCGGGTGACGTGGGACGGCGCGCGCGAGGCGGAGGTGCTGTTCACCACGCTGATGGGTGAGAACGTCGAGGAGAGGCGGAAGTTCATCGAGCTGCATGCGCTTGAGGTGAAGAACCTGGATGTCTGATCGAGAAAGTCATCCACAGAGTTCACGGCGTGAACACGGAGAGGGGCCTGGCAGACTACACGGGTGTTTTCTGTGTACTCGTTGAATCCTCTGTGTCCTCTGTGGACTCGTCTTCCTGCCTGACACCCCGCTGCTCCCCCATGTACTTCGCAAAGTCTCTCCGTTGCTCAGTATCCAGTGCGTTGTAAATCTTCAGGAAGGCCGCTGTCTGTTGCGCCTTGGTGGGCTTGCCGTATGTCGCTAAGTATGCGTCCTGGATCGCGACACGGATCGTCGATTCCTGCTCGGGTGTTACCGCCAGCCGCTTGAGCAGGGCATCAAGGTCATTGGCCCCTGCGCCAACAGTCCGCCCATAGCTCTGCCGGATTTCGTGCCCAAGCATTGTCAGCCGATCGATGGCCACCGCCGCGAGTCGCCCGCGCGGCTTTCCATTTGTCCCCGGTTCATTCGCCGACTCCTCGATCACCGCGCCGATGTACTCGCTCGTCAGCCGGCGCAGTTCGGTCGCGTTTGTCTCTGTCAGCTTCTCGGCGAGCTCATCTTCCAGTTTGTGACGTGCGCGCCAGGCCGTCGCGTTGTCCATCAAGCCCTTCAACAGCCGCAGCCCTTGCGCATGATCCTGCGCCTGGAATGCGTTGGCGATCTCCACCACTTCACGCAGGTTGTCCATTACCAACTTGTCCATGATCGCCGCGCGCTCAAACAGCACGGCATCCGCCGCCGCTTTCTCCTGGGCCGATAGTTCAATCAGGGCGAGCGCGGCCTGCCCCGGATCAACCTCCAGCCGCTTGAGCTTGCCCCCAAACCCGCGTTCGACCAGTGACCTGGCCGTCTTGGCCGTCTTGACCTTGGGTCCGGAAAGTACCTGTGCATCGTTTGTTGGTTCTGCGGCAACAGGTACTGGCACGTCTCTCTCACCGGTCTGATCGGGCGGCGTCAGGTAAGGGAGTGTGGCTACCACGTACACCGCGAAGACATGGCTCAGCATGGTCGTTCTCCTTTACGCGGCTAAACGACCGCGCAGGCTCGCTCTTGCATCGGCGTTGGGTTGTTATACTGCTCTCTCGGACAAGCAGTTACACGCAGTTCATCGCCCGAATGCCGGCCGCAAGAACAGATGGCCCTTTCGCGCCTTTGCCTCCTTGCTCGCCCTGTCCGCATCTGTGTTCTCTGCGGACTCTCCTCGCCGATACCCTTGCACAAAGGAGGGCGGGAATCCACATGAACATCGGCGAACTCATCTCGGGATTCCCGGTCACCTGTGGCGACCCTGCGGCGAAGTCGATCCGCATCTGTGATGTCACCGAGGATTCCCGCACCGTTCAGCCCGGGTCGCTGTTTGTTGCACGCCGCGGCGAGAAGAACGATGGGCGGCAGTTCGTCCCCGCCGCCGTCAAGGCTGGCGCGGTGGCGATCCTGACCGATGACCCGTCGGGGGCAGCACCCAAGCCGAACAAGGGGCAAGCGCCGGTGGCGATGCTTATCGCGGCGGATCTGCCGCTGGCGACCGCGCAGATCGGCGAGCGGTTCTATGGCAACCCGTCGAGCAAGCTCGCGGTGCTGGGTGTTACGGGGACCAATGGCAAGACCACGATCACGTTCTTGATCCACCAGATCCTCAACGAACTGGGGGTGCGGAGCGGGCTTATGGGCACCGTCGTCATCGATGATGGGACCGAGGTGGCCCCCGCCGTGCTGACGACCGCCCCGGCACTGGAGATTTCTCGCACGCTTGCGCGCATGCACGAGGCGGGCTGCACCGCCGCGGTGCTGGAGGTCTCCAGTCACGCGCTGCATCAACGCCGCGTCGGTGCAATCAACTTCTCCGGCGCGGCGTTCACGAACCTTACCGGCGATCACCTCGACTATCACGGCACGATGGACGAGTATGCCGCGGCGAAGGCGATGCTGTTCGAATCGCTTGCGGCCAATGCCGTCGCGGTGGTGAACTCGGCCGACCCGGCGCATGAGCGGATGCTGCGCGACTGCAAGGCGCGGACGCTGAAGTGTCTGCCGACTATCGCCATGAGCGTGCATCCGGGCGATACCCAGATCGCGCTGGACGAAGGCCAGTGCCGCGCAACCGTTCGGGGCATGGGCCACTCGCACACCGATGTCACGCTTGAGGGGCCCTGGGGGAGGGAGAACATCCGGCTGCCGCTGGTGGGGATGTTCAACGTTGTGAATGCCCTTGAGGCCGCGGCGCTGATTTATGCGTGCTTTGGCGGCAAGGGCGACGGGTGGCTGTCGTTCGCGGATATCGCGGGCGCGTTGGCGAAGGTGAAGGCTCCGCCGGGGAGGCTTGAGCCCGTGACCGCGCGGGGCGCGGAGATTACGGTGTTTGTCGACTACGCGCACTCCGATGATGCGCTGCGGACGGTGCTCAAGACGATGCGCGAGGCGATGGCCGGCGCGGCAGGCCCTGAGATCACGGGTCACAGTACGGGCAAAGCAGCGGGGGGCGCGGGGTCGCACACGAGCGAGCTCTGGTGCGTGTTCGGCTGCGGGGGCGACCGTGACAAGACCAAGCGACCGCGCATGGGCGCAGTTGCCGCAAAGCTGGCCGACTATGTCGTTGTCACTTCCGACAACCCGCGGACGGAAGAGGCGCGGGCGATCATCGGCGAGATCATCGACGGGATTCCTGCCGAATCGCAGCCGCGTGTGCGCATCGAACCGGATCGTGAGGCCGCGATCCAGATGGCGATCCGCACGACCCCGCCCGGGAGCATCATTGTGATCGCTGGGAAGGGGCACGAGGATTATCAGATTCTGCCCGACCCTGCCAGGCCCGGCCAGACGATCACCCGTCACTTTGATGACCGCGAGGTCGCGCGCGAAGCTCTGGCCAAACGCGGCGTGAAAGTTCGTGGCCGCAAGGCCGTCAAGGCCTGAGAGCGCTAAGGATCCGCGACCAACCATGAGTTTCTGGACACCCGAGAATCTTCGTTCTGTGACCGCCGGCACGTGGCTCATCCGCCCGCCGCGGCTGGAGGTTCCGCCCGATCGACCGGCGGATCTTCCTTCTCCGCCAGCGCACCCGTTTGTCGCGGGTTTGTCGACAGATACGCGCGAGGTGAAGCCGGGTCAGGCGTTCCTCGCGCTGCGTGGCGAGAACCACGATGCGCACCGGTTTCTTGCTCAGGCCGTGACCGCCGGCGCGATGATCCTGATCATCGACGATGAGGGTGCGGTTCCGACCGGTGGGTTTACACCTGCGGCGGGTGTGCTGAAGGTCGCGGACACGGGCAAGGCCCTGCTGAAGATCGCCGCGGCGTATCGCGAGTCGCTCAAGGGCACGCGGGTCATCGCGGTTTGCGGCTCCAACGGCAAGACGACGACGACGCGGCTCATTGAGCAGGTGCTGCACACGACGTTGCGCGGAACGGCCTCGAAGAAGTCGTTCAACAACGCGGTCGGTGTGCCGCTCACGATCCTTCGGGCACAGCCCGCCGATCAGTACCTGCTCTGCGAGGTTGGCACGAATGCGCCAGGCGAGATCGCGACGCTCGCGGCGGTCGTGCAGCCGGATATCGCCGTCATTACCTCCATCGGATGCGAGCACCTTGAGGGGCTGGGGGACCTGGCGGGGGTCGCGGCGGAAGAAGCGAGCGTGCTGAAGTTCCTCCGGCCCAAGGGCTGCGCGATCATCAATACCGATTCGCCGGAGCTTGAGAGCGCGATCCGCAAGTACAAGCCCGCCACGCTGGTGCGGTTTGGCCGCGGCAGCAAGGAAGTGCCCGCAGATATTCGTATCGGCAGTTCCGGGGTCGAGTGCATCGACGAGGCCGACGCATCGGGCAAGGGTTTTACGGGCATCGGCTTTACCATCAACGACCGGTTCAAGGTCCGCCTGCCGATCCTGGGCGAGCACAACGCCATGAACGCTCTGGCGGCGTATGCCGTTGGCCGGCGCATGGCGATCGAGGAAGGCCGGATCATCGAGGCGTTGTCCGGCGCGGGTGGTGCGGAGATGCGGCTCCAGCTTTCGCGGATCGGCCTCCGGGGCGGGGGCGAGGCGCGGATCCTGAACGATGCGTACAACGCGAACCCGGATTCGATGTTGGCCGCGATCGCAACATTGGCCGCGCTCCGGCCGGGTTCGGCGAGCGGCGGCGGCAGGCGCATCGCGATCCTGGGGGACATGTTCGAGCTTGGCCCGGGCGCGGCGGAGCTGCACGGGTTGGTGATCGCGCGGCTGGCGGAGCTTGGCGAATCGATCGGGTTGGCAGTGCTGATCGGCGAGCAGATGTGCCGCGCGGCGGAGTCGCTGCGGTTGGCGGGCTGGGGGGACGATCGGCTGCTCCTGCTTCCGGCCGGGGATGAAGGGTCGTTCCGCGAGGCGGCGGCGGTGATCGGTCCACAGGATGTCGTGCTGCTCAAGGCTTCACGCCGAATGCGTTTGGAGCGCGTTCTGTCTGCCCTCACCGAGCAAACGTCTGGCGCGTCCGCGCCTGTCGCCGCGATAGCCTCCTGACCGATTAAGGGAGCTTTGGCAGTTCGCATCAGCCTCGCGGCGGGATGCCGCTCTGCGCATCGGCCCGGCACGCAACCGATCACATGCTCTATCTCCTCTATAAAACGCTTCAGGACTGGCTTGTCGATGCCAAGATCGACTGGCTGTTCATGGTGCTGGATCAACTTGCGTTCCGCGCCATGGCCGCGGCCGGACTGAGCTTTGCCATCGTTCTGTTTGCCGGGCGGCCGATCATCGACTGGCTCCGGCGCAAGAAGATCGGCGACACCGGCCTGACGGATGCCGAAGCGCTCCGCCACCGCGCCCAATCCAAAGCCAATGTGCCGACCATGGGGGGCATTCTGATCGTCGGGGGAATCCTGCTCAGCGTCGGGCTGCTGGCGGATGTCTCGAACTTCTATGTCATCCTCGGTCTAGCCACCATGCTGTGGCTCGCGGTGCTGGGGGGGATGGATGACTGGCTGAAGCTCACCGCGGCGTCGCGCCCCGGCGGCTCGCGGCAGGGCCTTTACGCCTGGGAGAAGCTGGTCTTCCAGCTTGGCTTGGGGCTGATGGTGGCCTGGTTTGTCTACAACCACGGCGATTCCGCGGCGCCCAATGACCTGGGCCATGTTCTCAACCTGCCCTTCCAGAAGACCTATCTGCGGGATGAGACCGGCGTCCTCGACGTTTCCGCCTCGCTGTTCTATCTGCCGCGCTTCCTGTTTGTGATCATCGGGATGCTCATGATCGCGGGGATGTCCAATGCCCTGAACATCACCGACGGCATGGATGGCCTTGCGACCGGGATTACATCGATCGTTGCGCTGGGGCTGGTCGTGCTGACGAGCATCGCCGGGGGAACATTTGCGCAGGTTCTGCTGGTCCCGCAGATCACCGAATCGGCGGAGCTTGTGGTGATCGCCGCGGCAATGGCGGGGGCGTGCCTGGGCTTCCTGTGGTGGAACTGCTCTCCGGCATCGGTGTTCATGGGCGATACCGGATCGCTGGCGCTGGGCGGTCTGGTTGCGTACCTGGCGGTGGTGATCCGCCAGGAGATCCTGGTTCTGCTCATGTGCGGCGTGTTCCTGATCGAGATCGGATCGGTGGTGCTGCAGGTCGGCTGGTTCAAATACACGCGAATCCGCTTTGGCGTGGGTCGACGGCTGTTCAAGGTCGCGCCGATCCATCACCACTTCCATCTGCTCGGGTGGCCGGAGCAGCAGGTGGTGTCGCGGTTCTGGATCATCACCGCGACGCTGGTAATCGCGTCGCTGGCGCTGATCAAGCTGCGATGATCAGGGAAAGTGCCGCAAGCGCGGAGCTGTGGGCGTAACGCATCGCGGCGGTGGTGCTGCCGCGGTGCACTGCTCTCAGCTTTCCATACTCTGCACTCTCACTATCGCAGCAGCAGCACCCGCTCCAGCCGCACGCGGTCCCGGATCGGCCCAAGCTCGCCCGGCTCGACACGAACGCGCAGGCGGTCGCCGGCGGTGGTTGTGCCGAGATCGGCTGTCAGGGGGACGAGTAAGGCGGTGTTTCCCAGCTTCATGCGGGCGACTTCCCGCGCAGCGCTCCCGGCGGTCAAGAGTTCGACGACGACCACGCACTCGCCCCAGACGGCGTCGACATCGTCAAGCCTGGCTGTGCCGACCACCCGGGTGATGCCTGTTGGTAGAGCCCACTCAACCTCCATCGGGCCGGGAAGCAGGACATCCGCCGCGCCAAGGGCCGCGGGGATCGCATCGACCGCGTCGATCCGCGGGCCGGGCCGGCGCGACAGCCCGATGGGGCGGTAGCTGAGGAAATCGAGGCCCGCCAGAGGCAGTACGCGGGAGGAGTCGAAGGCGATCGCGCTCAGTTCGGCCGTTGAAAACTGTGCCGTGGCGACGGTGCCGGGCGATTCGGACGCAGCACCTGCGGGACCACCTGCCCTTCTGGCGGCGCTGGCCGTCAATGAAAGCACGCTGCGCTGGGTGTCTGTCTCGATGGCTGCGAGCCGCACCACAGATCCATCGGCCAGCCATGCGACCGGACCAGCCAACGCTTGACGCGGATTGGCAAACTGGGCGCGGACGATCTGATCCACGGGAATGGTGACGGGTGTTCCACCCGCATCAATCGTCAGCGCAAAGCCCTCCCCCCCGCTGCGGGGACCGATGGATTCAAGAAAGCCTTCGAGCCGATCGCCGTTAACAAGCCAGACCGTATCGGCCTTCGCGGAGCTTGATGCCGGCACCACGGCTTCGGTAGCGCTTGGCCGCATCACAAACCGGGCAACCTCATCGAGAGAGAACAGCAGTGTGCCGAAACGCTCGTGCAGCCAGGCGATTGTCTCACCATTGGCGCTGATGTGGCCGGGTCTCCCCACAAAGCGCTGGCCGTCAATAAGCTCGATGAACGGCGCGCCCGCGAGGGTCCACGCATCGATCGCCGCGGCACCCGGGGAGGGTTGTCCTTCGGCCCACGCGGAGGGAACAAGGGCGATGGTTTCCGCGAGGGTTCGGGTTTGGGCGACGCCTCGCACATCGATCACGGAGAGCTGGCCGCCTGGAGCACCCGGAGCGGTTTTGATCGAAGCGATCCCGACGCGTTCGACCGCGCCGGCCGCATCCATTCTTCCGCCGTCGAAGACCAGCTGCGCCGCTGCGGCTGTGGCAAGCGAGCCGGTGAGTGCCAGCGCGATGGTTGTTGAAAGGCCGATTCGCATTCCGTGCTTGCCTCCATCCGCGATCGCGGCCCGATTCCAAACACACTCGAAGCCGCATCGGCGTCCGGGCCGCGGACCGGCGGTTACTTCTGGAAGATCGGCAATAACCGCTTGGGCATTTGCAGAACAATCAGCGACATCGCTGTGCCGTACGCCGGGCCGACGCTTTGATCGGGCCAGGAGCCTTCCGGGTCCTGGCGATCAAGCAGTTCCTTGCGGATCGCCGGCCACCACGCGGCCCAGTGCTTGCCGCCCGCCAGGAACATCGCCTGTACGGCGTAGTAGTGACCGTAGAAGTAGTGGGCGCTGGGCGCGCTGGTCGCGCCGGGGAGCGCGGTCGTCGTGAGATACTCAACCCCCTTGTCGAGCGCATCGTCGCGGTAGATGCCGGCGTAGTAGAGGCTTGCCACGCCCGCGGCGCTCCGCGGCCATGCCGAGAAGCCCTGGTTGAGCTGGTAGCGGAAGCCGCCATCGGGGTTCTGGCACTGCCGGACGTACTCAACGGCCTTGTCAACGACTTCCTTGGGCACTTCGATGCCGGCGTTGCGGGCCGAACGCAGCGCCATGATCTGGCAGATCGTGACCGAGACATCGGCATCGTATGGGACGGGGTTGTAGCGCCAGCCGCCATCGGGGTTCTGCGACTGTTCGATCAATCGGCACGCCTTGACGAGCGCCTCGTGCACGCGCGCGGAGTAGGCGGTTTCCCCGCCGCCCTGCGTCATGCCGTAGATCTCGCCGAGGAAGAGCGCGGCAAAGCCGTGGCCGTACATGGGACCGTTGGTTGAATCTGCGGCGAGCAGGCCGGTCTCGGTGGAGCTCTTGAGAACGAACTCGAGGCCGGCCTCGACGTTCTTGGCGTATGGCCCGCGGCCGGGTAGGTTGCCATCGCCCATGAGCGCGATGCACGCGACCGCCGTCACCGCGATGTTCTTGCCGAAGCGGCCGGATCCGAACGATCCGTCCTCGTTCTGCTCTTTGATCAGGTAGGCCAGACCTTTCTGAATCGCCTCATCAAGCTCGGGCGTGATCTCATCTTCCAGCGGCTGGTTCTCGGCGGATGCGCCGCCATCGGCACGCGCATCGGCCGCGGCGTCCCCTGCGGGCGCGCCGGGTGCGGCGGGCGGCTGGTCCTGCGCGAGCGCAGCGCCGGCAGACACGAGAGACACACAGAAGATCATGATGATCTGGCGGACCACAGGTGAACCCTTCGATGAACGAACCGAATGCGACACCGCTTCACGGCCGAGCGGAACTCTCTTCCGCGAGTCGACGGTAGTACTCCTGCGTCATCCGGTTGTAGAGCGAGCTGAAACGGTCGCTTGAACCCTGCAGCAGCATCTGCCGGACGCGCGCCGGGAGCGCGCCCCACGCCGCGCGGGCCGAGTCGAGCTCGGGGTTCAGTGCGCCTTCCTGAAGCTCCGGACCATCGTGCTCCTGCGGCTCGCCGCTGCCGGGCTGCTGCGAGGATTGCTGCTGCTGTTGCTGTTGCTGCCGCTGGCGGGGCTCGCTGCTTTGCTGGTCCTGCTCACCGGGTTGCTGCTGCTGCTGTTGCTGCTGGGCCTGGCGGTCGAGGCTGCTGATGAGTTGATCGAGCTTTCGCAGAGCATCCTCCTGGATGCGCTGGGTCGACAGGCCGACATCACGGGTATCCGTCAGGCGCCTCGCGGCGTCGCGCATCAGGCCCGCGGCCTGATCAAACGCCTGGCCAAGTTCCGCACCTGAGAGGAGCTTGTCGAGTTCATTCTTCGCGGCGTCGGGCGCAGCTTCGCCCTCTTTAGGCTTGTCGTTGCCGGTACCGAGGAGATCATCGAGTGAAGGGAGATCATCCGGCCTTGCACCGCTGGGCTTGTCGGCCTCGGGCTTCTTGGGTGGCACGCCTGCGGAAGCAGGGGGTGTTGCGGGAGGAGTGGGCGTTGCCGGAGCGACCGGCGCGGCCTCGGCGGGTTCGGGCGGCTGGGGTACGGGTGCGGGCGATTGCGAGCTCGCGCCTGCCGCGAAAGCCAACAGAGCGTGAACCGTGATGGCCGCGAACAGAGAATTCATCATGGCGCGGGCTCCTGCGGCGCGGGCGTGGGTTCCGGGCGGGCGGGTTCGGCGGGCGTGGGTTCCGGGCGGACGGGTTCGGCGGACTTGCTGCCAGGCTCGATGCCGCGGGGTGCGCCCTGGCCGTTCTGCTCTGCGAGTCGGTCGAGCAGTTGGCGCGCCTGTGTTGCAATGCCATCCTGCAGACGGATCGCGTCTTCGACGACGGCCGCGCGAGTGGAGGGAGCGCCTTCATCGGCCTCCCGGGTCATCTCGATCGCTTCCTGCTGCATGGAGCGGAGCAGCTTGAGCTCTGCGGCGGGCGGCACAAGCGGCTGCTGGCCTGCCTGGCCTCCTCCGCCGCCCTGCTGATCTTGCTCCTGCTGACGGAAGTCCTCATCTTCCTGCTTGGATGAATCCAGTGCATCGATGAGCGACTGAAGGACTCTGGCGGCGGAAGTCTGCCGGCGCAGAACACCAGCATCGGGTTCGCCCTCGCCAAGCCTGTCGGATGCCGCGGCCATGAGCTCATCGAGCCGCTTGTGGGCATACTCAAAGACCTTGGCCTCGGAGAGTTCACGGGTCTCGGTGAGCATCGCCGCGATCTCGGTGCGGAGGGCCTGCTGATCTTCGCCGATCAGCCGCGCGGAGTTGCGAACGCGGCGGGTCAGCTCGACTCCCGCGAGGTCCTGCGTGGAATCGCGCAGCGAGACCTGCCGGGCAAACGCCGCGGCGTACTTCTTCTTCAGTTCAGCCTTCTTGCGGTTCTGCTCGCGCTGCTGGGCTTCGCGGTCGAGCTTCTCGGCGAGTTCTCGCGCCTCCCGGAGCTTGGTCAGGCTCAGCTCTTCCTGTCCCTGCGCTTCGCCGGAATCGACCGGGCTTCGACGCAGGGCACCGATCGCGCCGACCTGCGCGGATGCGGCCTGATCGATCAGCCTTGCGACCGGGACAATCTCGCGCGGCCCGTTGTTGGCTTCATCCAGCACTCCCAGCGTGTTGGTGTGCAGACGGGTCATCCCCCTGTCCAGACCTGCGAACTGGCCCGTCGTCTTGGCGCGGTCGAGCCCGGCGATCTCCTCGGCCTGCTGCGCAATCAACGCATCGAGGGATTCGATAAGGCTTGCGAGCACGCGCCGGAGCACCTCATCGCGGTTCTTGGCGGTCTGCTCAAGATCGCTGAGCATCTGCTCAAGCGCTTCCATTGCCTGCTGCTGCTGCTGCTGGGCGTTGTTGGTCTGGTTCTGCTGGGCCTGCTGGGCGGCCTTCTGCATCTTCTCGGGCACCTGCTCGCGCTGGCCTCGGCGCGCGGCTTGGGCCATTGCCTGGGCCGCGGCAGGGTCCTTCTTCTGCATCTCCTTCTCGCGATCGAGCATGTCCTGGATCGCTTCGCGCGTTTGCTCGGAGAGTTCCCCCTGCTCCTGCGCGATCTGGGCGAGCTCCTGACGTTCCTGCGGCGTGAGTTGCTCCGCGCTGCGCCCCGTAGTGCGCTGGCCAGCCTCCGCGGTGCGATCTCGCAGCTGTCGCTGCCGCTCAAGGGCTTGCTCGATCGAGCGCTTCGCCGCCCAGGTGTCCTGACCCTGGTCGAGCATCTCGATCAGCTCCGACAGTTCTTCGCGTACTTCTTCCTGCGCCTGCTGAGCGGCCTTGCGCTCTTCCTCTCCCGCCTGGGGTGATGCTTCCTGCCCGGCGGATTCCTGCGCGGCCTGCGCGAGCGACTGGCCCGCCTGACCGGAGCTTTGCCCTGCCCGCTGGAGTGATTGGCGCGACTGCTGCAGGATCGCTTCGAGCGTCGGCTCGGCCATCGCGTTCTCTTCGAGCCGCTGCTCCAGAGCCCCGATGGCCTCCTGCTGGCGCGACAGGCGCTCCGTCAGTCCGGCTTGGGCGCGTTCGCTCTGCCGAGCCGACTGCTCGCCGGGACGGCCTGAGGCCGTCTGAAGCTCCCGCTGCTCGGCTTCGAGCTGGATTGCGCCGCGGCGAACATCCGAGAGCTGGTTCCACACCTGCTCGAGCAGTTCCTCGCGCGACATGATGCGCAGCTTCCGCACCACCGACCGGGCGGGCTCGTGGCGAAGCTCACCGAGCGCGTAGGCATCCGCGGCGAGGGCGGTGATCCAGACTTCGTCGCCAGCTTTCACATTCAACGTTGCCAGATCGAGCGTCGCCTCGATCAGGACCTGCCGGTTGGCGATAGTCGTCCGCGGGGCGAAGCCTCCCGCATTGTCGTTCTGGGCTGGAGCGCTGGCCGCGGCGGCCTCGACTCGGGCGATCGATTCAGGGGGGCCTTGCGCTTCGGGCGCAGCTCCCTCGGAGCCTTGGGGTCTGCGTGCGATCTGGCGTTCCAGCGCCACCCACTCCAGGCCAACATCGTCACGCCCTTCCCCGGCGAGTTCGATCACCGCGGTCGCGAGGACAGACTTGTCATGATCCGGCCGCAGCACCACTGCGCTCGGCGCATTGTCTTCGAGCACGTCGAGCGTGAAACTGCGTTCCTCGCTGTCGGCGATCCCGTGCTCATCCACGATCTTCACGCCGATGCGGACGGGACGCGCGAGCGTCCATTCCAGCATCCAGACGCGGGGAAGGAGTGTCAGCTTCGCTTCAGGATCGTTTGCCAGAAGGGTGGCGACATCCTCGCCCAAGGCCGCGGCAAGCCAGGCTGGCCCGTTCTGTTCGAACTGCCTCTCGGCAGGGACATCCTTGTTGAGCGCAATGCTCAATCTGGCGGTCGACCCCGAGAGCGAGGCGGGCGGCGCCGCACGCTCATCGATCCCCGTACCAAGATCCACCCTCCGCGCGGCATCTTCTCCGGGCGCGCGTGCATATTCCGGTTCGGTGATCTCCAGCGAGGCGCCGGTGACCGCCGGCGGCTCGACCAGCAGCACGCGGGCGAGCGCGGTCTCATCATCGCTGGTGGCGAAGCGATACTCAAGCTCCACTATCGCCGGGCCCGTCGCCTGTACGCCTGCCGCCCCGCGCGCATCGGCCGGGGCAAAGTTTGCCGGCTCGATCAGCCGTTCGAAGAGCGTTCCCGCGCCAACGCCTGGGACGTCAACGGTTCGGTCCTGGCTGGTGAGTAGCGCTTTGCGCCATGGGCTGGCGACGCCGTCACTCACCAGGCGGTACTCCGCAGCCACGCGTGTGCGTTCGGCCGAGGTGTCGGATTTGGTCAGCGCGGCACGCAGCGGCAACGCCGCGCCAAGCGGATGGACCGCCGCGCCCGTCGCATCGGCGACTCCGGTGCGCTTGGGCCAGGCGACATCCGCCAGCGGCATCAGTACGCGCATCGCGCCGATCCGGGAGAGGTCGGGGATGGTGACCCATGTGCCGCCGACGATCACGGCAACCAGCGCCAGAAGCCCGAGGCTCCGCAGCGCACCCTCCTGCCGAACCACCGAACGTGTACGGAGGTTCTCGACTCGCTTCGCTGCTTCGATGATGACCGGCGCGGCAAGGGCCAGAGACTCTCCTTCTTCGCGCTGGCGGGAGAGATCGACGCCGCTGGCGAGGACACCCCGCAAACCCGCCTGCGCACCCTCCGCGGTACGCTCGATCCGCAGGGCGAGCTCGGTCAGCGAGGGCGCAAACCGAACAACAGGGATGAGTCGCTTCCAACCCCACACCGCCAGCACACCCAGACCGGTGACCAGCATCACCAGCCGCAGGGCAGATGGAGAACGCAGGAAGAAATCCGCCACTGCGAGCACGAAGACACTGCCGAGCGCGGCCGCGAGGAACACGCCCAGCCGCTCGGTTGTCAGAACGAACTTTGTCCAGCGCCGGAGCCTGCGCAGAGCGGCCAATACCGGATCGAGCCCGCCCCTGCTTCCCCTGCCGATTTGAGGCATTGCTGACCCGTCGTCCACGCGACCTCCATTGACATCCCGCCCAGATGGCCCATCCGCTTCCCAGAGTATCGACTACATCGCCGCTCCCAACATGTGATACCGATGACCGGGCGGGGCGGGTCGTCCACTTGGACCACTTTGCGGAGTTGTTGAGGGGTCAAGCCAGTTTCAGCAGTCGCCGGCCGATCCACTCAACCGTGATGATCAGTACCACCACCAGCAACGCCAGGGGGGTATCCCAGAGCGTTTCGATATCCGGCTCTCCCGCGAGCCGCAGCCGTCGATTTGGGAGCAGTTTGGCAACCTGGGCAAGCTCTGCCGCTTCAAGCACTTTCCCGCCGGTCGCTTCGGCCAGCCGCGCCAGGGCGGGGTGGTCAGTCTGGGGGGTACGAAGCTCATCGTTGGCCTGCCAGACCTCGGTTCTGAGGGAGAGACCTCCAGCAGCCCTAATCAGGGGGTCAACGGCCTCGATTTGGTACCTGCCAGACATGGTGGGCAGCCAAGTCGCCGAGAAGCTCCTCGCCGCCGCGGCGGCCCCTCGCCGCTCATCGGCTGGCCCCAGCGGCAGCTCGGTGACAACCGCCTCTTCTGGGGACGTGGACGCCCGATCGTCATCCACGTTGCCTTCTCTTGTGATCCGGACCCGCATGGACCCCGGGGATGCCTGCACCATGGCTTGATCAAGCAGGGTCAACTCGATCTGGGCGGGGCGATCAACTTCGCCGCGGCGGGGTGAGACCTCGAGCATGGCGGGCTTGCCCGATCGCGCCAGGCTCTCGCGCCCAAGCAGCCGCACCATCTGCAACCAGAAACGCTCGGGGAGGAGTTCGCCGCGGCCGTAGCGCCAACGCCAGATCTCATCGGTCGCGACGTAGAGCACCCGGCCCGCGCCAAACCGCATGGAAAGAACGAGGGGCGTGGTGCCATCGGCGGCGGTCGAGCCATCGGCAGGCTCGGCAACGGCGAGCACTTCCGCCGTCGGCTTCAGGATGGAGGGATCAATCCGCTGCGCCCAGTAGAGGTTCGACCAGCCCGTCGCCGTATCCGAGAGCACTCCCGGCCAGTACAGCCCTTCCGCATCCGGCACATCCGCCAGCCGCAGCACGCCCAGACGTTCCGCGGCCAGGGTCGGCTTCATCAGGACCGGGCCGCCAAAGGTCGGCAGGCCGCCGCCGGTGCGTGTGGTGATCCCGACCCCTTCAGAGAGCGAGAAGGGAAGCAGGTCGGCGAGCACGGTGTTTCGCCACGCGCCGGGCATGCTGCCATCGCCGCCGATGAAGATGAGCCCCGCGCCGCCGATCGCGATGCGCTCGCGCAGCTGTGCAAGCTGCTCGGGCGCGAACACGCCGGGATAGACATCCCCGATGATGAACAGATCAAACTGGGCCCACTCCTCCGGGCTGCGCGGGAGGGCATCCATCGTGATCGCGCCCTCCTGCAGGTATCGCCGGCCGGGGGCGAGCAGCAAAGCCGCGGCGGCGATCGTCTCTTCCCGCACCAGCAGGCTGCGCAGGAATCGCGATTCCCAGCGCGGATAGCCGTCGATCGCCAGCACCCGCACCGGACGATCGACCAGTTCGATCGCAAAGTCGGACTCGTTGTTCGCTTCGATGAGGTCAGGACCTGCGCCGCTGCCGGGCCGGATGCGGACCGCCCACCGGCTGGTTCCGGCACGCGTCGGCTTGTGGGTCAGGGTCACCTGCGCGCTGCGGGTCGTCGCGGGCTCATTGCTCCCGGCTTGGTTCCACTCGACGGGCTTTGAGTCCAGCACTTCGCCGGTATCTTGATCGACAAGCTCCGCGACCGCGCCGCCGATGGGGCTGTCGCCGCCGATCTGCTCGATCTCCACTTGAACCGGCACGGCATCACGGACGAATGCGAGACGGGGGGACTCGACCTCGCGCACGGCAAGATCGGCCAGCGCTTCGGCTGCGCCCAGCGGGACGGCAAAGACCGGGATGCGCTCGGCTTCGAGCCTCCGCATGACCGCGCGCGAGGGTTCATCGGCGCTCCGGCCGTCGGAGAGGATGATCACGCCGGACACCGGCCGCGCAGCCGCGCGGCGCAGGGCCTGTTCAATAGCTCGTCCAACGCTGGTCCTTCGTCCTGCCGGTTCGCCCAGCGCGACCGCGGCCGACGCGCCAGGCGCCGACTCGGGAGAAGAGGGCGGAGCAGGCTGGTTGCGGCCAAGCTCGAAAGCGCCAGAATCAAAGCCCAGCCAGAGCACCGTGCGATCCTCGGCGAGCTTTGTCAGCTCATCCCCGGCACCTGCGAGGGCCCCCGCGAGCTGCGCATCGCGCGTGATGCGCGCCCCCGAAGCGCCGCCCGCCGTCGCCGGGGCATCCTTCATGGTCATCGAGGCCGATCGGTCCGCGAGGATGATGACCCAGTCTTTCTCTTCGGTCTCGTTGGGCTTGACCAGTCGCGGCCCCGTCAGCAGCAGCACCAGCAGCACGAGCAGCGCTGCCCGCAGCGAACCGAGCATTGCACGCGCGGGGACCGAGCCTTCGAGACGGCGGTACGCGCGCCATGCAAACGCGGCCGCGATCAGCACGACCAGCGCCCATGCCCAGGCGGGGATGGGCCGCTCGAAGCCGAACTCGACGCCGCTCATGCCGGGCGAGAGCGAATCCAGATCCAGGAGCCATCGCAACGCATCGTTCATGCCGCGGCCTCCGTTCCGCGTGGGCCCGCTCTGCCGAGCCGGCTTGTTGAATCGCCCGCGACCACCGATGCATGGCTCGCCCAGCGACCCAGCACAAGCTCAATGAGCGCAAGCGCCAGGACACCGATCAGCAGCGGAAGGGATATGGGCGATCCCTGCTCAGCGGTGCCGATCGCCGCGGCGAGCACGCCGCCCACACTGCCAGCTGCGCCCGCCCCTCCGGCTGCCCCCCCGTCAACCCCCGCGCCGCGGGGCAACCACACGACACTCTGCCTCGTCTCGGCGGATCGTTCATCACTTTCGACAGCGCCGGCCAGCCAGCCCTGCAGCGCATCTTGAGTCTGGGCGCCGGTGCGTGTTCCCGCGGGGTCAGGGTTCACGGCGAGCACCGATCGGCGCGAGCCACGCTCATCCAGAGACTGCCACAGACCGGCGCGCCGGATGGCCTCGCCCGCGTATCCGTCATCATCGATGCGCACGATGCGCGATGACTCCGCGTTGCCGATCCGTACCAGCTCCGATGCGCGGCGCCCGATCGCCGGGCGGGAGCCCGCGAGCGTCCATGTTGCGCCTTTGGCCCGCCCCACACCCTGCAGCACCAACTCGTTCAACAGCGGCACCACCAGCGGCTTGGTCGGCAGATCGGTCCACTCAAGGTCGAGCGCGGTTGCCATATAGGCGAGCATTCCCCGCGCCTCCGCCGCGCTGCGGGCGATCTCGCCTTCTTCCTTTACACCAATCCCGCCAACCCACAGGAGCGCGGTCCCGTCTTCCAGCGCGAGCAGCGTCTGTCCCGGTAGCGCGCCCGCCGCCGTGGCCGAGTCGGTTCCGGCCGTCGTGCCGCTTGCGCCTGGTAGGATCGGCAGAATGCGATTCACCGTCACCGGCCGGAGCAGTTCCGAGAGCTCACCCTCGATCAGCGAAAGCAGCCCGCCGCCGGCAACAGTTTGCGGGACGACCACCGGCCGCGTGCCCTCCGCTCCGCTTGCGAGCATCCGCGACTCGCGAGCGAGCTCGAAACCCGGCTCGAGCACGCGGATCATTTCGTCTCCCCACAGATGAACCGAGACGCCCGGGGGCGGCATGACGAGCGCGAGCCCGCCCCCTTCGATGAACAGGCGGATTCGGGCCCACGAACCTTCGCCGATGAGATCTGGCCGCGGCAGAACAACGGCATCGAGCCCTGCCAGCCGCGCCGCATCCATTGATGCAGGCTCGATCGACACCACCTCCACCCCTCCGCCCGCGCTGCCCTCGCCTCGTGGCGAAAGCGCCAGCCGTACCCACGCTGCAGCATCCAACTTGTCAACACTGCCGGTCCGGCCAAAGCGTGTTGGCGCCACAACACCGACCCGAAGCGCATCGCGCACCTCAACCGGTCGTCGCCAGGTGTTATCAGCATCCAGCGCATCGCGATCGATCAGCACGGTGATTACCGCCGCGGTCCCGCGCCCGGAGGCACTGTCGCCTGCCCGATCTGCCGGCAGCGGGGGCAGCGCCACCGCCGCCATCGCCGTTTCCTGACCGGGCGTCCATCTCACCACCACCCGGGATTCGGCCGCATCCGCAGGGTCCATCTCCGGCGAGCCGATGCGCGCCCGCACGACGGTCGTTGCCGCGGCGTCAATGCCCTGGCCGGAGCGTCGCAGCGACACACGCACCTGCTCGCCCGCACCTTCTGACTCGCTCGTACCAACCAGCACCGACCGCAGCGGCTCCACGGCGACGATCGTCACGTTGCCCACACCGACGGGAGCCGGCTCCATCGCCAGCATCGTCACGCCTCGCGGCAGCTTGGTTGAGGCGATGGACGCCGCGTTTGCGGCTCCGCTCGCTGAAACCCCGGAGGCCCCGGAACCAAGCTCCGCCGAGCCCTCGAGAAAATCGGAAAGCAATACGACGTAGGCTGCGCCGGCGATTGCGCTGCGCGTGCCGGTGTCATCGGGAGCGAGCGCCTGGGCAATGAGCTGCATCGCCCCGGCGACATCTGCCTTGGAGTCGGCGGCTTCCAGGCCATCGAGCAGGGAGGCGACTGCTCCTGCATCCGGCGAGGCGGGGAGCACCAGGCCCTCGGCGGGGTGCGCGAGCGTGATCAGAGCGACACGGTCGCCTCCGCCCGCACCGCCGACCAGCGGGCGGAGTGTTCCGAGCACCTCGCGGGTGGCGGCGATGTGGCGAGAGAGCGCGGTGCTCCCTGCATCATCGGTTGCCTGTGAGGCGACCGAGTTGTCGATGACGATGAAGAATGTGCGGCCGCTCCCTGCCGCGCCGCCCAGTGAGCCCAGCAGCGGGCGACCGATCGCCAGCGCCAGGAGTGCGAGGAGCAGGCAGCGTGCCGCGAGCAGCAGCCACTTTTCCAGCAGGAGGCGCTTGCGCGTGCGGCGGAAGGCTTCCTCGAGGAAGCGCATCGCGCCCCACATCACGGGCTTGCGCCGCCGGTTCATCAGCAGGTGAATGATGATCGGGATCGCGATCGATGCGAGGCCGGCGGCGAGAAGTGCCGGATGAAGAAAAGTCATCCGAACTTACTCCTCTTCATCTCCGCATTCCGCCGCGCCATGAACGCCGCCATCGGCGGGCCGAGCCAGTCGTGCGTGCTGACAAGCTGGTAGTCAAAGCCCATGCTGCGGGTGATCTGCTCGATCTTCGCGAGGTGCTCGGCGAAGACCTGCTGATACGCCTTGCGGATCGCGCGGGGATCGACCTGGAGCCTTCCCTCGCCTTCGAGCCCTTCAAATGGCGCGGTCTCTGAGAGGTCGAAGTCGCGTTCGCGCTGATCGATGATCTGGAAGACGATGACATCGTGCCGGCGGTGGCGGATGCGCGCAAGCGCGGTGCGATACTCCTCGGGGTCGACGTACAGGTCGCTCACCAGCGCGATCAGGCAGCGGTTGGTCAGTTTGCCGAGCATCTGGTCGATGACGCGCGGGAAGTTCGTGGCCTTGTCGACCGGCTGCACGCCCAGCGCGCCGACGATCTGTCGCCAGACGCCCTGCGCGCTGGAGCGTTTGAGCATCGCGCGGACCTCATCGGCAAAGACGACCAGCCCGGTCCGGTCGCCCTGGGTAAGGGCCATATAGGACAGGGCAGCGCCGACCGCGGTGGCGTGGTCGAACTTGGTCCATTCCGGGCCGCCGCGGGGGTTGGTGGTGCGGCCCTGACCCGATGCCTCGGCGAACATGCGCGAGCCGAAGGCCATCGAGCCGGATGAATCGACCATCACGACCAGATCGAGATTGGTTTCCTGCTGATACTGCTTGAGGTGCAGCTTGTCGGAGCGGCCGAAAACCTTCCAGTCGAGGTGACGGATGTCATCGCCGGGGACATATGGCCGGTGCTGGGCGAACTCGACGGAAAACCCGTGGTAGGGCGAGCGGTGGGCGCCGCTCATCACGCCCTCGACGATCATCTTGGCGCGGAGTTCGAGCGTTCCGAGGCGCGCCAGCGTCTGGGGGTGCAGATAAAGCTGGGCGTCCGCCTCCGGCAGACGCGCCAGCATGGGGGATGACGTCGCGGCGGGGCTCCTCCGAGCACCGTCCGTGCCTCCCGGTTCCCCTGCGCCGACAGCTGCGGCGGTGCGGGGGTCCGAGGGGGGGCCAGCCTGACTCCCTGTGGCCTGCGACATTGCGGGATCGTACCGGGTCGGGGCGCGGAAGGTGCCGGGAAGACGGCTTTGGCCGCAGATCAACGCAGATGGCCGCAGATTCGGAGAAGCGGGGAGAAAACGGCCACGGATGGGGACGGATCAGAGAGGAGAAGGGAGAAGGCGTTGACACAGATGGCCCAGATGGAAGACCCAGATGGGCACAGACCGAGCATTCCTTCAGTGCCTCCTCGCATCTGTGTCCATCCGTGATATTCGTGGCTTGTTTTGTCTGATCTGCATTCATCTGGGCTCATCTGGGCAAATCTGTGGCTGGCCTTACTGCATCTCAGCCTCCTGCCTTCCAGGTCGCCTTGCGGGCAAAGGTACACTCTTCCGATGTGCATCCCACTCCTGCCCCTAGGCCTTGTGTTGATGGTGCTGGCGGTGCTGCGCTTCCGTTCCATTCCCGTCCTGTACGAGACATCGATCTGCATCCGCTGCCGCTACTCGATGGAAGGGTTGCCGCGGGCAGGCATGTGTCCGGAATGCGGTCGCCGGTATGACCTTGAGGACCAGACATCGCTGCGAAAGTACCAGCGAACGCCACGTGAGAGAATGGCGCTCGATGTTGTGCCTATGGCCGTTGCGGTCGCCGCCGCGGCCATCGGTTGCGCGATGGCGAGTGAGCCGTTCAGTATCGAAATGGTGGTCTTCGCGCTGATCGTGAGCCTTGTGTCCGTCCTCCCGCCGATGATCATGAACCATGCTGCCGACGGGCGCGTGCCGCGACGTGTCGCATGGACCATCGCCATCACGGGATCAGTTCCAGGCGCAATGCCCGCGGCGATCGGCTTTGGCGAGAGTGTGAACTCGCAGTTGTCCAATCCGTTCGGAGAAGCTGCATGGGTCTTCGCGCTCGGTGGCTTGACAGTTTCGACACTGTTGGTCGGCTTGCTCGGCGTTGCCGCAGCTCACGATGCCTACAAACGCGCTCGCGCGGCCTGACCTCCCGCTCTTATCCGTATCCATATGTGCCATCCGTCGCCGCCTTCGTCTTCCTCTGATCTGCGTTCATCTGCGTTGAACTGCGGCCAAACTCCCCGCTCACCTCCCCACCTCCCCCGCCAGCATGTCCACATACTCCATGATCTTCCCCGCGTCACGCGGATTGTCCGTCGCCACCGCCGCGGCCTCATCCACATACCGCGCAATCGCCGCCAGTCGCGCCCGCGCATCCGCCCCCCCAACCATCCACGCCCCGCGTGTCGGCGGCGAGGCCAGGCTCGCATACGGCGGCACTGCCACGATGACGCGGTCGCGCGCTTCGCGATCCAGCCGCGCGACCAGTCGCAGCGTCACGTTCTCTGATTCAAGCTTCCGCACCGCCGCCCGCGCGCGGTCCGTCGCGGCCGGCGCCGGATCGAGCGCTTGCGTCACGGCTTGCGATACGGCCCGCGACAGCGCCTCGCCTCCGCCAAGGTACTCCGCCGCGGCCGCGGAGATCGGCAATCCGCGCCACGCCATTAGCCCGTTGCGCCTGGCACGATGCTCCGGCGCGGCCAGAACCCGCACAGTGCGCACATCTTCAATAAGGCCGCACACCATCCGCAGTACACGAAGGCGCGATGCGATGGGCTCGGCGTTCTGCCCGGCGTTTGCGCCCCGTCCACCACTTTCCCCATCTCTGC
>Ga0163144_10007189_pt1 | contig 24440 bp, 23 predicted proteins | sample OliLak19BULKMAT1_FD_123175 | JGI IMG/M metagenome (GOLD analysis project Ga0163144, IMG submission 123175) | Freshwater microbial mat bacterial communities from Lake Vanda, McMurdo Dry Valleys, Antarctica - Oligotrophic Lake LV.19.BULKMAT1 | ecosystem: Environmental > Aquatic > Freshwater >...
CGGTGACGATGTCGCGAGTAGCAGTCATGCGATCTCCCGTGCTGTGTAGCGGCACCCGAGGCACCCGCGGTCGGCCTGGCCCAGGCTCGTATCTAATTCAGAGTTAGATTGTCGGGATTACGAGCCGAAGTGTCAACGACGACCCTGCGCGAGTGACGCGGGCATGGACGACGGGCAGCTCACATGCCCTGACCGGCCGCGACCTCAGGGGCGGCACGGTACGCATCCGGGTGGCCGGTGACAGCGGCCAGGAACGGCCCCCGATCCACCGCGAAGAGGACAGTCTCGCGGATGGATGTGACGGTCGCCGTCCTGGGGACGTCGCGAAGCAGCGCGATCTCGCCGAAACCGTCGCCCGGCGACGCGAGGTCGCGCAGGTGACGACCGCCCTGTTCGACACGGACCGCGCCATCTGAGATCACGTAGTACCGGTCGCCCGGGTCGCCCTCCCGGATGATTGTCGTCGCCTGTGGGACGGTGACCCATACGCCGCGACGCGCGACGGCCTCCAGCTGCGGGCCCGACAAGGGGCTGAAGAGCGTCGTGCGGCGCAACAGGGCGAGGGCCCTGACCGGCACCACGGCTCGCCGGTCCAGCGCGGACAGCTGCGGCCAGGTGAGCAGCACGACCGCCGGCAGGATGGCCGCGATCACCACGATCGTCGCGACGAGGCCGATTCGGACGGCAAGGACCGAGACGAGCACGGAGCCCAGCGCCAGCCCGGCCATGGCCAGTCCCTCCTGCAGCCCGAAGACGCGCCCCAGCACCTCGTCGCGAACGGAGCGCTGCAGGATCGTTCGGCCGGCCACATCGACGATGGTCAGGCCTGCCCCCGCGATGATGATGAGCCCCGGCGCGACGGCCGCGGTCGCCGTGATCCCGACCAGGGCGATGGCGCCACCCCAGGCGAGCGCACCGACGGCCGCCATGACCGCCAGCCCGCTTCGACCGATCAGGGCGTAGGCGATCGCGCCGCCCAGGATGATGCCACCGCCCAGGGCCGCGTTGAGCAGACCGGCACCTGGCTCCCCCATATCGAGCAGCTCGAGAGCCATGAAGACGAACAACACGTCCGCGGACCCGACGACCAGCATCCGTGTCGTCAGCAGGCCCACGACCAGCCGGGCGTCAGGGTCGCGCCCGATGGTCCGGAGACCCGCCGAGAAGGAGGTGTCCAGTGCGTCCTCCATGTCCCGGTCGGTGGTGGACGAGGTCGGTGCTCGCGGCTGGACCGTGGTGAGCTCACCCCCGTCCCACAGCCGGATCGTCGCGAGGGCGGAGACCATCAGTGCCACGCCGGCGATGACGAACACCACCGCGACAGAGGCTCCGGTGAGGACTGCGGCGGCGATGAGCGGGCCGGCCAGCACGCCGACGCCCTCCGCCATGCCCACCGCACTGTTTGCCGCGGTGAGTTCATCCGGCGTCCGGGACAGCGACGGGAGCAACGCGGACTGGATCGGACGGGTGACGACCAGCGATGTCGCGGCCACCGCGGCGGCGGCGTACACGATCCCGATCGGGAGCACGGCCGCCATCGCCGCAGCCGTGCCCAGCATGGCCGCAGCCTGCACAAGGTAGCCCGCGGTCAGCACCCGCTCCCGCCGGAAACGGTCGCCAAGGGTGGCCACGGGCGCCGCGATCAGGGCCGCTGGGACGAGCTGTAGCAGGGCGACGACGCCGACCGACGCCGGGCCGGTCCGCTCATAGGCATAGAGCAGCACTGCGACCCACGTGGCGAACTCGGCGACGTTGAAGGCGAGGTAGGCGACCAGGATCCGACGGAGGGAAGCGTTCGCCAGAACTCGGGCCAGGACCGCCAACGGACCGTTTGATCGCATGCACGGCGATCGTAGCGGGTGTGCCGGTCCTCGCCCAGCCGGGAGGATCGTTCTCCGAACCGGTCGAGGTCAGCTTGCGCCGGGCATGGAAGCGGGGCCGGCGTACACCGACCCCGCGATGATCGGGACCCGGATCAGGACCGGATCAGGACCGGCTGACGTTGACCAGCGACTCCGTGTCGTCCGGAGAACCGTGGGCGCCGTTCGCTCCAAGACCCTTCGGAAGATCCGTCGGCCCGTCGAACGGGCTGTCCGCGACTGGCAGATCTTCGGAGTAGGGCGACGACTGGATCGGGATGGTCACCGCGGCATCAAGGGCTCGCGGTTCCATGTCATCACTGGTGGAGCGCATCGCGTCCATCCGCTCCCGCGCGGACTGGGCGACCGAGCGGAAGCGCGCGATCAACGACGGCGAAGAGCGCACGGCCCATCCGACCAGACCGAGCGTGACGAGGGCGCCCGCCACGAACGGGACCTTGGAGCGCGGCCGCTTCACCAGGCCCACGGCCTGAGCGGCCTCTGTGACCGCCTTGGGAACGGCGACGCGCGGAAGTTCGATCTCACGAACCTTCGAAAAATCGATGTCGCGGCGCATCTCGCCAAGCTCCTTGCGGACGTCGCCCAGCTCCTTGCGTGCCTCGCCAAGCGCCTTCGCGATATCGTCGCGGCTCATCTCGGGGAGTCGGAAGTCCGGGAAATGGAGATCCTTCAGTCGTAGTTCAGGCATGGCAGCCCTCCTCTGGTGTGTGCCACCAGTCTACTTCCGAGCCCCTTGCGGGCCCGCCCGTGGGATCCCCCGGAGGGTTGCGCGCACGTGACGATGCCGCCGGCCCGTACCATCCGATCCGTGAGCATCAACGCCATCGATCGCGCGACCGCGCGACGCTTTCTCGTGCGTCGCCACCTCCTGGCGCCGCCCCGCGCACTCCCCGCAAGGCCCGATTCCGTTCGGGCGGTCGTGACCCGGCTGGGGTCGCTCCAGTTCGATCCATTGGACGTCACCGGGCGAAACCACGATCTGGTGCTGGCGGCCCGGATCCACGGCTATCGCCGCTCCTGGACCGACGATCTGCTCTATCGCGACCGATGGCTGTACGAGGCCTACAACAAGGGCCTGTCACTCCTCCCGACCGCAGAAATGCCGTATTACCGGATCCGCTGGGATCTGGCCCGGGCAAGCCACGGGGCGGCCGCCTTCATGGAACACGCCGCCCTTGTGCAGGAGTTGCTGGACCGGATCGCTCGCGAAGGCCCGCTGTCCTCGACCGACATGGAGCCGCGCGCCGCGATCGATTGGTACTGGCGACCGACCAACCAGGTCCGGGCCATCCTTGAAGCGCTGGCGGAAGCGGGAATCCTCGCCCTGGCCCGTCGCGAGGGCAATCGCCGCATCTACGACCTCACCGAACGCCTCTTCGCGGCCGCCTTGCTGGCCGAACGGCGGACCGAGGATGAGCAACGTCGGCACAAGCTCCTGTCGCGCTACCGGGCGCACGGGTTGCTGGGGATGAGCGGCGGTCAGGCTGAGGTCTGGCTGGGCACGGGTCCGACGGCCGCCGATCGCTACCGGCGCCGCGATGCCCTGATCGCCGACGGCCAGCTGGTCCCGGTCCAGGTGGACGGCATCCGCGGTCCCCGCCTGGTCCTGGCCGGGGAGATGCCGATGCTCGAGGCGGCTGGCGCATCGGTGGGCATCGGCGAGGCGGACGCCGCCGGGGTGGCCTTCCTCGCGCCGCTGGATCCGTTCGCCTGGGATCGCGACCTGCTCCGCACCCTGTTCGACTTCGACTATGTCTGGGAGGTCTATGTCCCGGCGCTGAAGCGACGCTGGGGGTACTACGTGCTGCCGCTGCTGTGGGGCGACCGGCTGGTCGGCCGGATCGAGCCACGGATCGATCGTCGCGCACGAGCACTCCGAATCCTGGATGTCTGGTGGGAGACCGGGTTCGACCCGCTCGCCGAACCTGGGTTCACGGACGCGTTCGTCGCGGCCTTGACGGCCCACGCCCGATTCCTGGACGCGACGCGGATCGTCTGGCCGCGGATCGCGCGGCATCGAGGCCTGGGCCAGGCGGTCCGCGCTCGCCTTGGGGCGTCGGGTCGGCTGCCCACCGAACTGGACCGGGCCGATGGGCTCGACCAGGATCGCGACGTGGCGCCGGTCAGGACCTGATGTTGATCGCGGTCCAGGACGACCAGCGGCCGCCGTCGACGCGGGAACGGACGCGCACGCGGTAGACGTGCCCGCGCTTCCAGATGCGGGTCATGGAGGTGTCGGTCGTGTCGAACGTCGTCCACGCACCCCGATCACGGCGCTTCTGCACCTGGTAGACGCGCTGTCCGTCCGCGGCGGCGAGTTCGTTGGTGCCACCCGTCCAGCGCAGCGTGACCTTGACCCTGCGCGCGTCGAGGCGGGTCTTGCTGACCACGGTGATCCTGGAAAGGCTGGCCGCCGGCGTTGGCGCGGTCGGGGCGGACGCTGCCGCGGTCGGGGCGGACGCGGCCGTTGCGGCCGGGCCCTTGAGGTAGACCCCGGCCCAGAAGCGCCGACCGGTCGTCGGCGAGATCGCCATCCCGAACCCGACGGCGTTGTACTCGCTGGCCAGGACGATCGCGGCGTGTGGCGGGGAACCCATCCAGCCCTGGACGGCGAAGGCGACGGAGTAGTCGAGCGCCTCGGCCGTGTTCCAGGCGATGATCTCGCCGGCCCCGAACCAGGTCATCCCGGACGCGGCGATCATGTCGAAGACGTCGGTGCCACCGGCGTGCGTGTGACTGAATTCGCCGGTCGCGGCCATGTACCCTGCTCGCTGCCGAGCCAGAGCCGCAAGGCGCGAGTCCCAGCCGAGGGCGCCAAGTCCCCGTTCGGCACGCTGGTTGTTGGTCAGGATGAGGGCGCCATGCTCGGCCGCCTCGATCGCGGGGCCGGATGTGTCGACGCCTTCGGTCGCGGAAACCGCCGGCGCGAGGCTCGCCAGGAGGGCGACGGCGAGGACCAGGGGACTGAGGCGGTGGGTGATGGTGGGCATGACTGCATCGTGCTCGGCGAGTCCCCGAGCCGACACCGGCCACCCGTCCCACGAGGCCCGCGCGGATGGTCATTGCCCCGCACCGTACCGGCCACGCAGCAACCCCACGGGACCCGTGCAGACCACACTCCGCGGACGCGTCGCCCTACCCGATCGTCAGCAACCGACGCGGATTGGCGATGGTGATCGTCTCGATCTCCGCCTGGCTGACACCGGCGGCCCGCAGCCGGGGCAGGAAGGAGCGGGCCAGATACGTGTAGCCGTTGCCCCCATAACGACGGAGTTGCGAGTCGTGACAGACGTCCTGCGACAGCAGGATGCGGGCGATATGCCCACGCACCAGGAGTTCGGCCAGGAGTTCGACGATGCGCTCTTCTCCGTGGCGCTCGGTCGGCGTGAATGACATCCCAAGAAAGTCGAACTCGACGCTGGCGCCGCGCTCCACGATGGCCAGGTAGTGATGGAGATCCGGGTACGAGTCGGCGTGGCCGACGATCACCCGGGTCGGATCTGCCCCCTCGTCCTCGAAGATGCGAAGCTGGGCGAGCCCGACCGGCGACAGGACGGCGTGGGTCGTGATGGCGAGGCCGGTCCGTCGGGCGGCCCGAGCTGCGGCTCGGTGCACTCGCTCCTCCTGCGCCGAGAGCCACGGCTTGTCCGTGCCGATCTCGCCGATGATGCCCGGCCGGATCCCCGAGTCCCCCACCCCGTCGGTCGCCTCACGGACCAGCTCATCGGCCAACTCGTCGACCGAGCGACGGTCGATCAGCGCTTCTGGCGGGTAGTACGCACCGCGGTACCAGCCGCAGCTCATCACGAGGTGCAGACCGCTGGCGGTGGCAAGGTCCACGAGCCACGACGGATCGCGCCCGACTCCGGGCAGCGTCAGGTCCACCAGCGAACGGCCGCCCATGGCGCGGAACGCTTCCAGTTCCTCCAGGATGACCGCCCGGTCGCGGGTCAGCTGCCAGTAGTCCCAGCGATCCGGGATCTGCCAGAGCGCGATCTGGGTGTGCTCGTGCGGCAGCGCAACCCCGAGATCGGCGGGATCGATGGGACCCAGGACGGTCTGGACGTAGGCCATGTCGGCCCGATGCTACGCGGAAATCGCGGCCGCGCGCTGGCTACCGGACGCCGCGAGCAGTCATTCTCTACTGTTGGGCCGCATACTGCCGAGCCCTGCGCCAAGTGCCGTCACCCGACGTCCCGCCCAACGAGGTCTGCCGCGATGTTCAGCCGCTGGGGAGGGTTCGTCTACCGTCACCGCCGCCCGGTGGCCATCCTCGCCATCGTCCTCGCTGTCGCCTCGGCGACGCTCGCGACCAGGACCGCCGACGCGCTGAGCGCCGGTGGGTGGCTGGACACGGACGCCGAATCGGCGGTCGTGTCGGACCGCCTCGCCGTCGAATTCGGGGCGGGCAGAAGCTCACTGATCGCACTCTTCCGGGCGGATGCTGCGACGTCGACGCCCGCGGACGCGGCCTCGCCGTCATTCCAGGCGGCCATCGGCGAGGCGCTCGCGGATATCCGGGCGGACGGCCGGGTCAGCGGGATCGTCGGCTTCGCGGAGACCGGCGACCGGCGATTCATCAGCCGTGCCGGGGACGCCGCCTACGTCGTCATCGAGCTGGACATGACGGACGAGGCGTCGGTCGATGTCGTCGAGGAGATGCGCGAGCGGATCCGTCCACCAGATGGCACCACCTACCAGCTGACCGGCTATGGCCCGATCACCCTCGACGCTGCCAGGCAGTCCGAGGAGGACCTGCAGCGCGCCGAGGTCGTGTCGCTGCCGATCGCGGCCGTCATCCTCATCCTGGTCTTTGCCTCCGTGATCGCCGCGGGCATGCCGCTCCTGGTCGCCGGCCTCGCGATCCCGTCCAGCCTGGCGCTCATCTACCTCGTCGCCCAGGGGGTGGAGATGAGCGTGTTCGTCCTCAATATCGCCACGATGCTGGGACTCGCCCTGGCGATCGACTACTCGCTGTTCATCGTCAGCCGGTTCCGCGAGGAGCTCAGGCGTGGTCGAACCGTGGCCGCGGCCGTCGAGCGGACCGTTGCCACCTCCGGGAAGGCCGTGGCGTTCTCCGGCGTGGCCGTGGCCATCGGCCTGTCCGGACTGCTGCTGTTCGAGGCACCGGCGATCCGGAGCATCGGCATCGGCGGGTCGCTGGTCGTGCTCTGTTCGGTCGTCTACGCGCTGACGTTCCTGCCGGCCGTCCTGGGCATGCTGGGCCATCGCGTCAACGCCCTGTCGCTGGGCACCCTGTTCCGCCGGTTCCGGGGCACGACCGAGAAGTCACCGCTGGTCGCGCCTGCCTCCCGCTGGGAGCGCATCGCCCGAGCCGTGATGCGCCACCCGATCGCCGTGCTCGTCCCGACCCTCGCCATCCTGGTGGTTGCCGGCATCCCGTTCCTGGGTCTTCGCCAGGGCGTCCCTGGCGCCGAGATCTATCCGGTCGGCGTGGAGAGCCGCGATGCGTACGTTGCGCTTCAGCAGGAGTTCGCTCCCGGCGACACCACGCCCATCACGATCCTGGCCGACGTCTCCGGCGACCCGACCGAGCTGACCACGATCATCGCCCTGACCGACTATGCGAGGACCGTCGACGATCTCGACGGCATCGATCGCGTAGAAGGGCCGTTCACGATCGCCGACCCGGCGACCGGCACTCCCCTGCCCCCGGGCCAGGTCGCCGCGTTGTATGCGCTCCCGGACGGCCAGCGTCCGCCCGGGCTTGACGCGCTCCTGGCTCGCTACGTTCGTGATGGCACCGTCCGGCTGGACGCGGTCAGCCCGCTCTCCCCATCCCTGCCGGCGACCACGGACCTCATCCCGGTCATCCGGGGCGTGGACCCGGGGCACGGGATCCAGACGCAGGTCGGCGGCAGCGCGGCGATCGGACACGACTTCCTCGTCTCGCAGAGCGAGCGCGCGCCATACGCCGTGGGCCTGACCCTCCTGGCCAGCGCGGTCATCCTGTTCCTGCTCTTCGGATCCGTGGTCATCCCGATCAAGGCCGTGGTCATGACCCTGCTCTCGATCAGTGCGAGCTTCGGCGCGCTGGTCTGGATCTTTCAGGACGGCAATCTGGCCGGACCGCTCGACTTCACGCCGCTCGGATACACCATCGCGGGTAACCCGATCATCATGTTCAGCGTCATCTTCGGCCTGTCCATGGACTACGAGGTCCTCCTGCTGTCGCGGGTCCAGGAGGCCTACCGCCGGACCGGCGACAACATGGCGTCGGTCGCAGAGGGCCTGGCCCGAACGGCCGGCGTGATCACCGGGGCGGCGCTCATCATGGTCACCGTGTTCGCCGCCTTCGCCCTGGCCGAGGTCATCACGATCAAGAGCATCGGCGTGGGCATGGCCATCGCGATCGCCGTTGATGCAACGATCATCCGGGTCCTTCTCGTGCCGGCCACGATGCGCCTGATGGGCCGCTGGAACTGGTGGGCGCCCGGGCCGCTGGGTCGGCTCGCCGATCGGCTGGGCTTCAGCCACACGGAGGACGCAGAGGATGAGGTGGCCGCCTCGTCGCCGCCCAAGTACGCTGGCGCGTAGATGGATGACCGACCCGATCCCGTGACCCGGCTCGGCCCCGACAGTGGGGGCCGGGGCCCCGCCCAGCAGGACGTGCGGTTCCACACGTGGGAATGGGGACCGGACCAGGCGCGCCGGCCCGGACTCCCCTGGATCGGCATCTTCCTGCTCGTCTTCGGTGGCCTGTCGCTCCTCCAGCAGTTCTATCCGGAAGCGCGTTCACTGGGATCCGTCCTGGTCCTCGCCATCGGCCTCGCCTTCCTCATCAAGTGGGCGCTGGACCGAGGTACGGGCTCCCTGTATGCCGGTGCGATCATCACCGCCCTCGCGGCACCCGGCGTCATCAATGCCGTGGGCTACGACGCGGACGGCCTGGGCACGTTCTGCTTCGGCATCGCGTTCCTGGCCATCGCCGCGATCCGCGTCGCGTCGGGTGGCGGTTGGGGCTGGCAGGGGATCTTTGGCGGCCTGCTGGCACTGCTGGGCGGGGTCAACATGCTGACCCCGGAGGTCGGCGGCCTGCTCGTGCCGCTCATCCTGCTCGTGCTTGGCGGCATGCTCGTGTTCGGTGGACTCGGCCGCCGCGGCTGAACGCTGACGGTCAGGTGGCCGCGGCCTCAGGCGGCGGTCGCGGCGAGTGCGTGCTCGAACAAGGCGATGACGTCCGGATCGAATTGTGTCCCGCTGTGCCGGTGCAGTTCCGCCCATGCTTCGTCCGCGCCGAGCGCCGCCCGATACACGCGATCAGTGGTCATGGCGCTCCAGGAATCGGCCACGCTGATGATCCGGGCGCCGATCGGGATGGATTCCCCAGCGAGGCCGGTGGGATAGCCGCGCCCATTGAACTGCTCATGGTGGTGCCGGACGATGTCGGCGATGCCGGCCATCTGCTCGTGGGTCGACACGATCGCCGCTCCGAGCTCCGAATGGCGCTGCATCTCCCGGTATTCCTCCTCGGTGAGCTTTCCCGGCTTCAACAGGATCCGGTCGGCGATGGCGATCTTGCCAATGTCGTGCAGGTAGCCACCGATGCGGATCGTCGTACAGTCCTGCTCGGACAACCCCATCAAGCGCGCCACGGCCTCACCGAGCGTGCCCAGCTGCTTGCAGTGCTCGCCGGTCCCGAGGTCGCGCGCCTCGATGGCCGCCGTCAGCGCCAGGGCAACGCCGTCGAGGATCGGACTGACGAAGCGCAGTTGCAGCGCGTCGTGACGGTAGCGGTGGCGCTCCAGGGTTGCTTCCACTTCCGACCGGAATTCCTCCGTCGTAAAGGGCTTGACGATCATCCCTGAAGCACCCCCACGGAGTGCGGAGGTCGCGGTCTCCAGGGTCCCCTGCCCGGTCACGACGATGATCGGAACCTCCGGGTCGATCGCTCGCATCGCGGTGATGAGGGCATGTCCGCTGATTCCCGGCATTCGCACATCGGTCAACACAAGGTCGTAGCGGCCGTCCTGGAAGGCGCTCAAGGCTGCGGCTGGATCGCCGAGAGGCTCCGCGTCGAAGCCCAGACCGGTCAGCATCCGGGCCACGAGGGCAAGCACGGCGGGCTCGTCATCCACGCACAGCGCGCGCGGCCTCTTGCGGAGGAAGCTTGGGGCAAACGGTACATGCATGGGCGACCTGGCCAGCATATCAGCCGCTCGCATCGACACCGTCGGGCGGACGGAACGGCAGGGTGATCTCCACCTGCGGCCGACCACTGGCGGTTCGCTGTGTGCCGATCGTCGCGCCGCGTCCGCGCAACACACCGATGCTGGCGGCCACAGAGTCCTCCGGCAACCCTCCCGGATCGGCGTCGGCGCTTCTGACGCTGGCGAACGGCAGAAACCAGCCGGCTATCCCGGCCGGGTCGACCTCCGGGCCCTTGAGCTCGAAGACGATGGAGGCTCGACCTTCGGCGGCGCGGGTCACGATATCGATCCTACCCCCTGCCGACAGGGAGGCCGCCATGGCGCTGACCAGGTTGATGACGACCTGCTGGATCGCCGGTGGATCCAGATGGACCGGAAGCATGGGCTCGACGCGCAGATCGATGCGGACCCCACGCTGTCCCAGGCGATAGCGCAGCAACTCCAGAGGTGCGCCGACCACGGCCCCGAGATCGTGCGGGGCCAACTCGGAACGGTGCTCCGTCGTGAACTCAAGAAGGGTGCGGATCCGATCGCGCACTCGGAGCGCTTCCGCCCGGATGATCTCCAGGTCGGGACGAGACGGGTCGTCGGGCGGGGTCGTGACCAGGAGCAGGTCGGCGTAGCCAAGGACGCTGGTGAGCGGATTGTTGACCTCATGGAAAACCGCCGCCGCGAGCTCGCCGACGGCCGACAGTCGCGAAGCGTCGACGAGCCGGGAATGAACGCGCTCGCGCTCCAACGCCTCGCGGCGCAGCCGCTCGACGAGGGCCGCGTTCTCGATGTGCAGCCGGCCGACCTGCTCGAGCATCGCGCTGCGTTCGCGCAGGTGCCCTGCCAGGCGGACGAGCTGGAGGATGACCGTGATGGCAGCCAGGCCGTACAGCAGGCGCCCCAGGTCGCGCGAGCTACCGGCGGTGGCCGCCACGCCTCCCGCGACCAGGACGGCGACCGGGCCGATGGTCCCGCTGATCCGCGCCGCGACCCAACCATGACCGGCGGAGAGGACGCCCGGCCCTCGCCAGGTGATCGCACCGTAGGCCACGATCATGGGACCGATGGAGAAGAGCGTCGCCGGAAGGTGGTCGACGCGGGTCCCGGTCACGGTCGGCAGCACCCAGGCGCTGAAGCCGATGCCGGTCAGGGCGGTGCCGAGCGCGAACGCGAGGCCGCCCTCTGGCCGCAACGACTGGCGAGTCGCCAGGACGACCACCACAGAGGTGGCGGCGGCGCCGAAAAAGACGGCCGGATAGACCGCGACGAGCAGGCCGGCGACCCCGCCGATGGTAAACGCCGCTGGGCCCAGGATGACGAGCAACACCGCGGAGGTGGCCACGAAGACCATCGCGCTGTCCAGGTAGACGGCCGCCTCCTCCGCTCTGCTCAACCGCCGATGCATGCTGATCACCAGCATCCATGCGCCCGGGATGACGAACAGCAGGGCGAACAGGTCGGAAATGGACGGCACGGTGGCGTAACCGGCCAGGACGAGGATCGCCCGGGACAGGTTGCTGAGCAGCCAGGTCGTCAACGCCACGGCGGTTCCGAGGCGGACGCTCCGGCCCAGGCCCTCCGAGCCGGGGATGCTGAGCACGACGGCCAGCAGGGCCGTGACGGCCGCGACGTTCCAGTGGACGAGTTCCCAGCCGATGGTCCGGGCGGGATCCAGGACGATCATCCCGATCGCGAGGGCAGTCAGGACCGATCCGCCAAGCAGGATCCGGATGGATCGCCGGCCGGGTGTGACGGATCGGTCGGTCGGCGCGACAGGCGCCGACCCAGAACCGGACGAAGCGTCGGTGGCGAGGGACATCGGGGGAAGCCTAGGCGGCGGCGCGCGCGCGGCACATCACCCGTATGGATGACCTTCGCATCCCACCGATTCCGTAGAACGGTCAGCGGTCGGCGGTGATCCGGGGCGTGGTGACGGCCGACACCGCGGCATCGATCGCCTGGGATGTGACCGTGGCGATCCGGACGAGTTCCTCGTCAGTGACCACGAACGGCGGGCCCAGGAGGATCGTGTCGCCGTCCGTGCCGTTGGCATTTCCGGTACCCGAGTACAGGAGGACGCCAAGGTCGCGCGCCGCACTGACCACCGTCTCTGTCAGGCGAGCAGCGCGCGGGTAGGGGTCACGTGTCTCGCGATCCGCGACGAGCTCCAGGCCCACCAGCAGGCCGCGGCCGCGGATCTCGCCGACGGCCGGATGGTCGGCCAGACGTTCGCGCAGGAGCGCTTGCAGGCGATCGCCCTTGGTCGCACTGGCCTCCACCAGCGACTCCGCTCGGAGGATTCGCAGTACCTCGCGGGCCACCGCCGCGCCCACCGGTGCATGCGAGTAGGTGAACCCGTGGATGAAGCCCGCGCTCGCCCCGGTCACGGTCTCGTAGACCCGCTTCGACGCCGCGACGAAGCCGAATGGCCAGTAGCCCGACGTGGCGCCCTTGGCCGCGACGAGCAGATCAGGCCGGACGCCCCAGTGATCCAGGGCGAACCAGCGCCCTGTCCGTCCGAAGCCGGTCATGACCTCGTCGGCGATGAGCAGCACGCCGTGGCGACGACAGACCTCTGCAACGGCCGGCCAGTAATCGTCCGGTGGAACCGCCGCCGCCAGCGTTGCGCCGACGATGGGCTCCGCGACGAAGGCGGCGACCGTCCCGGGCCCGGCCTGCTCGATCGTCCGGTCGAGTTCCGCGGCCAGTTCCGGCCCGTCCGCGAGGGCGTTGGCGCCCGGATCGCCGGCCCGGTACGGATACGCCGCGGAGACGTGTCGGAATCGGCCCAGCCACGGCTCGTACGGTCGGCGGAGCGGCCGGCGGCCGGACAGATCCAATGCGCCCAGCGTGTTGCCGTGGTAGCTCCCCCAGCGCGCGATGACCGTGGCTCGCTCCGGTTCGCCACGCGCCAGGTGGTAGGCACGGGCCAGCTTGAGCGCCGTCTCCACCGCCTCCGATCCGCCGGACACCGGGTAGATGGCCGGCTCGTCAACCGGCAGGATCTCGCCGACCTCGGCGGCGTAGGCCTCCAGCGGCTCCGTCGTGAAGGCGCTGCCGTGCGCGTAGGCGAGTCGGCCCGCCTGTTCCGCCATCGCCGCGGCGATCTCGCGCCGGCCGTGGCCGACATTGACGACGATCGCGCCGCCGGCGGCGTCCAGGTATTCCCGCCCGGTGGCGTCCCGGATCGTGGAAGCGAACGCCTCCACGGCCACCGGGGGGTCGGGCAGCGTGGAACGACGGAAGACGCGACCGGTCACGCCGGCATCGTAGTCGACACGGAGGGTCGGCTCACGCCTCCTCGGCGGCTGCCTCAGACGCGGCCCTTGGGGACCGTGTGCCAGTACGTCTTGTTGAAGACGACCTTGCCCAGGTGCCAGAACTGGTTGGGCCTGGGCGGCTTGGGCGGGTGCTCATAGTCGAACTGGAGCAGGGTGCCCTTGCCGTCGCCGATCTCGAAGAAGCACATGACCCTGCCCTCGTAGTCGGCGTGCTTCCCGGCTGGCTCGCGACCCTCGATGGCGGCGACGATCCGCTCGGTCACCACCGGCGCCTCGAAGTGGGCGGTCGAACCCGCCTTGGACAGGGGCAGGTCCGTCGCATCGCCAAGGGCGAACACGTTGGGCCGTCCACCGACTTCCAGGGTGTGTCGGTCGGTCGGCAGCCAGCCGCCGGGCGCCGGCGCCAACCCCGAGTCGATCAGGAACTGCTGGCCCTTGTGCGGCGGCACGAGGATGAGCAGGTCGTAGGGCAGCTCCTCGCCTTCCAGGCTCAGGACCATCTTGCGTGCGGGATCGATGGCCTCGACGTTGAAGAAGGTGTGCAGCTCGATGCCCTTCTTCTCCAGGATCGGCGTCGCCATCTCGCTGACGCTTTCGATCGTGAACGCCCGGCCGATCGGAGAACAGAAGTGCATCTCGGTTCCGTCGCGAAGGCCGCGTTGGCGCAGCTCCGCCTCGATCAGGAAGGCGACCTCCAGGGGCGCCGGCGGGCACTTGTAGGGCATGCCCGCGATCCCGATCACGATCCGCCCACCCGTGAACGCATCCAGGGCAGCGCGCAGTTTGGCCGCCGCCTCGGCGGTGTAGAAGTGCTGCGCCTCCTGCGCGAAATGCTCGATCGACTCAGGGACGATGCGCGAGCCGGTGGCCAGGACCAGGTAGTCGTAGCCCAGGGCCACGCCATCCGCGAGGGTGACCTGTTGACGAGCCTCGTCGACGCCCACGACCTCACCCACCAGGAGCGACACGCGCTTGTCCAGCAGCGAGCGCTCCGGTCGTGCCAGGTTCGCGGCGCGCTCGCCACCCATCACGATGTACATGAACCCGGGCTGATAGACGTGGTTGCCGGTGCTGTCGATGACCATGACCTCCACGTCACCGCCGTCGATCGCCTTGCGCAGCTTCCTGACCAGCAGGTTGGCGGTCAAGGTCCCACCGACCCCACCGCCCAGGATCACGATGCGTTGCATCCGGGCCGCCCCCTAGCGTCGCTTCTCGACCACGATCTCGTCGACGCCGTCGCGCGTCTCGATCGTGACCAGGCGGTGGCCGGCTTTCTCCACCCACTTGGGGATGTCCACCTTGGAGCCCCGATCGGACGACAGGACGGTGAGGACGTCACCGACCTGCGATTCGCGGATGGCGCGGATGAGCTCCATGAGCGGTCCCGGGCAGAAGCTGCCGCGGGCGTCGACGATACGGGTGACGGCGGGCGCCGCGCTGGCCAGGTCGGTCATGTCGGTCACGCTTCCTTCGTTAGATGAAGAGTGGGACGGAGTCTTCGGTCATGAGACCGATGACGGTGGCCGCGCCGGCCGGCTCGCTCATACCGTCGATCATGTCCTCCGGCTTGAGCCCGAACATGTCCATGGTCATCTGGCACGGGATGAACTCGACGCCCATCTCCTGGGCCGCTTCCAGCAGCTCCTTTGGGCTCGCGACGTGGTATCGCGCGGCGAGCTTGCGCATCATCCACGGGCCCATGCCGAAGAAGTCCATCGTTGAGAGCTTTCGATGGCTGATGCCTGGCCGCTGCATCGCCGACATCATCTTCTGCATCCAGTTCTCGCCGGTGATGCGCCGATCGTCCCGGACGAAGACCTGCAGGCCCCAGAAGGTCACGAAGACCCGGGTCTTCACGCCCATCGCCGCGCTCGTGGAGGCGAGGATCATGGTCGCCCAGACCTTCTCCAGGTCGCCGCTGTAGTTGATGATCAGGATGTCCTTGAGCTTGACCTCCGGTTCGCTCGGGCGGTCGGGGACCGGAAGCGGGGTTGGGCTGTCCGCCTGTTCGATCGGTCGGTCCAGCGTGGTAGCGGTCATGGCGGTCATCTGGGCACCCTCACTTGCGGCGGATGACGAAGCGGTAGACCACCCCGTCGGACGACTGGTCGATCAGCTCGTTGCCGGTGGATCGACACCAGGCGACGAAGTCCTTGACCGATCCCGGGTCGGTGGCCAAGACCTCCACCAAGGCGCCGGAACCGACGACCTTCATGGTCTGGGCCGTCCGGACGATGGGCATGGGACAGGACAGCCCCTTGGCGTCCACGGTCCGCGTGATCTCGGCGGCTTCCATGACGAACTCCCTGGATGCGGGCGGGTGATCAGATGAAGACGAGCTGGCCCTGGCCGGCGTTGAGGTAGAAGGAGGTCACGCCCTCCACGCCATCGACGAGCGGATCCAGGTCGCCGTTGTCGAGGTGCAGCAGGTCCATGGACAGTGAGCAGGCCTGGATGTCGACGCCGCCGAGGTCCTTGGCCTGGCGCAGCGTCTCCGCCCAGCTGGCCTGTCCGGCCTTGGCCAGCGCAGCGACAGCCGCCCTGCCTTCAGGCCCCGCCTCCGGTGCGAGGCCGTGATCGCGGCCGATCCGGTCCGCGCGGAAGGCGTCGAGCGCCCAGTACTGAAGGAAGATATTCACGGGCTTGCCGAGCGCTGCGGCGCCGGCCGTCAGGACGGCGGCGGCCTGCAGTCGATCGTCCGTGCCGGAGAACAGGACAAGGTTCAGGGGTTCGTCCATGGGGATCGCCTCACTCATGCGGGGAGTTCGGACATCGGCCGCGGCGCCGGTGTCGGGGTGGGCTTCGAGAGGGCCGCGAGCCGCGTCAAGCGCCGCTCCAGGACGGCGCGCATGATCCCGCAGGCCACCACCACGTCCGGATCGGAGAGGCGGTGGCGCACCTCGCGGCCATCCCGTTCGGCCTCCACGAGGCCAGCTGCGCGGAGGACGGCGAGATGCTGCGAGACACTGGGCTGGCTGGCCCCGGCCGCTGCCGCGAGCTGGCCGACACCGCATGGCCCGCTGACAAGGCTGTGCACGATGGCCAGGCGGCGCGGACTGGCAAGGGTCCTGAGAACCTCTGCCTGCATCGTTGTGATCTCGTCCATACGCGCAGCATCGGTCGCATGCGCATGTGCGCATCAGTGCCGCAGGTCACGTCCGCGCCAGCCACGTTGGGGCCATCGGCGGGACCTTTGGCTCCCACCGATGGTGCAGCCGACCCGGCGCCTCGATCGCGAACGAGGGTGCGCTCGAGTTCCTCCTGGTCTTCGCCCGGGCTTGATTGACGACGAGCGCTAGTGCGGGCCGTCCAGGCGATGCTTGGCTACGAACGCCGCCGCCTGGGCGCGCCGTTCCAGGTTCAACTTCGAGAGGATGGAGCTGACGTAGTTCTTGACCGTCTTGTCGGACAGGAAGATCTCGGTTGCGATCTCCTTGTTGGTCTTGCCTTCCGCCACGAGGAGCAGGATCCGTCGCTCCTGGGCGGTGAGGGCCGCCAGTTCGTCCGACTGTCCGCCCGTCGCGATCCGCCGGATGCGCTCCAGCACCTTCTCCGTGACCGCCGGGTCCAGCAAGGACCCACCGCGACCAACGGTCTCCAGGGCCGTGACAAGATCGCGCGCCCGGACCTGCTTCAGGAGATACCCGGAGGCCCCAGCGACGATGGCCGAGAGCACCGCCTCCTCATCCGGGTATGACGTCAGCATGACGACCCGCGTCTGCGGGAACTCCGAGCGGATCTCCCGGCAGGCCTCCACGCCGCTTCCGTCTGGCAGCCGGACGTCCATGACCACGATATCCGGCTCGAACCGACGCGCCGCCTCTATCGCCTCGGCGACGGTGCCCGCCTCGGCGACGACCTGAAAACCCTCGCGCCGGTCCAGCAGGGCGACCAGCCCCTGTCGGACGACCTCATGATCGTCGACGACGAGCAGGCGCATGACGGTGGTCGGGCTGGGCTCGGTCACGTTGGCGTATCCTCATCTTCGAAGGGGATGTGGACGACGATCTGCGTGCCGACCCCCGGCCGGCTATCGATCTCCATTCGACCGCCGGCGGCGGTCGCGCGCTCGCGCATATTCACGAGTCCATGATGCCGCTCCGAGGCGACGGCCGCAGGGTCGAAGCCGACGCCGTTGTCACGGACCTCCAGGCGCAACTCATCCCCGACGGCATCCACCTGCAGATGCGCCCGGCTGGCCCGCGAATGACGGGCGATATTGCTGAGCGCCTCACGGACGAGATGGAGCAACTCGTGACGCGCCGAATCGCCGATCCTGGTCAACTGCGCCGACGACGCGCCGATGTGCGTCTCGACATCGATGGTGGTGGCCAGGTGCATGGCATCGGCCAGGGCCGCGATCCCGGAGGCGAGGCCGGCGCCGGTCATCGCTGGCCGCAGGCCGATCACGAACTCCCGGATCTCCCCGATCGAACGATTGATGGCGTCGATGGCCGCATCCACGCGTGCGACTGCTTCGTCAGGGGAATCGACCACCAGGTGCTCCACGTCCTCCAGGGAGAGGCCCACGGCATATAGCCCCTGGATCACGCCGTCGTGGAGATCGCGACCGATCCGCTCACGTTCGGCGACGATCTGAAGCGCCGCCAGCCGGCCGTGCAGGCGCGCATTCTCGATGGCGATGCCGGCGTGCCGGGCGAATATCTCCACGATCCGCTGGTCCGCGGCGCTGAACTCGGCGCGGCCCTGCTTGTCGGTCAGGTAGAGGTCACCCACGGGTCGGCCCCGGACGGTGATGGGGACACCCAGCAGCGAGCGCATCGGCGGGTGGTTCGGTGGAAATCCGTGCGAGTGCGGATGAGCGGAGATATCAGGGATGCGGTACGCGTGGCCTTCGCGGATGATCAGTCCCAGCAGCCCGCGCCCGACCGGCAACGGCCCGATCGCGGCCCGCTCGTCGGTTGTCAGCCCCGCGGTGATGAATCGCTCGATGCGGCCATTGACGTCGGCGATCCCCAGGGCCGCGTAGCGCGCATCCGCGAGGTCGGCGACCCGGTCGACGATGAGTTGCAGGACTGCCTCCAGGTCGAAGACCTCGGCGAGCGCCCGGGTGGCCTCATCAAGGGCTTCGATCGTTTCGATCGCCAGTCCGAGGTCGCTTTCCGTCGTATCCATGCACCGCGGAGCGTACCCCGGTCGCCGAAACGTGTCGTGACCGATGGCCCCCGGGCAGGGTGCCGCTGGTCACTATGTCCGCCAACGCCTCTTGTCCATCATCGCTGCATGGCCATCGCGTCCGAATTGCCGAATACGGTCCCCGTCGCTCTCCCGATCGCGTCGGTACTCCTCGCCACTGATCTATCGGCAACCTCGACGCCCGCGGAAGATGAGGCGCTGCGCCTCGCCGCCAGTCTGCACGCGCGGCTCGTCGCCGTGAGCGTCATCGACCCTGGCACGCTCCGACTGCCCGGCGGTCGCTTCCGCGCTCGGGTCGATCAGGTTCGCGACGAACGGGAGGCCGTAGCCCAACGACTGGTCGCCCGCGCGCGGGATCTCGGCGTGCCGACGGCATTCCTGGTCTGGGAAGGTGATCCTGGCGAGGCGATCGTCGAGGCCGCGGCATCGGAACGGGTCGATCTCATCGTGATCGGCACGCATGGACGCCGAGGCGTCAACCGCTCGCTGTTCGGGAGCGTCTCCGACCACGTGGTCCGACACGCCCCGTGTCCCGTCGTCGTGGTCCGCGGCCCGTCCTGACGGCGACCGGGCCCTCGACCCTACCTGGTGTAGGCGCCCCCGGGATCCAGCTCCTCGCGCACCAGGCGGAGCTCCTCTGCCGTCGGCGGCGGGGTGGCCTCGAGCGCGTCGGCAACCTTGACGTCCCAGCCGATGCTGGCGTGGACCAGGTCCAGCGTCGCCCCTGGGTGCAGCGAGTCCAGGCGCATCTCGCCGGTCTCGTCAAAGTGGTAGATGCCAAGGTCGGTGACGACGACCGTGGGTCCGCGCCCCAGCCAGCCGCCCTCGCGCCGGATGCGTTCGGCCTGCTCCGCGCCGCCAAGGTTGCCGGGCGAGGTCCGAAAGTCGATGTGCTCCACGAACGAGCGCGCCGACTGGCGCATGATCACGAACACCTGGCGGGCGTTGATGGCGATCTCGCACGCGCCGCCGCTGCCGGGGAGGCGCGTGGTCGGATGCGCATAGTCGCCGATGACGGTCGTGTTGATGTTGCCGAACCGGTCGATCTGGGCGGCGCCCAGGAACCCGACATCGATCAGGCCGCCCTGGAGGTAATAGCCGAACAGCTCCAGCATGCTGACGACGGCGGTCGAGCCGGTCACGATCGTCGGGTCACCGATGCTCAGGGGCAGGCGCTGCGGCCGCGCCCCGAAGACGCCCGCCTCGTAGACCATCTCGAGCTCCGGGGCGACGGTCCGCTGGGCGAGGTTCACGGCGATATTCGGGAGGCCGACGCCCACGAAACAGACGCGCTGGCCCTCGAGGGCCCGGGCGGCGGCCACGATCATCATCTCGGACTTGCTGAAGGTGACGCCAGGTTCGGTCAACGGGCCGGTCATCGGCGGACCTCGATCCCGTGGCCGAAGTCAGCATCCGGGTCGTGCACTGGGTGCCCCGGATGCATCGGATGCACGTAGCGGCGAACGAGACGCCACCGACCGTCAACCCGTGCACGACGTGCGCTGTCCAGCGACGGACGGCCCGAAATGCCGGCGGATCGGGGCCTGGACGGCCGCTCAGCCGCGGCTACATGCATGGCATGCAAGCGGCCGGTGCGGGCACCGGAATTCGAGAACGTGACGGTCCCGGTCACCGGTACGCTCCGTAGTCGACCGAGCCGGACGGTGCGCTGGCCGACGGTCGCAGCGTCGCGATCCGATCCGCCCCGAGCTTCGCCATGTACTCGGTCCGATCGGCGACGTCGTGGACCCACGCACGCAGCCAGGCCTGGACGGCGTCCTCGTCGCGCGTGATCGGATCCCAGTCGAGATAGAACTGGTTGTCGCGGTCGTAGGCACCCTGGACGTACGACGGATGGGCGCCCCAGGGTTCGACGACGACCGCGTCCACGATCAACCCTGGGATGATCGTCCGGTTGGGATCCGCCCGGATCACCGCGTCGTCCACGAGCTCCTCCACGACGACGATCACCCGGTCCGCCGCGAACGCGGCCTCCTTCTGACAGCCCAGCAGACCCCAGACCTGGGTGTCGCCAGCGGCCGAGGCGCGCTGGGCGTGGACGATCGTGACGTCCGGTTTGAGCGGCGGGACGGCGTAGATCGTTTCGTCGCCATAGGGCGACTGGATCGGTCGGATCAGCGGGTTGGCGATCGGCAGGTCCGTCTCGAAGTACGAGCGCAGCGGGAAGAATGGCAGGTTCATGGCCCCGGCGGTATAGCGGGCGACCATCCCGAAATGGCTGTACTCCTCCAGGGCCAGCGACTGCTCAGGGATCGCTCCCTCGATGCGCCGTCGGATCGCCCCGAGGCCGCCGACACCCGGGTTGCCGAGCCAGCTGAAGACGAGCTTGCTCGCCACGCCGGCGGCGATCATCTGGTCGTAGATGACATCCGGCGTGAGTCGGGCAAGGGTCAGGTCGCGGCGGCCCTGGCGGATGATCTCGTGCCCGGCCGCGAACGAGATGAGGTGGGTGAAGCCCTCGATGGCGACAGTGTCCCCGTCTCGAACAAGCTCGGCGATGGCGTCGCGCATCGTCGCGACCTTCGAGGTGGCCATCGTGCGATCAGCCCGCTGCCTCGACCTCGTGGAGTGCGCCCGCATCGGTCAACTCGGCAAGGACCTCCGAGCCATGCCCGGCGACCATGGCGACCGCCGTTCCGAAGATGCGCAGGGCGGTCTCCATCTCCGCCTCCGAGACGGTCAGCGCCGGCGACATCCGAACGCTGGACTTGCCGCATTCCAGGACGAGCAGGCCACGCTCAAAGCAGGCCCATTGGACCTCCTCGGCGTGCTCGACAGTATCGAACTCGACGCCAAGCATGAGGCCCTTGCCACGCACGGCCGTCACCAGGCCGTCGAACCGGTCGATGAACGGCCGCAAGCCAGACAGCGCCTGCGCTCCGCGGGACGCCGCGTTGTCGATCAGTCCGCCCTCCAGCAGGTCGATCGTCGCGAGGGCCGCGGCGCAGGCCACGGGGTTGCCGCCGTACGTGGACCCGTGCGCGCCTGGACCCCAGGCTTCCAGCAGCTCAGCGCGGGCGACCATCGCGCCCAGCGGCATGCCGGAGGCGATGCCTTTGGCCGTCAGCAGGATGTCCGGCTGGACGCCCCAATGCTCGATCGCCCACATCTTCCCGGTCCGACCGGCGCCCGACTGGATCTCGTCCGCGATGAGCAGGATGCCGTGCTCATCGCAGATCCGGCGCAGGCCCTGAAGGAAGCCGTCCTCCGGGACGATGTAGCCGCCCTCGCCCTGGATCGGCTCCACGATGATGGCCGCGACCTCGTTGGCCGGCGCCAGTTTGTCGAACAGCACCTCATCGAACCACTTGAGGTCCTCCACTCGACCGTACGGCGCGTGGAAGATGCCCGGCAACAGCGGCCCAAAGCCCGCGTGGTACTTGGCCTTGGACGCGGTCAGGGAGACGGCCCCGTACGTGCGGCCATGGAAGGCACCCAGGAATGCCACGACGTACGGTCGGTGGGTCGCGTAGCGGGCCAGCTTGATGGACGCCTCCACGACCTCCGCGCCGGAGTTGCCGAGATAGGCGCGGGCACGACCCGCGATCGGGGCGATCTCCGCCAGGCGTCGACAGACCTCGGGGTAGATGGGCAGGTAGAAGTCGGACGCGGAGAAATGGATGAGCTCCGCGGCTTGTTCCTGGATGGCCGCCACGACCTTCGGATGCGAGTGGCCCGTCGAATTGACGGCGATGCCCGCGGCGAAGTCCAGGAACAGGTTGCCATCGATGTCCTCGACGGTCAGCCCCTCGCCGCGGACCGGCACGATCGGGTAGGCCCGCGGCAGGCTCGGCGACGTCCATGTCTCGTCGAAGGCGACGTGGGCGCGAGCCTTGGGGCCAGGCAGTTCCGTGACGATGTGCGGGACGGGCCGATCACCGGCAAGACGCGACACGGCCGAGGACAAGGGGCACCTCTGTCGGCTGATGGATGCATAGCAAGTATGCAGGCTGGATATCGGAGTGCCGAGTCTACCAGCAGTCCGGTCAGTCCACGATCAGACCGGTCAGTCCACGACGGTGTGGCTCTGCTCGCGCAGGAACTGGGCGACGTAGTACATCGACAGGCCGGCCTTGCCGGTGGAGCCACTCCCCTTCCAGCCACCGAAGGCCTGCACGCCCGGCCATGCGCCGGTCGTGGCACCCGCACGCCGGTTGACGTAGAGGACGCCGGCCTGGATGCGGTCCAGGAACTGCTGGATCTCGCCCGGATCCTCCGTGTACACGCCGGCCGTCAGGCCGTAGATCGAGTCGTTGGCCAGGGTCAGCGCCTCGTCCAGGGAATCTACGGCGCAGACCGCCGTCAACGGGGCGAACAACTCATCCCGGAACAAGCGGTGGCTTGACGGGAGTCCGCCGACGACCGTCGGCTCGACATAGAAGCCGCGTGACAGGTCGCCGTCCGTCAGGTGCTCGCCACCGGTGAAGACCGTGCCATCCCGACGAGCGTCGGCGACGGCTTGCTGGTGGCGATCGACGGCGCGCTGGTCGATGACCGGGCCCAGCCAGTTCTGGCGAAGGAGCGGATCGCCGATGACGAGCTGCTCCGTCTTCTCGACCAGCTTCTGGACGAGGTCGTCGTGCACCTGGCGCTCCACATACACCCGCGAGTTGGCCGAACACTTCTGCCCGCCGAATCCGAACGACGCACGCATGATGCCCTCGGCCGCCTCATCGAGGTCGGCATGGCGAGTCACGATGGCCGGGTTCTTGCCGCCCATCTCCACGATGCAGGGGCGCGGCCATAGCTTGCTGAACGCATGGAACAGGCGCATCCCGACGTCGTACGAGCCGGTGAACACGATCCCGTCGATACCCGGATGGTCCTGGAGCGCTTGACCGACCGACTCGCCCGGACCCATCACCATATTGACGACGCCCGCCGGGACGCCGGCGTCGATATAGGCCTCCATCAGCTTGACCGCGCTCAGTGGCGACGCCGACGACGGCTTGAAGACGACGGTGTTGCCGGCCATCATCGCGGCGCTGGTCGGACCGGCCGCCAGGGCCATCGGGAAGTTGAACGGGCTGACGACGGCGAACACACCGTGCGGCCGCAACACGGACCGGGTGTGGACGGCCGCATCACCAAGGTTGTCCAGCGGGTGGTCGTACCCCGCGTTGTCCTCCATCGTCTGGGCGTAGTAGCGGATCAGATCTGCCGACTCCTCGACTTCGCCGAGTGCCTCGATCCGGTTCTTGCCGACCTCGAAACTCATGACCGCCGCGTCGTCCATGAGGTGGTCGCTGATGTGCTCGGCCGCTCGGCGGAGGATGGCCAGCCGCTCGCGCCACGGGGTGGCCGCCCAGGCCGGCTGCGCGGCTCGAGCCGCCGCGATCGCCGTATCCACGTCGGCGGCCGTGCCCCTGGCGAACGTGCCCAGCACCAGGTCGCGATCGATCGGTGAATGGACCTGAAAGGTCCCGTCTCCCTCCACCCACGCGCCATCGATGTAGTTGCGGTGATCGGCGCCCAGACCGGCGCGGATACGCTCGACCGCCGCCTCGAAACCGGCGTGCATCTCCTCGTTGTCGGCCCGCAAGGTGGCGTAGGTGATCTTGATGCGCGGCTTGGCCTCGGAGGTCATCGGGTGGGTCCTCAGATCAGGTTGACGCTGGCTTGCCGGCGATGGGCGAGCATCGCGAGCGGAACGTTGCGGTCAGTCTAGCGCGGCCACCGGTGGACTCGGAGAAGGACGCCCGGCGTGGCGTCGATGGTAGGCTGCGAGGCGGCCACGCCCCCGCGCGGCGATCGTTGTTGAGGTGCACTGGATGGGCCTGCTCGACGGCAAGAATGCGCTGATCTTCGGCGTCGCGAACGACCACTCCATCGCCTGGGGCATCGCTCGGGCGCTGCACGCCGAGGGCGCCGAGGTCGGCTTTTCCTCGATGGAGAGCCTGATCGAGAAGCGTGTCCGCCCGCTGGCGACATCCATC
>Ga0163144_10007191_pt1 | contig 24437 bp, 21 predicted proteins | sample OliLak19BULKMAT1_FD_123175 | JGI IMG/M metagenome (GOLD analysis project Ga0163144, IMG submission 123175) | Freshwater microbial mat bacterial communities from Lake Vanda, McMurdo Dry Valleys, Antarctica - Oligotrophic Lake LV.19.BULKMAT1 | ecosystem: Environmental > Aquatic > Freshwater >...
CATCACCGCGAGCGCGGCGACGAGATCGTGCTGTGCACCGGCTCGACGCAGTACGCCTCCGAGGTGGTCGCGAAGTCGCTCGGGATCGAGCACGTGCTGTGCACGCGGCTCGAGGTCGACGCGGGCAAGTTCACCGGCAAGCTCGCGGCGCGGTGCTTCGGGGCGCACAAGGTCACCCTGGCCGAAGCGTTCGCCGGGCGGCGCGGCATCGATCTGTCACGCAGCTTCTTCTACTCGGACAGCTACAACGATCTGCCGATGCTGTCGCGCGTGGGCACGGCGATCGCGGTGAACCCGGACACGCGCCTTCGCCGTCACGCCCGCCGCACCGGCTGGCGCGTCGAGCACTGGAGCTGACATGACCGATCTCGATCCTCCGATCCGCGGCCTGGCCGCCCTCCCCAGCGTGGCGCGGCTGATCGAGCTGGCGCTCGACGAGGATCTCGGGCGCGGCGACGTCACCACCCAGAGCACGGTGGGCACCGACGAGACGCTCGCGACGGCGGACATGAACGCGAGGCGGCCGATCGTCGTGTTCGGGCTCGACGTCGCGGCGGCGGTGTTCCACCGCGTCGACGCGCGGCTGCGCGTGGTGCGCAAGGCCAAGGATGGTGACGCGGTCGAGCCGGGCGCGATCCTGCTCGAGATCCACGGGCCGGCGGCGACGATGCTGGCGGCGGAGCGCACGGCGCTCAACTTCGTGCAGCGCCTGAGCGGGATCGCGACGGGCGCGCAGCGCTACGCCGACGCGGTGAAGGGCACGTCGACGCGCGTGGTCGACACGCGCAAGACCACGCCGGGCTGGCGCGTGCTCGAGAAGGCCGCGGTGGTCGCGGGCGGGTGCGGCAACCACCGGTTCGATCTCGGCTCGGGCGTGCTGATCAAGGACAACCACATCGTCGCGTGCGGCGGCGTGAAGGCCGCGGTGGTCGCGGCCAAGGCGCGCGCGCCGCATCCGCTGCGGATCGAGGTCGAGGTCACCAACCTCGACGAGCTGGCGGAGGCGCTCGACGCGGGCGCGGAGATCGTGCTGCTCGACAACATGACGCCGGCGCAGGTCGGCGAGGCGGCCGCGCGCGCGCACGCGCGAGGCGTCCGCGTGGAGGTGTCGGGCGGGATCACGCTCGAGACGATCCGCGCGTACGCGGAGGCCGGCGCGGATCTCATCTCCGTCGGCGCGCTGACGCACTCGGCGGTCGCCGTGGACATCGGCCTCGACTTCCGGAACTGACGTGAGCTGGCTCGGATGTGAGCGGACGCACCTCGAGGTCTGCGGCTCGACGAGCGACGAGGCCGCGACCCGGGCGAGGCAGGGCGCGCCGCACGGCGCGGTGATCACCGCGGGCGCGCAGACGGCGGGGCGCGGACGGGCGGGCCGGGTGTGGAGCTCCGACGGCGCGAACCTCTACGCGTCGATCGTGCTGCGGCCGACGATCTCGCCCGCCGAGGCGCCCGGCGTGACGCTCGCCGCGGGGATCGGCGTGTGCGACGCGGTGCGGATCGCCGTCGGCGCCGCGCGGCTCAAGTGGCCCAACGACGTGCTGGTCGGCGACCGCAAGATCGCGGGCGTGCTGACCGAGATGACGACCCGGCGCGACGCGATCGACGCGATCATCCTGGGGATCGGCGTGAACGTGAACGGCGCGGACCTGGCGCTCGCGACGTCGCTGCGGCAGGAGACCGGCGTGGCGCACGAGGTCGGCGTGTTCGCGGAGCTGCTGCTCGCGACGCTGGAGCCGTGGCTCGATCGGTTCTTCGCGGGCGGCGTGGCGGCGATCGCCGAGGACTGGACGGCGCGGGCCGATCTCGGCCGGCGAGTGCAGATCCCGGCCGGCGCGGGCACCCCGCGAGGCCTCGATCGCGACGGCGCGCTGGTTGTGGCGCTCGACACAGGTGGCGAAGCTCGCGTCGTCGCTGGCGATGTGGTCGAGATCTGAATGGCTCCGGCGGCCGCGGCGTCGATCTGCTACCTATGGCTAGCTTCATGACCGGTCGGACGAAGATGGTGATCGTGCTGGCGGCGGTGGGCGTCGCCGTCGGGGCGTTCTTCCTGCTCCGCGACGGCGACGAGGCCAAGGCGACGCGCGACGCGCAGGGCAGCGCCCAGCCGGACCGCGACGTGCCGGGCGCCTCGCGGCGAGCCCCGGTGCGCGACGCCAGGGCGAACCAACGTGACGTCCCCGCCGGTCCGGACGTCGCCGTCGCCGGCGGTGGCCCCGCCGAGCCCTTGAAGTACGAGATGGAAGACGGCACTCAGGTCGCCGATCACCGCACCAACCCGTCCAAGTACCTCCGCCCCGGTGTGACCCACCCGTCGCGCTCGCCCGTCGACGGCAAGGTCTCGACGGCCGTGCTCCAGCAGATCCGGCCGGTCGTCCTCCAGTGCCTCGCCAGCGTCCCCGACGACGCGTTCGAGGCCGAGGCGATCGTGATGGCCCGCGTCGTGATCGCGATCGACGAGGCGGGCAACCTCACCGCGACCGAGGTGGGCGCCGACGCGACCGGCCTCGACGACGCCACGCTCGCGCCCGCGGTGGCGTGCATCCGCGCCGCCGCGCCGACCATCCAGGCGCACGTGGAGCACGCGGCGGTCGAGTCCGCGACCCTCGTGTTCCCGATCCGGCCGCTCGCGTACCGCCGCTAGCGTCGGCCCGGCGCATTGCTAGCCGGTGTCATTCTGCCCGCGGGTTGTAGCCCCGGTACCTCCTATGTATAGTCGCGCGCCTCATGCGCGTGCGGTGCCTTCGAGCCCTGGTCTGCCTCGCCCTCGTCGGCGTGGTGGCCGCTGGCTGTGACAAGATCAGCGCGCGTCGCAAGATCCAGGAGGCGAACGACCTCTACAAGAACGGTCGTTACGAGGCCGCCGCCGAGCTCTACGAGGAGGCGCTCGGGCTCGACGCGAGCCTCGCGATCGCCCACCACAACGCGGGCGTCTCCTACTACAAGATCATGAAGCGCGGCGACACGTCGCCGGAGAACAAGGCGCTCGCCGACAAGGCCGCGGTCCACCTGCAGGCGTACCTCAAGACCAACTCGATCGACGACGACATCCGCAAGCTGATCACCGACATCTGGGTCGACACCGATCAGGTCGACAAGGCGGTCGGGTTCTGGACGGCGGAGCACGACGCCGCCCCCGCGTCGATGTTCCCGATCGAGCAGCTCGCCGAGCTGACCTTCAAGAAGGGCGACTGGCGGGAGGCCTTGAAGTGGCTCGAGGTCGGCGTCGACGTGGCCCCGGACCCCGAGGGCAAGGCCAAGGCCTACACGAAGATCGGCAGCCTTTGCTTCGTCCTGCTCCTCAACAACAAGGAGGGCGCCAACAAGATCGACCACGCACTCCGGATCGAGGTGGCCGACACCGGGATCGCCGCTCTCCAGAAGGGCCAGGCCATCATGCCGAAGTCGACCGAAATCGTGAGTGTTCTCGGTAGCTTGAACATCCAGCGCGGAATCGCCTCCGGATCTCGGCTTGGATATTCCATCGATATGGCGGCTTATCAGAACTACATGAGGATCTTCGGCGTTCTACGGGAGGAGGCTTCCAAGGCTCAGCCCGTCGATCCGGACTCTGGCGAGAAACCCTCGCCCGGACAGGGAAGCTGACTTCGAGGCACTCGAAAGGACTCCCCGATGTTCGAGAACTACGTCGTCTCCAAGCAGACCAAGCGAGCAGGGTGGGTGACCGCCCTGATCATCGGGTCGATCGTCGCCCACGGTGGCGTGGGCGGTGGCCTGCTCGTGTACTCGTGGCTGAAGATCGAGAAGCTCGAGGCCCCCAGCACCAACGCGCGCGCGAGCTTCGATCTCCCGCCGCCGCCGCCGCCGCCGAAGGGCCGCCGCCACGACAAGATCGAGGCGCGCAAGGACGACGCTCCGAAGAAGATCAAGCCGGTCGACACCGTGCAGCCGGAGAAGCGCGTCGAGAAGGATCCCGCGCCGGTGGAAGACTCGGGCGACGCCGATCTGCCCGAGGGCGATCCGAACGGTGAAGAGGGTGGCGTCGAGGGTGGCGTGGTCGGAGGCACCGTCGGTGGCGTGGTCGGAGGCGTGATCACCGCGCCGCCGCCGCCGCCGCCGCCGCCGCCGCCGCCGCCGAAGGTCGAGACCGTCGCGCCCACCGCGCTCGAGGCGTCGCGGATCTCCGGCGACAAGGACATCAAGCCGGACGATGTGACCAAGACGGAGCTGTCCCGCTCGGGCAAGAACCGGATCGTCGTGCCGGTGAAGATCTGCCTGTCCGAGAAGGGCTCGGTCAAGAGCGTGAGCGTGCTCAAGGCGTCGGCTTATCCGAAGTACGACGCGAAGATCGTGAAAGAGATGAAGAGCTGGAAGTACCGGCCCTTCCTCGTCGACGGCAAGGCGACCCCCGTGTGCTCGGCGATCACGATGATCTACGTGCAGAAGTCCTGATCCAGGTAGGAGAGAACGGCCATGGAATTCAACCTCGAGAAGATCTGGGAAACGATGAGCATCCCCGTCAAGGGGACCGCGCTCTTCATGATCATTCTCTCCATCTATTCGATCTACGTGATCATCGAGCGCTTCCTCACGTACAGCGCCGCCTCGAAGCAGTCGATCAGCTACGTGCTGTCGCTGCGCGAGCACCTCGCGAAGCGGCGCGTCGACGACGCGCTCAAGGCCGCCACCCTCCATGACAAGAGCCCGGTGGCGAAGGTCGTCGAGGCGGGGCTGCGCGCGCTCAAGCAGGGCCGCGAGGCGCTGACCTCGGACGGCCCCGAGGATGTCGGTCACTTCGACATCGTCGACTCCGTCAACCGCGCCGTCGACCGCGTCAAGGAGCGCGAGACCTCGCGGCTGCGCAAGGGCCTCGGCGGCCTCGCGTCGACCGCGTCGGCGACCCCGTTCATCGGCCTGTTCGGCACGGTGCTCGGCATCATGAACGCGTTCGGCCTGCTCAAGAACGGCGGCTCGATCGACACGGTCGGCCCCGCGATCGCCGAGGCGCTGATCTCGACCGCGTTCGGCCTGCTGATCGCGATCCCCGCGCTGATGTTCTTCAACTACTTCACGAACCGCGTCGAGACGATGGTCGTCGACATGAACGACGTGTCGTCGGAGTTCATCGACTTCGTGCTCAAAGAAGGCCGGGCGTAGGGCACCAGCCATGAGCGGTTCCTCTTCCAGGAGGCGGGGCGGGTTGCGCCCCCTGCCGAGCAAGCCCAAGACCGATCCGGTGAAGAGTGACATCAACGTCACGCCGCTGGTCGACGTGGTCCTCGTGCTGCTGATCATCTTCATGGTGATCACGCCGCTGATGGCGCGTGGCAAGGAGGTCCCGCTGCCGGAGACCTCGTTCCACTCGAAGGAGAAGGACAAGCTCCAGCCGGTGATCTCGATCGACAAGAACGAGACGGTGTGGCTGTCCGGCCGCAGCGCCCAGGGCAGGCAGGAGCAGGGCGAGGTCGGCAAGCTGGGCGACCCCAAGCTGACCGAGAAGCTCGAGAAGGAGATCCGGCGGTTCTGGGAGGTCGCGAAGAAGGAAGAGTCGAAGGACCGGATCTTCATGAAGGTCGACAGCACGCTGACCTACGGCCGGATCTACCCGTTCCTGATCGAGCTCAACGAGAAGCTGGAGCTGGGATCGATCGATCTCGGCACCGGCGAGTGCAAGAACCGTCCTGGCGTGAAGTGCGCCGACGACGACACCGGCGGGGGTGACTGATGGGCTTCGGCGGTGGCAAGCAAGGTGCGATCAAGAGCGAGATCAACGTGACCCCGCTCGTGGACGTCGTGCTCGTGCTGCTGATCATCTTCCTCGTCACGATGCCCGTCATGATGAAGACGGTGACGCTCGAGGTCCCCCGCAAGGCGGAGATCTTCGAGTCGCTCCCCACCGAGACGATCATCATCACCTACCGCTCGGACCAAACCTTCGTGATCAACGACGGCCTGACCGAAGACTCCGCGCCGATCCAGGTCGTCAAGCTGGCCGAAGAGGTCAAGAGCCGCCTGCAGAAGAAGGGCGGCGAGAAGGTGGTGTTCGTCGACTTCGGAGACGACGTCCCGTGGTCCGACGTGGTGGCCACGATGGACCGCGTCCGCAGCGTCTCCGACGAGCTCGCGACCCGGTCCGAGGACAAGAAGGACAACAACCTCGTGAAGGTCGCGCTGAAGAAGCGCGAGACCACCGAGGAGCCCGCGCCGCAGTAGCGTGCGTGCGACGCGGGTGCTGCGAACCCACGTCGCATCGGCTCACAGGCCGTGTCACCGAGCGTGAGAGGGGGTGCCTAGGAGGCACCCTCTCGCCGGTGATACTCCCGACGAGGACTTCACGATCCCGTCCGTGTGGGACGACGTGAGGAGACGTCGCCACATGTCCTTGACAATGTTTGCCAGCGGTTAGTACACAACGGCGTCCTTTGCCTGGGTTCCGAGGGAGCGATCACCACATGTCCAAGCTGAAGCTGACCTTCGCCGCACTGCCGGCTCTCATCGGCCTCATCGGCTGCTCGACCGACGTCGACAGCCCCACCGAGCTCAACTCCGAAGGCCCGCCGATGGTCCGCCAGGTCATCATGACCGAGCAGATCACGGACGCGCAGAACGTGACCCGCAACGCGCAGTCGATCGCGTTCGGCAGCCACCCGGACTTCAACCCGGACGACGACGGCGTGGTCACCAACGCCACCGTCGGCACCGCGCAGCGCCTCCGCGTGGTCGTCGACGAGCTCCTGGTCGGCAACTTCCTCGAGGAGATCCAGTGCCGGGACGGCAGCTACGCCGCCGTCCCCGAGGGCGCGACGCCCGACGACGTCGCCAACTGCTCGGTGCAGGCGGACATCCTGCCCCAGACCTGCGTCGGTGATCACGCGGTCTGCCTCGGCCCTGACGGCCCGATCGGCGTCATGGACGAGGACGAGAACGGCTCGGCCGACGACACCCGCTTCATCGACGGCGCCGCCACGATCCGCTGCGGCTCGATCGACGTCCCGCTCAGCCTCGTGAACACGTTCTACCAGCCGTCGGGCAACCAGCAGGTGCCGGCCGCCGGCGGCTTCAACGCGATCGGCCCGGCGATCATCCTGGCGCCGCAGGACGGCCTGCCCACCAGCTCGGACTGCGCCGTCACGTTCGACGACACGATCGTCGACAAGGACCACCGCCGGATCTGCGCGCCGCCGATGGGCGACATCACCGAGGAGTGCGACGAGGGCGACACCAGCCTGGTGACGTTCGGCACCCAGGCGCTGTCGGTCGCGGGCTCGTCTCCGGCCAACAACGCCATGAACGTGGCGCTCGTGACCCCGGCGACCACCGTGGGTCGCATCCTGATCATCTTCAACACGGCGGTCGAGGAGGACATCGACGCCACGTGGTTCACCCTCGAGGCGGACGGCGTCGAGGTCACGACCTGGACCGCGGCGCGCGACCCGATGACCGCGCAGAACGTCACGATCACGGTGCCGGGCGGCTTCCTCGCCGCGACCGAGTACACGCTGACCGTCGAGACCGGGGCGAAGGACGCCTTCGGCATCGAGCTCCCCGAAGACCAGGTGAAGATCATCACCTTCACCACGGTTCCGTAAGGCGCAGGAGATATCCATGAAGGCCAAGCACCTCATCACCGCTGCCCTGGTCGGAGCCTCCAGCCTCGCCGGGTCACTGTTCGTCACCCCGCCCGCGTTCGCCCAGTCGGCGACGACCGGCGCGATCCAGGGCGTCGTCAAGGACGCGACCAACGGGGAGGCGCTGATCGGCGTCACCGTCGTGGTCGCCGGCCCGACGATCAAGCCCCAGACCGTCATCACCGACGAGAACGGGTTCTACAAGGTCACCGAGCTCCCGCCGAGCGGTGACTACATCGTCACGTTCTATTACATCAGCGTCGTCCTCGAGCGCCGCAACATCCCGGTCGGCATCAACAAGGTCTCGCCGGTCTACATCAAGATCGACCCGAACGAGTCGAGCGGTGGCGAGACGATCGTCGTCGTGGACTCGGTCCCGACGATCGACCCGACGTCGACGACCCAGGGCATCACGCTCGACAGCGAGTACCTGAACAAGATCCCGGTGCCGGGCCGCACCTTCGAGTCGGCGCTCGGCGCCGCCGCCGGATCGCAGGGCGACGCCCTCGGCGTCGCGTTCTCCGGCTCGACCTCGCTCGAGAACCAGTACATCGTCGACGGCGTCAACACGACGAGCCTCCAGTACGGCACGTCCGGCACCCCGGTGATCAACGACTTCATCGAGGAGATCGAGGTCATCACCGGCGGGTACAACGCCGAGTACGGTCGCGCGACCGGTGGCGTCGTCAACGTCGTCACCAAGAGCGGCACCAACGAGATCGCGGGCTCGGTGTTCGCGGCGATCGAGCCCGGGGCCCTGGTCGCGTCGCGCGACCGGGCGCCGTCGCAGGCGACGTCGATCGACGCGCAGAACAACCTCGACTACCAGATGGACGTCGGGTTCGAGATCGGCGGCCCGATCATCAAGGACAAGGCGTGGTTCTGGGTCGGCTTCGACCCGCAGTTCAGCAGCACCACGACGACCCGCATCACGAAGCGCCGCACGGACTGCCGCGAGACGCTGCCGTCGGGCGAGCTGAACATCGCCGCCGACCAGCCGTGCAACTCGGCCGACCCCAGCACCTGGGTGTCGGACGGCACCGAGGACATCGACCCCGAGACCGGGTTCCTCATCTACGAGGACCTCGATTCGTCGGACCTCAAGACCACCTCGCGGGCCTACGCGATCCTCGGCAAGGTCAACTTCGCGCTGAGCCCCGAGCACCAGGGCCAGGTGTCGTTCACCGGCCTGCCGGGCTCGAGCAAGGGCCAGTACACGTACGCGTACGTCGATCAGGAGCAGTACGAGGAGAACTACTACACCGCGGACACCGCGGCGAAGTGGACCTCGAAGTTCAACGACAACAAGACCGAGGTCGAGGGCGTGCTCGGCTTCCACCGCAGCGCCTACGAGTTCGGCTCCCTCGACGGCGCCCGTGACCGCGAGCGCGCCCAGATCCTGCTGTTCGGCAACCTCGGCGAGTGGTCGCGCCTCGGCGGCGAGACCATGGCGACGCAGGAGGGCTGCACCGACAACGCCGGTGGCGACCCGTACGAGTTCATCACCAACTGCCCCGACGTGGGCGTGGGCTACGTGGTCGGCGGCCCGGGCAACCTGAGCGACGACGCCGAGCAGCGCCTGTCGGCCCGGCTCTCCATGGTCCAGCGCGTCACCAAGGCGCTCGGCACCCACGAGATCAAGGCGGGCGTCGACATCGAGCAGAACACGATCGACAACTCGCGCAAGTACTCGGGCGACGCGATCCTCCGCAACCTGCAGGATCGCGCCGAGATCTACGCGTACCGCTGGGTCAAGCTCGGCGGCGAGACCGGTGACCCGGACGTCGACGCGGAGCAGTTCCCGAACGCGTGCCGTGACGCGACGCTGATGAGCGACTACCAGTGCCGGTACCTCACCCAGGACGACGCGGCCGCGCAGGTCAAGGGCGAGACGGTCAACTGGTCGGCGTACCTCCGCGACTCGTGGCAGGTCCGCCCGAACATCACGTTCAACTACGGCCTCCGCTACGAGGAGCAGCGCCTCCGCTACGTCGAGGATCTCCAGAACTCGACCGATCCGCTGACCGGTCGCGAGCTCGGCAAGAACGCGATGGTGATGAATGGCATGTGGGCCCCGCGGCTCGGCGCCCTGTACGACTGGACGAAGGAAGGCCGCTCGAAGCTGTACGCCCACTGGGGCCGGTTCTACGAGTCGATCCCGCTCCAGATCAACAACCGCTCGTTCGGCGGCGAGGTCCAGTTCGAGCAGCACTTCAGCGCGGCCGACCAGTGCGGCGTCGCGGTGGACGGCTTCGGTGGCCCCGACGGCAACGGCTGCCTCGTGGACCCGGATCAGATCGCGTCCGCGGACGAGATCCTGTTCGGCTCCGGCACGCTGGTCCAGCCCGGCATCAAGCCGCAGTACATGGACGAGCGAATCCTCGGCGTCGAGTACGAGGTCATGGAGGATCTCAAGCTCGGCCTCGCGTACCAGAACCGCTCGCTCGGCCGCGTGATCGAGGACGTCTCGGTCGACGGCGCGCAGACCTACATCATCGCGAACCCCGGCGAGTGGTCGGCGGACGAGGAGCAGGCGCTCCGCGACCAGATCGAGCGCACCGACGACGACACCGAGCGCAACCGGCTCGTCAACGAGCTCGACCAGTTCCTGGGCATCCGGATCTTCGACAAGCCGCAGCGCGACTACAACGCCCTCCAGTTCACGGTCACGCGCCGGTTCTCGAAGGCGCTGTACATGCAGGGCAGCTACACGTTCTCGCGCACCGAGGGTAACTTCCCGGGCCTGTTCTCGCCGGACAACGGCCAGGTCGACCCGAACATCTCGTCGCAGTACGACCTGATCGAGCTGCTCGCGAACCGCAACGGTCCGCTGCCGCAGGATCGTCCTCACTACGTCAAGCTCGACGCCTACTACACCTTCGACTTCAAGAAGGCCGGCGAGATGACCACGGGCGTCCGGTTCCGCGCGCTGTCGGGCACCCCGGTCAACGTGCTCGGTCGCCACTACCGCTACGGCACCAGCGAGTCGTTCATCCTTCCGCGCGGCTCGCTGCGCCGGAACGACTTCGAGACCGGCATCGACCTCCACGTCGACTACGCGCGGGAGCTCGCGCGCGGCATGAAGGCCAGCGTCTACGCCGACCTGTTCAACCTGCTCAACGACCAGGGCACGTTCTCGGTCGACCAGAACTACACCTACCTGTCGAACGTGAATCCGATCGTCGGCGGCACGTACGAGGATCTGATCTTCGCGAAGGAGCAGGCGGCCAACAGCGGCGCCGAGACCAACACGCCGATCCAGCGCAACCCGAACTTCGGCAACATCGCCGGCCGCTACGGCCCGCTGTCGGTGCGGTTCGGCTTCAAGCTCACGTTCTAGACCCAGCGGGTTCGTGCGGGAGACGGCGGCCGATTTCCGGCCGCCGTCGTTCGTTTCGGGCTTTGACGGTGTCGGACCGGCGCGGTAACTAGACGCGATGCGGGGCGATGGCCTCAACGCGCGTCAGCGCCAGGCGGTGGAGCACGGTGACGGGGCGCTGCTGGTGCTCGCGGGCGCCGGCACGGGGAAGACGCGCGTGCTGGTCCAGCGGATCGCCACGCTGGTCGATCGCGGCATGGCGCCGTGGGAGATCCTGGCGGTCACGTTCACGAACAAGGCCGCCGGCGAGATGCGCGCCCGGCTGGCCGAGCTGCTCGGCGACCGGGCGCGGCCGATGTGGATCGGCACCTTTCACTCCACCTGCGCGCGGCTGCTGCGCAAGTGGGGCGAGCGGATCGGGCTGTCGCGGGACTTCCACATCCTCGACGGCGACGACCAGGTGAAGATCGTCAACCAGCTGCTCAAGGAGGAGGGCGCCGAGGACTCGGTGTCGGCGCGGACGCTGCTGGTGCGGTTCGATCGCGCCAAGAACGCCGGCGTCGACCCGACGACGATCCAGTCGGTGCCGTTCGTCGACGAGCTGGTCGCGAAGATCTACCCGCGCTACCAGGCCCGGCTGCAGCGCGAGCACGCCGTGGACTTCAACGACCTGTTGCTGCGCGTCCTCGATCTCACGGTCCACGAGGAGGTCGGCCCCAGGCTGCACCTGATGTTCCGCCACGTCCTGGTCGACGAGTTCCAGGACACCAACCGGGTCCAGTACCGGATCGTCTCGGAGCTCGCGGCGGCGACGCGCAACGTCACGGTGGTCGGCGACGACGACCAGTCGATCTACGGCTGGCGCGGCGCCGAGCCCCGGAACCTGTTCGACTTCGAGCGCGACTTCCCCGAGACCGAGGTGATCCGGCTCGAGCAGAACTACCGCTCGACCTCGGTGATCCTCGAGGCGGCGAACGCGGTGATCTCGCGCAACCTCGAGCGGCATCCCAAGGCGCTGTGGACCGAGCGCGGCGGCGGCGATCCGATCGAGTTCTACGAGGCCGGCGACGATCGCGGCGAGGCGTGGTGGGTCGCCGACAAGATCCGCCGGATGCTCGACGACGAGGCGCGGTCGCCCGACGACATCGCGATCCTGTACCGGACGCACTCGCTGTCGCGCCAGCTCGAGGAGCAGCTGCTCCGGGTCGGCGTGCGCGCGGACATCGTCGGCGGCGTCGGGTTCTACGAGCGGCGCGAGGTCAAGGACGTGCTCGCGTACCTGCGGCTGCTGGTCAACCCGGCCGCGGACTCGAGCTTCGAGCGCGTCGTCAACACGCCGGCGCGCGGCCTCGGTGACGTCACGATCGACCGGGTCCGCGCGGTCGCGCGGTCGCGCGGGCTCGGGCTGTTCGAGGCGGCGCGGCGGATCGTGGCGTCGGGGCCGGCGGGTGGCGCCCAGACCGGGCTGCCGCTGCCGTCGGGGCACGACGTCGAGGCGCCCGGGCTACCGCCGGCGGCGCGCAAGAAGCTCGCGGGGTTCGTCCAGCTGATGGACGGCCTCAGCGCGGTGCAACAGGCGGGCGCGTCGCTCGCCGAGCTCGCGATCCAGGTCGTGGAGCGGTCGCGGTATCGCGAGGTGCTCGAGGCGGAGGACTCGCAGGAGTCGCGCGATCGGCTCGCGAACCTCGCCGAGCTCGTGACGGTGGCGGCGGACTTCGACGACGAGGTGGCCCAGGCTCCGGCCGACGCGCGGCTCGAGGGCACCGTGACGGCGTTCCTCGAGCGGCTCGCGCTGGCGACGCCGGGCGACGTCGGCGAGGCCGACGCGACGCCGAAGGTGCGGCTGACGACGATCCACGCCGCCAAGGGGCTCGAGTTCCCGGTGGTGTTCCTGTGCGGCATGGAGGACGGGCTGTTCCCGTCGCTGCGCGAGCGCGAGGACCAGGACGAGGCCGCGGCGATCGAGGAGGAGCGCCGGCTCGCGTACGTCGCGCTCACCCGCGCGCGCGAGCGCCTGATCCTCACCGGCGCGCGGGTCCGGCGCGTGTGGGGCGAGATGCGGGCGCAGACGCCGTCGCGGTTCCTCGACGACATCCCGGGGATCGCCGCCGCCCGCCGCCTGCGCTCGTCGTCGCCGCCGCCGCGTCCGTTCGCCACCCGGCCGCCGATCTCCCGCCGCCCCGTCCGACAGTTCGACGAGCACGATCAACGCAGCCACGACGACGACGAGCCGTCCTTCGATCTCGACGGCGATCGCTCGCGGCCCAAGCTCGGCGCCGATCGCATCTCCGCCGGCGCCTCCGTCCATCACGTCCAGTTCGGCCGCGGCCGCGTCGTCGACGCCTCCGGCGAAGGCAAGGACCGCCGCCTCGTCATCGAGTTCCCCGGCATCGGCCCCAAGACCGTGCTCGCCCGCTTCGTGACCCAGTCGGATTGATCCGACTGGGCTACGTCGGCGCGCGCGCGGGCACGACGTTGAGGACCATCGTCGCGCCGCTGCGGAAGACCTCGACCTTGACGACCTTGTCGACGGGCGCGGTCGAGACCAGGCCGGGGAGGTTCTTGTCGTCGACCGGCTTGCCGTTCCAGGTGAGGATCACGTCACCGACGCGGACGCCGGCGCGCAGGGCCGGCGAGCCGGCCTCGACCTGCGTGACGACCGCGCCGGCGGGACGGCCGGCGGTGGCGGGCACGCCGAGGCGGGCCGCCAGCTCGGGCGACACCTCGTTCACGATCGCGCCGAGGTAGGCGCGCGCGACCGCGCCGTGATCGCGGAGCTGGTCGAGGACCTCGAGCACGCGATCGCTCGGGATCGCGAAGCTGATCTCGCCGACGCGATCGTCGGTGGCGACGTTGATGCCGACGACGTTGCCGGCGGTGTCCAGGAGCGGGCCGCCGGAGTTGCCGCGGTGGATCCGCGCGTCGGTCTGCAGGTAGGTGCGGTACAGGCTGGGCGCGCCGCCCATCACCGATCCGGCGTTGCGGCCGGTCGACGACACGATGCCCGCCGACGCCGTGACCTCGCGGCCGAACGGGTTGCCGAGCGCCACCACCCACTCGCCGACCTGCAGCTCGCTCGACGAGTCGAACGACAGCGCCTTGAGCCGCGTCGCGGGGATCTGGAGCATCGCGAGATCGAGCCGCGGATCGCGACCGACGACCTGCGCCGCGGCCTCGCTGCCATCCGACAGCACGACCCGGATCTCCGCCGACGTCGCGATCACGTGGTCGTTGGTCAGGACGAACGTCCCACCGTGCTCGATGATGAACCCCGAGCCGAGCGCGACGTCGCTCGTCGCCTCCTGGGCGCCGGGATACATCGCGGCCGGGCCGCTCTTGACCGGTGACGTCGCGCGGATCGCGACCACCGACGCCGACGCGTCAGCGACCAGGTCGACGAACGAGCCGACCGTGGCGGGGTAGCGGATCCGCGACGCGCCGCCGATGACCGGGGCCGGACCGGCGTCGGGCCCGGGCGCCGCGTCGATCACCGCGTCGCGCGGCCGGCAGGCGACGCACGCGAGCGACACCAGCACCAGGCTACGCATGGGTCCTAAGGCCGAGATGGCCCGGCCGCCTTCGCGCGCGCCTCGACGAACGCGACCCGGAGGTCGTAGAGCAGGCTCGACAGCAGCTTCTGCTCCGACTCGTCGAGGTTGCCCTTCGTCTTGACCTCGAGCATCCCGAGCACGTCGATCAGGTGCTTCGCGGTCTCGAGATCCGGCGGCGACGAGGTCCGGTTGCCGGGCGCCGGCATCGTCCCCATCGCGACCATCGCCGACGACGCGAGCGAGAGCACGTGCGTCGAGAAGTCCATCGGCTCGAGGCTAGGATCCGCTCCCGACATCGCCGCAGCCTAACGCATTTCCGGCCTCGGGAATGCACGGGGGGGCGAACCGTGTAATCGTCGTGAGCAGCATGGATACCTTGGTCGATGCCGGCCCTCCGCAGCCTGCCGTGAGCCACGACACCGAGGCTGCCGAGCTTGCCGCGGATCTCCAGGCGGTCGGCGCCGCCGCCGCCGCCGCGGGTGCCTCGGCGGCGCCCGCCCATGGTCCCGCACAGGGTCCCGCGAATGGTCCCGCGCAGGGTCCCGCGCAGGGTCCCGCGCAGGGTCCGGACGTCCGCGCGCTCCAGGAGATGGTCGAGCGCGAGAGCGGCTGGGTCGACGCGGTCACCGCCGAGGTCGCGAAGGTCGTCGTCGGACAGAAGTACATGATCGAGCGGATCTTGATCGGCCTGCTCGCCAACGGGCACTGCCTGATCGAGGGCGTGCCCGGCCTCGCGAAGACGCTGACGGTCAAGACGCTCGCGCAGACCGTGCACGCGCAGTTCATGCGCATCCAGTTCACGCCGGATCTGCTGCCCGCCGACATCACGGGCACCACGATCTACAACATGCACACCGGGCAGTTCACGCAGAAGAAGGGCCCGCTGTTCGGCAACCTGATCCTCGCCGACGAGATCAACCGCGCGCCCGCGAAGGTGCAGAGCGCGCTGCTCGAGGCGATGCAGGAGCGCCAGGTCACGATCGGTGACCAGACGCACAAGCTCCCCGATCCGTTCATCGTCCTCGCGACCCAGAACCCGATCGAGCAGGAGGGCACGTTTCCGCTGCCCGAGGCGCAGCTCGATCGGTTCATGCTGCTGATCAAGGTCGACTACCCGAGCGCGGTCGAGGAGCGCGGGATGCTCGACCTGATGAGTCAGCTCGAGCCGCCGCGCGCCGGCGAGGTGTGCACGCTCGATCAGATCCGCACGGCGCGCCGCGTGGTCGGCTCGATCTACATCGACGACAAGGTCCGCGACTACATCGTCCACCTCGTCCAGGCGACGCGCACGCCGCGCGCGTACGGCCTCACCGAGCTCGCGCCGCTGATCGACTACGGCGCGTCGCCTCGCGCGACGCTGTGCCTGGCGATCGCCGCGCGTGCCCACGCGTTCCTGCGGCACCGGCCGTACGTCACGCCCGACGACGTCAAGGCGATCGGCCTCGACGTGATGAGGCATCGCGTGGTCCTGACGTACGAGGCCGAGGCCGAGGAGATCTCCACGGAGGACGTGATCCGCCGCGTGTTCGAGCGGATCCCGGCGCCCTAGTGCTTCCAGAAGAGCTGTTCAGGAAGGCGCGGAAGATCGAGATCGCCGTCCGCCGCCTGGTCGACGAGCGGCTCGCGGGTCAGTACCACTCGGTGTTCAAGGGCCGCGGCCTGGTGTTCTCCGACGTGCGCCAGTACATCCCGGGCGACGACGTGCGGGCGATCGACTGGAACATCACGGCGCGGATGAACCAGGCGCACGTCAAGCAGTTCATCGAGGAGCGCGACCGCACCGTGAACCTCATGGTCGACATGAGCGCGTCGGGTCACTTCGGGACGCGCGCGCAGTCCAAGCGCGAGGTCGCCGCCGAGCTGGCCGCGATGGTCGCGTTCTCGGCGATCAAGAACAACGACCGCGTCGGGCTGTACTGCGTGACCGATCGCGTCGAGCGCTACGTGCCGCCCAAGAAGGGCAAGAAGCACATCATGCGGCTGGTCGGCGAGATCCTCGCGTTCCAGGCGCAGTCGCGGCAGACCGATCTCGCGGCCGGCCTCGACTTCCTGGGCAAGATCACGCGCCGCCGCTCGGTCGTGTTCCTGGTCTCGGACTTCCTGTCCGAGGGCTGGGAGCAGACGATGCGGCTGACCGCGCAGCGCCACGACGTCGTGCCGGTGGTGATCACGGACCCGGTGGAGGACGCGCTGCCGAGCGTGGGCATCGTCAACTTCGAGGACATCGAGACCGGCGCGGTGATCGAGTTCGACACCAGCGGCGCGGGCGCGAAGCTGTACCGCAAGAAGATCGCCGAGCAGGCGGACCAGCGCGACGCGGCGCTGCGCCGGATGAGCCTCGACGTCGTGGAGGTCCACACCGACCGGCCCTACGTCGACGCGCTGGTCGCGTTCTTCAAGGCGCGCGCGCGGAGGCTCGCGCACGGATGAGGTGGCTCGGCGGCCCGATCGTGCTCGGGGTCGTGCTGTGCGCGCTGGCGTCGCCGGCGCACGCGATCAAGCCCAAGTACATCGACCAGGACGCCGGCGTCGGCGCCGGCTCGGGCAGCGCGCCGGTGTACATCGATCCCGCCGATCTGATGGCGGCGCCGGAGCTCAGCGCGGCGGCCAGCCCGGGCGAGGTCCAGCTCGGCGGCCGGTTCGTGCTGATCGTCACCGCGATCTACGACGACGGCGTGACCGTGATCCTGCCGGCGAGCCTCGACCTCGGCGACTCGTTCGAGGAGCGCCGCCGGACCACGACCGACAAGACGCGGTCCGACGGCAAGAAGATCCGCGAGTGGCAGGTCGAGCTGCTCGCGTGGGATCTCGGCGAGATGATGCTGCCGCCGGTGCAGATCAGCGTGATCCGCGGCGGCAGCCCCGAGATCATGCTGACCAACGCGGTGCCCATCAAGATCGTGGGCACGCTCGGCGACATGGTCGACACCGCCGAGCCGCGCGGGTACGCGCCGCCGATGCCGCTGTGGCGGCGGACCTGGATGTGGCTGTTGATCGCGGCCGGCGCGGTGCTCGTGCTCGCGATCGTGGGGTTCCTGTTGCTGCGCCGGCGCAGGAGGCCGATCACCGTGTTCGTGCCGACGATCACCGCGCGGATCAGCGGCGCGTTCCGCCGGCCGCGCTACGGCGCCGCCGCCGAGGAGGCGCTGGCCCGGCTCGAGGCGATCGACACCTCCGGGATGCTGGCGCGCGATCGCAAGGTCGCGTACACGGAGATGATCGACGTGATCCAGAGCTTCCTCGGCCGCCAGCTCGGCGGCACCACCGACGATCTCACCACCGGCGAGCTCCGCGCGTGGCTCGGCAAGTCGTCGATCGCGACCGCGACGCGGCTGGAGCTGTCGCGCTGGCTCGACGAGTGCGACCTGGTGAAGTTCGGCGGCCTCCACGCGACGGTCGAGGACGGCAAGGGCCACCTCGCCGGGGCGCGCGAGCTGGTGATCTCGATCGCGATGCCGACGACCGCCGCCGCCGCCGAGGCGCTCGAGGGAGCCAACCCCGGTGCGTAAGCGCGGCGCCAGCGATCCGCAGGTGCCGTGGTGGCCGCAGCTGCTCCCGTGGCTGCTCGTGCTCGCCCTCGGCGTACCGATCTACGTCTACGCCCGCGGTCAGCTCGACGACATCCGCAAGGGTGAGGACCTCGTCTGGAAGTACCCGAAGGCGGCGTGGCTCGCGCTCGCCGGCGTGTTCGTGGGGTGGATCCTGTTCCACCTCCGTCGCCACCACAGCGCCGCGCTCGCGTTCACCCGGGTCGACACGCTGCGCGGCGTGACGCGCGGGTGGTTCGCGTACATCGCCAGCCTGCCCGGCGTGCTGCGCGTGCTCGCGCTCGTCGCGATCGCGGCGTCGCTCGGCCGGCCGCAGACCTACGTGACGGTGTCGCGCTCGGTCGACTCGATCGACATCATGCTCGTCCTCGATCTGTCGAAGTCGATGGAGGAGGCGGACATGGCGCCGCGCCGCGATCGGTTCGACGCCGAGCTCGCGGTCGCCCGCCAGTTCGTCCAGAACCAGCGCAACGATCGGATCGGGCTGGCGATCTTCGCCGAGGGCGCGATGGTGCAGTGCCCGATGACGTTCGACATGGCCGTGCTCGACAACATCATCGCCAGCCTGATGATCGGTGACGTCCCGGAGAGCGGCACCGCGATCGGGGATGGCCTCGGCATGGCGCTCGGCCAGCTCAAGAAGTCCGACGCGAAGTCGAAGGTCGTGCTGCTCGCGTCGGACGGCGACAACAACGTCGTCACCGCGTTCACGCCGGAGGAGTCGGCGCAGATCGCCGCGGACCTCGGCATCAAGGTGTTCACCGTGCTGATCGGCGCCGAGAACACCTACTTCGGCGGCTCGTCGGTCAACCCCGAGACCCTGACCTCGATGGCGCGGGTCACCGGCGGCCAGTTCTTCCGCGCGACCGACTCGCGCGGGCTCAACAAGAGCTTCGAGGCGGTGCGCGAGAAGCTCGACAAGACGACGCGCGTCGTCACCGAGCGCGTGCCCGACAAGGAGCTGTTCGGCGGCCTGCTCGCGCTCGGCGTGCTGCTGCTGCTCGCCGAGCTCGCGCTGGCCTCGACCAAGTTCCGGAGGTTTCCGTGAGGTGGCCGGAGTTCGCCACGCCGGCGCTGTTCTGGCTCGCGGTCGCGACGCCGGCGATCGTGATCGGCCTGCACTACGTCGAGCGGCGCCGCCACCGCGTGCTGATGGAGCGGCTCGGCGAGCTGCCGGCGGTGCAGCGGATGATGGCGGCGCGGTCGCCGGGGCGACGGCTGATCAAGGCCGTGCTCCTGGGCCTGGGGCTCGCGCTCGTCCTGGCCGCCGCGGCGCGGCCGCAGCTGACGGGCACGAGCGTGTCGCGCCGCAAGGGCATGGATCTCGTGATCGCGCTCGACGTCTCGAAGTCGATGCTGGTGGGCGACGTCGAGGTGGGCGAGCCGCAGGGCCACTGGCCGGCGGACCTCGAGGCCGACGCGGTGCGCGCGCTGCCCGAGGACCCCAACTGGATCCAGGGCACGCGGCTCGAGCGCGCGCGCCAGGCGCTGGTCAGCCTGGTGCGCCAGCTGCCCGACGACCGGATCTCGGTGGTCGTGTTCGCCGGCGCGTCGATCCACTTCCCGCTCACGGACGACGAGGAGCTGGCCGCGAAGTTCCTGCACATGGTCGGCCCGGCGGACGTCACCGGCGGCTCCGACATCGGCGAGGCGCTGCGGATGGGCAAGTGCCTGCTCCGGTCCGAGGTGCGCAGCGCGGCGGTCGGCTGCGCCGGGGTCGGCGAGCGCGGCCACGGCGGCGATCCGTTGCCCGGGGACGAGCGGCGGCGGCGCAAGGTCGTCACCGAGAAGGAGACCGAGGAGCGCGGCAAGGCGCTGATCGTCGTGACCGACGGCGGCGAGCGGTCGGCCGGCGTGGTCACCGAGGCGGATCAGGCCAAGCGGCTGGGCATCTCGCTGTTCTTCGTCGGCATCGGCAGCGAGCAGGGCGGCACCGTGCCGGAGATCGACTCGGCGGGCACGGTGATCGGTCCCAAGAAGGACGGGCAGGGCAACGTCGTGAAGTCGAAGCTGGACCGCGCGAGCTTGCAGGAGCTCGCGCAGCTGGCCGGCGGCGACGGGCACTACGCCGAGATCGGGCCCACCGGCATGTACGACCTCGCGCCGGTGATCGCGCAGCTGTCGTCGGTGCAGCGTGGCGAGCTCGAGCGCACCGAGACCGACAAGAAGCGCGACGTCTACCACTGGTTCCTGTTCCCGGGCTTCATGTTGCTGGTGATCGAAGCCGCGGTCGGGATGCGGCGCAGGGTCCGTCACCCCGAATCGCTGCCTTGAGCGTTGAAAGGGACGTGTCACGATGACAGGCATGCTTCGCCGATACGGACTGGGCGCCGTCCTCCTGCTCACGCTGGGCGCGTGGGAGCCGTTGCGCACCGAGGACGAGGACGTCGCGCGCGGCAACCAGGCGTTTCAGGACAAGCGGTGGGACGACGCGATCTCGGCGTACGAGGCCGCGCGTGGTAGTGGCGTCGACGAGCTGGGACTCGAGTACGACATCGGCACGGCGAAGCTCCACAAGTCCGAAGAGGCGAAGGATCCCGAGCGCAAGTCGAAGCTCCGCGCCGAGGCGATGGAGCACCTGAACAAGGCCGGCGGATCGAAGAACCCGCAGGTGAAGTCGCAGGCCGCCTACAACCGCGGCAATGCGCTGATGCAGGACGGTGAGTACGCGGACGCCGTCGACGCGTACAAGGACTCGATCCGCGCGAACCCCGACAACGAGGACGCGCGCGTGAACCTCGAGCTCGCGCTGCGCAAGCGCGAGAAGAAGCAGCAAGAGCAGCAGGGCCAGGGCCAGGGCCAGGGGCAGGGGCAGGGGCAGGGGCAGGGATCCGGATCGGGGCAGGGATCCGGATCGGGGCAGGGTTCGGGATCGCAGGGCCAAGGTTCCGGTTCGGGCTCGCAGGGCTCGGGCTCCGGTTCGGGCTCGCAGGGCCAGGGCTCGGGCTCCGGTTCGGGCTCGCAGGGCCAGGGCTCCGGCTCGGGGTCTGGCTCGCAAGGCCAGGGACAGGGCTCGGGCACCGGCTCGGGGTCCGGCTCCGGCTCCGGGTCCGGCTCCGGCTCCGGCTCCGGCTCCGGCTCGGGGTCCGGCTCCGGCTCCGGCTCCGGGTCTGGCTCCGGGTCTGGATCGCAGGGCCAAGGTCAGGGCTCCGGGTCAGGGTCCGGCTCCGGCTCCGGCTCGCAGGGCGGCAACAACAGCGGTCAGGGCGGCCAGGGCGATGGCCCGTTCGATCCCAGCCAGCGCCCGACCGGTCCGACGGAGTCCCCAGACACGCCCGAGGAGCAGAAGCTCGACGGCCTCGAGCAGGAGGCGCGCCGCCTGCGCGAGAACCAGCTCCGCAGCCGCGGCCAGGACATCAACCGGACGCCGTCGGGCCAGGACTGGTAGCGGCGCGAAGATCGGAAACAGGAGACCTCCTGTTTCTGTATGCTCGGTCGCCGATGTCTGGGGACATCCCCGAGCTGCTGGTAGCGGACACCAACGCCACGCTCGCCGACGAGATCGGCGCGCTGACCGGTGGACGGATCACGCGGGTGACGCCCGCCGAGGTGGTGTCGACCGCGGCGGCGGCGGTGGCGCTGGGGCGGCCGCCCGACGCGGTGGTCGTCGTCGAACGCGACGGTCCGCTCGACTCGCTGATCGCGGAGCTCGCGAAGACCGTCGCCGCGCGCGTGCTGGTCGCGACCCCGCGCCCGCACGACGGCGCGCTGCCCTCGCATGGCGCGTTCGACACGATCGCGCTCGACGCGCCACGGCTCGAGCTGGCGGCGCGGCTGTGGCGCGCGCTCGACGTCGCGCCGAAGGAGGACGGCTCGCGGCGGCGCCCGCGCAAGAGCGACGTGCTGATCGGCAGCGGGCCGTGGCTCAAGGAGCTGTTCGATCGGCTCACGATGGTCGCGCCGACTGACGTCACCGTGGCGATCGTCGGCGAGAGCGGCACCGGCAAGGAGCTGGTCGCGCGCACGCTGCACGAGCAGTCGACGCGCCGCAACGGGCCGTTCGTCGTCGTCAACTGCGCGGCGATCCCCGAGGGGCTGCTCGAGGACGAGCTGTTCGGGCACGTCAAGGGCGCGTTCACCGACGCGCGGTTCGATCGTCAGGGCCTGCTCGCCGCGGCCGAGGGCGGCACGCTGTTCATCGACGAGATCGGCGAGCTCGCGCTCACGCTCCAGGCCAAGCTGCTCCGCGTCGTGCAGACGCGCGAGTTCCGCCGGATCGGCGACGACCGCGACACCAAGGTCGATCTCCGGATCCTCACCGCGACCCACCGCGATCTCCAGCGGCTGGTCGCCGACGGACGGTTCCGCGAGGATCTCTACTACCGCGTGCAGGTGGTGACGCTGCAGCTGCCGCCGCTGCGCGATCGCAAGCACGACGTCCCGCTGCTCGCGCACCACTTCCTGCGCGTCCACCGCAGCAAGCTCGGCAAGCCGGTCGACGGGTTCACGCCCGCGGCGATGGCGCGCCTGGTCGGCCACGACTTTCCCGGCAACATCCGCGAGCTCGACAACATGATCCAGCACGCGGTCGTGATGGCGCAGGGGCCGATGATCCAGCCCGAGGACGTGCCGGTCCCCGGGGCGCGCAGCGAGACCAACGGCCTGGATCTCGCGCGCCAGTTCCGCGACCTCAAGTCCGACGTGGTCGACCGGTTCGAGCGCGAGTACCTCGCCGCGCTGCTGCACGGCCACCAGGGCAACCTCGCGGCCGCGTCCCGGGTCGCGGGCATGGACCGCAAGAACCTGTGGCAGCTCCTCCGCAAGCACGGGATCGATCCGGAACGGTTCCGGCGCCGTCCGCGCTAGCGAGCTCAGGCGTCGCTGCGCGTGCGACCGGCGCGTGGCGTTCGATGGACCTCGTTCTTCCGCGCCAGGTCCTCGATCAGATCGAGCAGATCGGTGGTGGGGAACGGCTTGTCGAGGCGCGGGTTCTCGATCTCCGCGAGGAACCGCTGGGCCCGCGCGGTGAACGCGCCGCCGGTCATGAACACGAAGCGCTTCGCCAGCGCGGGCTCGATCGGCTCCAGCCAGTGGTAGAGGTCGATGCCCGACAGCTCGGGCATCATGACGTCGCACAGCACGGCGTCGAACCGGGTGTCCCGGCGGAGGATCTCCAGCGCCTCGCGGCCGCTGCCCGCGACGACGACGTCGTGATCGCCCAGCTCGAGCGCGAGCGCCGCGGCGACCGGTCGATCGTCATCGACGATCAGCACGCGGGCCCGCCGGTCATCGACGATCGCGAGCACGGGATCGATCGTGATCGGCCGGGTCGCGCGCCGATCGGCGACCGGCAACGCGACGGTCACCTTCGTGCCCTTGCCGACCTCGCTCTCCATCGAGATCGAGCCGCCGTGCGCCGACACGGTGTCGCGGCAGGTCGAGAGCCCGAGGCCGAGGCCCTGGCCGGTGCGCGTGGTGAAGAACGGATCGAACACCTGCGCGAGCCGCTCGGGCGGGATGCCGACGCCGGTGTCGCTGATCTCGACGATCACCTGGCCGTCGGGCCGATCGCCCGCGGACAGCTTCAGCTCGTTGAGGTGCGCGTACCCCTCGGGGATCGACTGTGCGGCGTTGAGCACGAGGTTGAGGAACACGTGGCGCAGCGCGGTCTCGCTGCCGCGGACGCGCGGGAGCTCGCCCATCTCGACGACCAGGCGCGCGCGGTGACGGAGCTCGTGCGCGGTGATCCGCACGACGCCGTCGAGCAGCTCGCGCAGATCGATCATCTCGTTGGTCTCGCCCTCGACCTGGGAGAACGTGCGCAGCTCGGTGGCGACGCGCGCGATCCGGCCGAGCGCCTCCCGCGCCTCCTGCAGCAGCTCGATGCGGTGGAGGCCCTGCGGCGTGTGGGGCCGCTGTGCGCGTTCGAAGCTGACCAACCTACCCAGGCACAGCCGCGCCGCGGTCAGCGCGTTGTTGATCTGGTGAGCGATGCCGCCCGCGAGCGCGCCCATCGCGGCCAGGCGCTCGGCCTCGATGCGCCGCGCCTCGGAGTGCTGGAGCGCCTGCTCCATCTCGCGGTGCTCGGTGATGTCGAGCAGCGCCGCGACCATCCCCTCGACGACACCGTTGGCGTCGCGGAGCGGCTCGTACCGACCCTCGAAGTGCTGACCGGCGCACTCGAACGCGGCGGTGTGCTCGTGCCCGGCCAGCGCGAGCCGACACGAATCGAGCAGCTCGGGGACCTGGCTGCACACCTCGGCGACGGTGAGCCCCAGCGCACGGTGAGCGTCTCCGGGCAGGCCGAGCGCCAGGACCTCGGTGTCACGGCCCTCCAGCGAGAGAAATCGCCCGTTCGCGTCGAGCTGGAACAAGATGATCGGTGCGTGCGAAAGAACCGTGCGAAGGCGCGCGTCTGCGTCGTCCGCCGGGCGCTCGCCGCGTGGTTCATGGCCGTCGTCGGGATGGTCCGTCACGATTCCTCCACTGC
>Ga0163144_10007193_pt1 | contig 24432 bp, 37 predicted proteins | sample OliLak19BULKMAT1_FD_123175 | JGI IMG/M metagenome (GOLD analysis project Ga0163144, IMG submission 123175) | Freshwater microbial mat bacterial communities from Lake Vanda, McMurdo Dry Valleys, Antarctica - Oligotrophic Lake LV.19.BULKMAT1 | ecosystem: Environmental > Aquatic > Freshwater >...
ACCCCCGCCGCCGCCCCCGCGCAACGAACCGCCACCGGAGCCCATTAAAGTTGTTGAGCTGTTAGAACCCCCGCCGCCGCCACCGCCCCACTCCGCTACGTTAGTAAGAACCGAGGACGCGTTACCGGCGACGCCTTGACCGCCGCTAGCGCTAACCGCGGCGGAAGGAAGCCCGCCAGTACCGCCCGAAGTCGTGCCTACTTGGCCCGCGCCGCCGACGCCCGCGCCGCCACCGCCGCCTGTAGCCACGGCCGAGATAGCCCCGCCGCGGCCACCGCCACCGCCGAAAGCTGAAAGATGCGCGCCGAAAGTAGACAAGGCACCGCCACCGCCGTCCCCGCCTGCCGCGCCTGCCGTGCCTGCCGCGCCAACGATTCCGCCGACGCCTATCGTTACCGCTTCCGTACTAGCAAGATCAGCAGCTTGGAAAGTACCTCGAGCATAAGTACCACCACCACCACCGCCACCGCCCTTAGCGACCACCGCCGTAGCAAGAGACGCGCCCCCGCCGCCGCCCCCGCCAGAGCCATACATTTCCACAACCACTATCTTTGGATCGAAGCTAGCAGGCTTAGTCCAAGTGCCAGAAACGCTGAATACCTGAACGTCCGAAGCGGCCGCGTCACTACCCGTGAAAGGCACACCGGCAGAGTTAAACCGAGTGAAACCCTCGTCGTCAAGGACAAACGACTCACCCGCGGCCAGCGTCACTACGTAAAGGTTTACGATGGTGGCGCCGTCAGTGTGAAGCAACGTGACCACGTTAGCAGTCGCCGCGTGATCGTTGCGAACCAAAAGATTCTTGACCGTCCGCTGAGTAGACGCAGCCGGAGCCGCTACCACCGTCGTAGTCGTAGCCGTCGTAATGAGCGTGTTAGTCCGCCCCGGCGTGATCGCCCCCGCGGCGTTATCCACCCAAGACGCGTGCACGTCAAGATCGGCCGCACTCGAGGTAATGAGACGCACCAAGTCAGAAACGGAAGTCAGCAGAAGCATAAGACTACGCCGTCAGAGTAGTAGCCGTGGTAACCGTGTAGGTACCCGCGATACCAAAAGTCTCATCCGGCAAGTCGATACCGAGCAAAAACGTAGTATCGTCCACCCTAAAAAGCCCCGCCCACGCCACCGTATCCCCGGCCTCAACCGAGAAAACCTCGTTACCGGCCAGAGCCATAGAGCCAACCGAAGCCGCGGACCACACGCAAGTCTGCCGCGCGTAGCCACCGCCCGCAATCTCCGAAGCACCAGTAGTGCCAGGGTCCGCCGAGTGGAGGCTCATACGCACCGCCACCACGCCGATACCGTCCAACGCCGCGTTCTTAGCCGAGTTTGCAAAAGCCATTACTAGCCGCCTGCCTTAGCCACTGTCACTACCGGAGTCCCGGTTGCGATAACCCGTACGTTAGGGCCGATAAAGTTAAACCGGCGCGTAGTGCCGCCGAGGACCGGGTAGTTCTCGTCAGCCGCGGCCACCGGATCAACGCCGTCCATCCGAACATACGCCGTCACCGAGCCCGCATGAACCGTAACGTCCACCCGGTCAGCTCGCGTAGCGCCGGTAAGAGTAAACGTCGAAACTGTGCCGCTTACTAGGGTAGCAGTCTGAGCCTTTGCTGCCATGATAGAATCGCCTACTTACTGTTAGCTTTAGCGGGTGGCTTACTTGGAGCTTTTGGAGACTTGATAGGCTCCGGCTCCGTTACCGTACGCGCCTTATTCTTAGCGTCCGGTGCTTTCTTGCCCTTGGCCTCGTCCCGAGCTACCTCGGCATCCGTCCTAGGGTCAACGTGGTCATACTCTTTCTCTGCCATAAGTGTCATACCTTCCTAGTCTGATAACCAAACGGGTAACTAGTGCGCGTACGGGGACACCGAAACCCCGCTCTCCGGCCTCGAGGCCGGGTGCTTACGGTTTTACACTACCGCGCGCCTAAGCCTTAGCTTAGGTCTCAAGCCAAAGGTCAACTACGGCCACGCCTGTAAGAGCGTCCGACTGAGCGACCGAGACGACAAGGCCCGTACCGAACGGCCACCCGCCAGAGCCGAGGTCAGTAGCCGCGGTGGCTGCGTTACCCTCGTCTACACCTGGCATACCGACAGGCTTAGCCGCAATATCGGTAGCCGTGTTAGTCGCCGTAAAGAGCGTAACGCCAGCCGCCGAGTCAGCCTTGATAAGCAAGTCAGTAGTAGCCGGGGCCGAAGCGTGATAATCGACCGCGATAGCGCGGACGAAGCCAGGACGACCGAGCGTGAGGGTGGCAGTAGCCACCGCCGAGCCGGCCACGCCGGCAGAAGTAAGTGTAACCCTATGCTTACGGATCATCGTAAAGCCTTCCTATCTGAGAGGTTCGCTAGCGCGATAGAGTCACGCGCGTAGGACGTACTGAGCTCGAGCGGGCAGGCCGACCACTAGCCGGCAGGGGGACGTGCCACTAGCCTACGGCCCGCCCACTCTTGGCAGGACCGTACCGTAAACGATACGGTCCTGCCGCTAGCGCTTAGGCTAGCGTGAGCTCGCAGAAAGCAAGAGGCGCCGGCACACCGAGAGCTACGCGCTCTTCGATAAGCACCGCGATCTTGTTTTTCTTAAAGTAGTCCGAGTGAGAGTCACTCGTACGGATCGTCACGCCACCGTTACGGGCGAGGAAAGCGCCAGAGCCGAAAGCCCCGACGAGTACCGTGCTCGCGGTAATGACGTTAGACCTGACCACCTTGAGGCCCCAAAGGGTCTCGCCCACGGCCGCGGCAAACGGGCCGGTACCGTAGTAGCGGTCGTTAGCATCCTTGGCAAGAGCCAGCGGCTGCCAGTCTGTAGGGTTAATCACGATGCCATCGGCAAAGTAACCGCCAGCGGTGAAGCACTTGTCAGCCGCCTTATAGATAGCGTCAAAGACGGTATCTGTACCCTGAGCTTGCACCGACGTAGTACGCGCCAGGATGCCGTTAAGCTGGGGGCTAGTCCCGTTGCCGTCGATAATCTCATTCTCTTCCACGACACGGAGAGCCTTGGTCATGCGGGTATTCACGAAGCCGGCCATAAACGGCGCGTCCTCGAGAGTCTGCCGCGTAACCGCTGCCATGCCCGCGATGACCTCAACCTCGTCAGAGACCTGAGCGCCGGCAAGAGTAAAGTTACCCTTTTCCGCACCCTCAGAAGCACCGGCGATAGTGTGAGTCTCGCTAGTCTCGGTGTAATACGAGACCGCGTTTGCGCCCGTAGGAATCACCGGGAGCAGGTCAGCGACAGTAGCCGGGAAGCTAGCAAGCGGCTCGATCTGGTTTACCCGCTGAGCGATCACAAGGTTTGCCAGAGCAGTAGCCTCGTCAATAACGGTAGGCTCCGCCTTAAACTCGTAGCCCTCGGTAACGCCGCGGAACTTAGCGGCCGCAGCTCGGCCAAACTCTTCCGACTTGACGTAAGCGTCGCCCAAAGAGAGGACGGCCTTACGCTCGGCTGGGGAAAAGTCCCCGATGATGGCAGCCTTGAGCTCGCGCTCGGTGGCAACGTCATCACGCATCTGGCCGATAATGCCAACGCGGGCCTTAAGGTCCGCGCGCTCTTCGTCGTTCAGGTCCGTACGCCGAGAGATATCCTTGGCCTGAGCCAAAGCCGCCTCAAGCCGCTTTTCGTTCGGGGTCATTGTGTGACCCTTTCTCCGGCCGCACGGCCGGTTATACGCGCCAGGTCTTGTCTAGGTAACCTCTGCCGCCTAAGCGGGTAGGCTCTGCTAGACCGTGACCGGCGCGTCGCTGGGGGGAGCCTCGGCCGGATCGGCCTCTGGCTCGTCGTCCTCTTCGGTAGCCAGTCCTAGGACTAGCTCAATCTCGGCCGCGTCAAGCGCTGCCAAGAGCTCAGGGTCTAGCGCCACCGGGCCGGCTGGCTCGTCGGTAGGCTCGTCCACAGGCTCTACGGGTACCTCGTCGCCGGGAGCCTTACCCTCAAGGTGGGCCGGGTCATTACAGAGGCCCGCGTCCTTAGCACCGTCAGCGCCAGAAGTCAAGGACTTAAGGACTACCTTAATCGACTTAATGCCGGCGTCGATACCGTCTACCGCCTCGAGCAGAGCCGTCTCATTCTTAGCCGAGATAGCGCGGCCGACCTTGGCCCCGTACGCGTCGTCCATCGCCTTAGCAGCCACGAGCCGGGTAGCGCTGTTAGCGCCCTTAAGTGTGGGGCCGGCTTCGATCAAGTCCAGCTCGAGCAGATCGTTAGCGCCGTCCGTACCCTTGGTCTCTTGCACTACCTCGTAAGCAAACGAAAACTCGCGGACAAGCCGGCCAGACATAAGCTTATACGCTTGGTCCGCCACCGGGTTACCTGTCCCGATATCGACCAAGCCCGTTAGCTCGAGGCCCTCGTCTGTCTCTACCGCCTTAGCCGCGTCCCATGCGCCGATATGACTCATAGGGTCTGACCAATCGTGAGACCAAAGCATAGGGATAGGGTCGCCCGAGTCTTTCCAGCCCTGCAAAGAGGCGCCGAAAGCACCCTTGACTACCCGATCCCCTACCGTATCGACGTTACCGAACGCCGAAACAACGGCCGTAACCTCGCCGGTAGCCTTGCCGGTAGCATCCTTGACGGTACGGAAGGTAGCCTTAAAGTCTTTCGTAAGCATATCGTTATCCAATGTCTAGTACGCAGAGGCAAAACGACGTATCGAACGCCTCGCCTCGAGGGTCACCGGGGTAAAGTAAACCGTTGTCAAACTCTTTACCAAGCTCTGCCGTCATTCCATCCCAGTCAGGATGCCGGCTATTGTCACTCGTCACTACCCAAGTCTTAGACGTAATGCCGGCTTGCTTACCCGCCGCCTCACGGGCAAACGAGACAAGAGAGCTAGCGTTAGTCACACCTAGCCGGGTAGCGATACCCGCTAGTGATAGCTTGAGCGCCGCGCCGTCGTCCGTAGCGTCCCTATGGCGCGCTACGCTTTTCTCCGCCTCCACCGCCGCCGCCTGACCGATAGCCTTAGAGCCGGCGTCTAGGTAGTTTTGGACAAAGGCAGGATCAAAGTCTGCGCCGAGCTGAGCCGCCTTACGCGTACCCTCCGCCACTACTACCCGCTCGAGCACCGGCCGTAGGTCAGAAGCTATCTCAGCCTCGAAGCGTGCCGCCTTGACCCTAGCGGGGTGGCTCTTAGCGGTCTTAGCCAGCCTGTCCAGCGTCGCCGCTACCGTCTCTTCGATCTGGTGAGCGTACGCCTTCCGGCGCTTAACGATGCCGCGCTCTGCCGAAGCCTTAGCAGTCTTAGGAGTGTCCAAGGCGCCGGGATCTTCGCTAGGCGCGGGCTGATCGACCACGCCAGGGAGGCCCGCGTCGGGACCAGGGCTGCCGCCTACCGGGGTTTGCTGCCCGGTAATAGGATCAGTCACCATAGGCACCGTAGGCAGGCCCTCGGAAGGCGCGCCCACTTGCTCAGCGGCCCAAGCCGCCGACACAATGCCAGCCGCCACAAGCGCCGGCAGCCCGACAGAAGCAAAGGCCGAAGTAGCAGCCTCTTCCTCAAGCGGAGCCAAGTCCATGATTCCGCGCCACTCGTCCACAGTCATCCAAGGCTGGCCCACCGCGATATGACCTATAGCCGCTTGCTCCGCAAACGAGCCGCGTAGCTTAGCCTCAAGCGAAAACTCTACGTAGAGCTTACCCTTAGCGCGCTCTTGCTTAGACAAGAGCTGTCGCTCGATGCCCTGAGATATAAAAGTCAGCCTAGGGGCCAGAGCGTTTTGGTAGAGCTGCCGGTTATACTCCGTAATGCTGGAATACGGGGCCGGCTCAAGCCCTAGAATCTGTGGGGAGACCCGGTAAGCGTTAGCCACCGTCCGAGTAGTGAGCTCACGCGAAGCTATGTATTCCTCGGATCGCATACTAATCTGGTCGCTACTCCACTCCATACCTTCCTCGAGCAAGAGCGGCCGGCCACTAGACGCCGCGCCTACGTGCCTATCAGTAAGCTGATCTAGGAATCGGCCACGCGCCGTCTCCGACCAATCCGGCGCCTCAACCGGACGCCTGATAACGCCCGCGTTACGCATACCGTTACGGTACATACCCTCACGGTAGTTACCCGCCGCTTCGTCCTCTGACAGAATCCGCCGAAGAGTCTCAATAGGAGAGATACCCCGGTCGCCGCCGTAGCCGTGTAGGTAAAGAACCTCGCCGCGGTCCAGCTCATCCCGCGAGCCGTCCAGCCGCTGAACCTCGAAAACCTCCGGCCCGAGCGGCCCCGACTCTTTAACCGTAACCGCGTCCGGCCAAAGCCGGGTAACGAAGAGCGCGCCCTTGACCGTGTGAATCTGATAGAAAGCACAGTCGAAAACCTCGAGGTCCGTACTAAAGTCTCGGATAAACTCGTAAGCCGAAAGCTCAGGGTTTGGCTCTCCTAGCATGACCTGTACCGGGTGATCGCTAAGGTACTTCCGCTCTTCGTCCGAGACCCGCTTATAGACCTTGAGCGGTACCTGCCCTAGATTCTCCGCAACAAACGAGACCACCTGGCGCACGGCCGGCTGCGTACGGTACACCTTAGCGTAACTCGAGAAAGCACCGTCATAGCCATAGATCGTAACCGGAGCAGACCAACTAGAGCCCGAAGAGCCCTGCCACTGATCGGCCTGATATGCCGCCTTACGTCCGATGCCAAGAGGCCACTTCACTACTCGACACCGCCGCTAGTGCTAAACATATCGTCAGGCCCTCGCTCTTCGTAGATAGATACGCGCTTACGGCCCCGCCTCATAGCGCCGTCAAGGGCCATGATTCCGGCCACTAGGCCGTCGATACGCGTAGCACTTCGGGTCTTGCTTAGCTTAAGATTCTCCGCCGCGTCGGTCTCTCCGCCCGCGTTATCGGCCATCCACTTAAGGACCGGGTTACCGCCGAGCGCCAGGTTATGCCCCACTACCAAACGTACTAGCTCTTTCGTAGGAGGGCTCATCGTAGCGAAACCCTGACCGATCTTTACCATAGTGAAGCCGTCCGCCTCGAGCTCGTCAGCAAGCTGCGTAGCGCCCCACCTATCGTAAGACACGTCACGGATATCGTAGGACTCTGCCCACTCACGAAGCGTAGGCTTGACCGTAGCGTCAAAGTCGATAACCGCGCCGGGTGAAGTATGGAGGTAGCCCGCGTCTACCCACTCTTGATAAGGGGCTCGGTCTCGCAAGCCACGGTCTCTCAAGTCATCGGCCGGTACCCAGATACGGGCCAGCCACGCGTGCTTATTGTTTGCTAGCGGGAAGTCCAAAACAAGCGCCGTCATATCCGTAGTCTTAGAAAGGTCCAAGCCGCCGAAGCAACGCGCACCCGCCAGCCTCGGCAACTCGATGCCATCGCAAAAGTCCCAGTCAGGCATAGGAATAACGCGCTTAGACTGCCCTACCCACTGGCAAAGCATGAGAGTACGAAAAGAGTTTTGGGCCGAAGGCTGGCCGACCGCCTCGGAAGCCTTACGCTCGTAGTACGAGAGCTCGACAGTCTCACCCAAGCTAGGCGCCGCCGCCTGCCAAGTTTCCGGTAGCGTCCAGTCCGCGTCCTCGGCCACCGTATAGCAGACCCCAAGAAACGTAGGGTCCGTCAAAGAACCGCTAGCGATCTGGCGCGCATACTCTCTTTGCTCAAAAGCGATACTCTGCCGATCCCAGCCGGCCGTACTGATAGCAAAGATAAGAGGCTGAGCCCTCGAGCCCTGAGCCGTCGTCAGAGCATCCCAGAGCACCCGGTCAGGCTGAGCCATTAGCTCGTCAAAGACTAAGCCGTGAAGGTTAAGACCGTAGACGCCGGCCGTCTTGCTCGAGAGCGCCCGAAGCTCCCCGTGCGAACCCGGCACAAGAATCTTACGGGTAGAGTTATAGATGACCGAGCGGCCAGCTAAGTCCTTGTCTTGCTCCACAAGGACACGAGCCATGCCGTAGGCGATACTAGCCTGGTCCTTGTCAGCCGCCGCAAAGAACACTTGAGGGGCCGGCTCGCTATCCTCGTAAGCCAGGTAAAGAGCTATCGCCGCGGCAAACGTGCTCTTGCCATTCTTACGCGGTACCTCTAGGTAGACCTGGCGTATGAGTCTAATCGGGTGGCCATCATCGTCCAGCCGATGCCAGCCGAAAACGTAGCGGATAAGCCGCTCTTGCCACCATGCCAGCCGGAAAGGGTTACCCGCGTAGCGGCCCTGAAAGTGCTTTAGCCGCGTGATAAACGCTACCGCGTGGTCAGCCTTGCCGGCATCATAGAAAGAGCCTAGCGGCGCCCCGCGTGGTGGCTCGAGAATGTCGCGCGAAAGATTATCGCTGCCGGTGTAGGCGCCGTAGGTGTGAATAAACGGGGCGACCTCTGGCACCCGCGGCCGGAGCGGGAAAAGGGGATCGTGAGCTGGCGCATAGTTCCGCTCGATCAGGCCGGCAACGTGCTTACCCGCGGTAGCGCCGCTGGCGCCGCCCGCGACTTTCGCCGTCCGCGCCACGCGGTACCGTCCGTCCTCGAGCGCGGTAACGCTCCGTAGAGATTATGGCGTAGGCTCCGTCCGGCCTAACGCTAATACGACACGCCCGAGACCTTAGCCCGTTCAGGGGGCCACCCCACAGAATCGGGGACGATCAGTGGACAGATCATTCCCCATCGACCCTTTAGGGCCTTGTGCCTTGGACTTTCAGAGTTGGCTTGTTACTCTGTGTGAGTGTCTTTGGTCTTAGGTTGGTATGTCATATGAGTTTGGGATAGTCTGCGTCGTTGGCTTGGACTGTAGGCTATTGCTCTTGCTTGTTTGCGTCCTAGTCCTGTGTCTTGGAGCATCTGGGCTAGGTCTTTACGTGTGGTCCTGACCTCTTGCCTCTTGGCTCTTGTGTCTTTGGTGTTGCTCACTTGTCCGCCGTCCTCGCTCGTATGCATATAACGTGTATGTATGTATAGTGTCTTATGCTTGGCTAGCGGGGGCCAAGGGGCCGCGGCCCGCTCTTGGTAGCTTAGGCACCTGGGTACCTAGCTGGCTCGCTTAGGCGTACGACGCGGGGCCACCCTTACGGCTGGCCAACGCTTACCGGCTGCGTCCCTCGGAGTAGTGGCACGCGCTTACGCGCTTGGGTAGCTCTATGTCCAAGGTACTAAGCCGACGCCGTACGTCTAGTGGAGTAGCGCGGTGCTGCCCCGCGGTCCTAGCTGCGTCCCTCTTGGGGCTTTAGCAGATAGTCGATACTGTCCCTACCCCTACTGACAAGACCTAGCTTACGATAGCACGGCTAATAAGGTAGGCGCAAGCCCATAACGGGATAGCCCCAAGGACGCCATAGCAGAAGCCTCGAGCAACTCTAGAGGACATAGCCGCCGCGGCCGCCGTTTAGGTTAGGATCGTACCCTTCCTGGGGCTGCCGGTGGGCCTCGAGTACGCGGGATAGCTCCCCTTGGAGCTCGTCTACGTACGCCTGGACCTTGAGCCTATACCGCTCCATCTTGGCCAGGATATAGAGCCTGTCCAAGACCGCGCCGGCAAAGCCCGCCACTAGGGCTAAGAGAATCAGCCACCCGATCACGCCTACCGCCTCGTTTCCCTCTGAGTCTTTCGGGTATGGCAGCTCTTACATAAGGTCTGTAAGTTGGCCATATCCCAAGCGCTACCGCCGTCCGCGATAGGTACTACGTGGTCTACCTCGTTGCCGAACCGTAGGCAAGCCTTACACGTATAGCGGTCTCGAGCTAGTACCTTTCGGCGCCACGCCCTCCACCTAGCCGACTTATAGAGCTGAGCGCCTGCCGTCCTGCCTTTGAGCTCGGTATTACGCTCGCCGGCGTGCCTCTGGCAGCGACCTCGGACCTCTGCCCACTCAGGACAGGAGGGCTCGAGGCACGGGGCCACTGGCATAGTTCCGCTTTCCTAGCTTTTCGACCTCAAGCGCTCAAAAGTTCAGAAACCGAAACTTCTGCAGTCTGGCTTTCCTAGCTTTTCGACCTCAAGCGCTCAAAAGTTCAGAAACCGAAACTTCGGAAGTCTGGCTTTCCTAGCTTTTCGACCTCAATCGCTCAAAAGCGCCAGAAGCCAAAGTTTCGGACAGAGACCAAGCGAGGGTAGCCGCATAGCGCGCTAGCACCGTACCGCCTAGCCCTGTCCTTTATCGTTTTTGGGCCTATAAGCAACGTCATACATCGTATGCCATAGGCTTTGGTCCTCTTGGTCTCCGTAGAGCGTAGACCTAAAGACCGTTAAAAGCTCTTCTAGCGTGCGTACGCCAGCGTTACGGAGCACTTGCCTTACCTCTAGAGTAAGCTGCTTTTCTAGCGTGATATCGCATACGGGGCAAGGCATACGGTATACGCTAGCTTCGTCGTCTATGACTATGCTAGACCTAAGTACCGTGACGATCTTAGAGCAGAAGGGGCAAGAGACCGTAGCCGTAGCCGTAGCAGGTTGACTCACGGTAGACCCCTTATCTCTAGAGCTTATACCCCTCTCCTTACATACGGTGACAACGTACGAGAGGTATGCCCTTGACTCTAGACGTATACGGAGCGGAGATATGCTCTTGACTCTAGACTTCCATATGGGGTTGGCTCCCATATAAGTCTAGAGGTTCACCCGTTCGGCGGTACCGCGGCTCTTTCGCTTGCCCGAAGATACAGGTATGACGAAAACACTAGCACCGAGCACGGCGGTAAAGTACGTGGGCTCCATCCTCGAGCTAGGCGGTCGCTCAGGGTGGATCGTAGGACCGTGCCCCGCCATGCTAGGCCGCTACGAGGTAGCGCTCGTTAAGGCCCCAGGGGAGAACGTGCGCCCTGTGCTATACCGTGTCCGTCGTGAGTCTCTAGTAGTAGTGGGCCAATAATGATTGACGTGGTATCGTCCGTAGACGAACTAGAGGAAGGTTGCCCGATATGCTAGCGCTAGATCACTTTGCGGGGCCGGGGGGATGGAGCCTAGCGTGCGAGCGCTTGGGTATCCTCGAGGACGGCGTAGAGATTGACGAGACGGCCGTAGCCACCCGTACGGCCGCTGGCTTTAGCACCATCGGCCGGGACGTACGTACCTCGCCGGTTACGATCCACGATCTTTACATAGCGAGCCCGCCGTGCCAGACCTTTAGCGCGGCCGGTTCAGGTAGCGGTAGGAAGGCCCTAGACGCCGTTCTAAGCGCCGTAGACGCCTTCCGAGGGCCGGAGGACCAATGGCCCACCTACGAGGCTCTGACGGCTCTCCTAGGCGACGAGCGTACCGCGCTCGTACTCGTGCCCTTGCGCCATATCCTGACCGAGCGACCTAGGTACGTGGCCCTTGAGCAAGTGCCTACGGTGCTGCCCGTGTGGAAAGCCATCGGCGCGGTACTTGAGGAATACGGCTATGACTGGCAGGCCGCGAACCTATCCGCCGAGCAATACGGAGTGCCCCAAACGCGCAAGCGGGCCGTACTCGTGGCCTCACGCGTAGGCCCTGCCAACTTGCCTATGCCTACTCACTCGAAGTATTACTCGAGGTCACCCGAGCGCGTAGACGCTGACGTAAAGCCTTGGGTATCTATGGCGGAGGCCCTAGGGTGGACCGCGCCTACCCCGGCTTCCGGCCTACGCCTTCCACGCTGGCCAGAGGCCGAGCGGGAAGCCTTTACCGAGCTAGGCCAAGAGCGTACGTACCAAGCGGAGGTAGCCGAGGACAAGCCTTGGACGCGCTCAAGGCCCGCCACGACGATAGCCACCCGTGACCTAGTGGCGGACCCTGGCGCGAACGCTAACCGCTTTAACGGGGCCACGAAGAGCCGTAACGATGGCGTACGGGTGACCGTGGCCGAGGCCGGGGTATTGCAGTCCTTCCCCGCTGACTTCCCGTGGCAGGGGTCCAAGACCAAGCAATATCAGCAGGTAGGTAACGCTATCCCGCCGCTCTTGGCCGAAGCCGTGCTCTCGGCTTTGCTAGAGCTTGACCTAATCATGTTCGGCAGATAGCGGCCGGCTTTTTTAAGCGGATAATGCCCGAGTCCTTGCTTTCGGCGCGCCTCTCTACTATGGTCTCCCCATAGACCCCGTGACGGTAGGGAGGCTATCGCCTTGTGGAAAAGGACGAAGAGGTACGCCGGCTTAGGCGTAGCCAGCGTGCGGACGATTCCGACGCGGTACGCCGGCAGAGGTTCGGCAGGCGTCAAGTCGCTACCGTCCGGCTCTCTACTGCCTACGCTGGCTTGGGAGACTCGACGTATGACCCTGGCGCGATGATAGAAGAGGGCAGCCCTACGAGCGCCGTAGAGGCGGTAAGGCGCGCTAGGCTATTCGAGGTATCGGCTATCGTCGCTGGCCTCTCAGAAGAGCTTAGAGAGGCTTACAGGATGATCTATGCGGAACGGCTGAGTATCCGGCAGGCAGCGGAGCTGGCAAAGGTGGCGCCGGGTACGATGCAGTACCGGCTCGGCCAGGTTCAGGCAGCGGTTAGGAAGGGGCTCGAGCATGAGTAAGTGCCACCCAAAGGTCTACGCAGCAGATAAGTACGCTGAGCTCGAGGCAGCGGGTCTTAGTAGGCCGCCCTGTAAGTGTCATGGTGAGCCGCAAAAGTGGAACGCTGACGCGCAGCGCCTCGCCGGTGGCTCTTGGCGTTGCGCGGTCAAGAGCCGGGAGGCCGATAACGCTAGGTACGACACGCCGGAGGGCAAGGCCGCTAAGGCTGAGTACGCGGGCAGCGAGAAAGGCAAGGCCACTAGGGCTGAGTACGATGGCAGCGAGGAAGGCAAGGCCGCTAGGGCTAAGTACGATGGCAGCGAGAAAGGCAAAGCCACTAGGGATAGGAATAGCGGCTACGCCAGTGTCCAAACCCGGCGCCGCCGCGCCGCGTCTATTGCTAATAATGAGATAGCACTATCCGATGCCCTAGTGACTTTAGAGTCTGAGTTTGGCTTGACCCTGACCGCCGCCGATCTGGCGCCGACACTAGAAAGGCTAGAAAATGGCTCGTAAGACGGAAGCTGAGCTCCAAAAAGCCACGCTTATTATCACTATCCGTAACGCCTACTCGCTAAAGCAACGGCTCGAGCGGCTGCGATTCTTAGACGACTTCGAGGCCGACGCGCTCGAGGACTTTAACGGCCGGCTAACGGCAGGCAAGTCCTTTACCGTAGAGCCTAAAGAGGTATACGAGGCTATCGCTAATGTTTAGGGGCAGCGCTCCCGGCCTACGTATTCTGGACTTTGACACCGAGGTACGGCCGCTCTCGTACCTTGGGTCTGACTACACTACCGGGGAGGTTACGGGTATCGCTTGCGCGTGGATCGTTAACGGCAAGGTCCGCGATATGCAGTCCTGGCTTTTGGGAGAGGACGACGTAGACGATATGGTAACCGGCTTCCTCGGGCGTTTCGACGCGGCCGATATGGTAACCGGACACTTTATCCGCGGCTATGACCTTCCCGTGCTTAACGGTATGCTCTTGGACCTCGGATACGGGCCGCTAGGTGATAAGCTGACACACTGTACCAAGGGCGAGCTAATCAAGCGTAAGTACGTGTCTGCCAGCCAGGAGAACCTAGGCGCGTCCCTCGGTATCAAGGCTCCAAAGGTCCAGATGAGTCAACAGCTCTGGCGGGAAGCCAACCGGCTCACGCCGGAGGGTATCGCCCTGACCCGTAAGCGGGTAGAGGGTGACGTACGCCAGCACGTCCAGCTCAGGGAAGAGCTTATGGCCCGTGGCTGGCTGGCCCCGCCGAAAGTGTGGCACTCTACCGGGGTGAGTAGCGGTGCCTACACTCCCTAACGACGATGCACCCAAACGGCGCCACTATCGCGGGGACGGTTGCGATCCCGCGCATATCCTGACTATCCTAGCCCCCGAGAATCCCGACGACGTACGAGACCGAGACAAGGCCCATATAGACAGGGACTTGCCTAACTACCGCCGAGCTCACCCTACCGAGGAAGAGCGGCGCCTGGGAGTACCTGGCCAACCTAAGAAAGCAAAGTGGAGGACCGATGGCTAGAGCCGCGGGTGACGAGCGTAACTACCGGGTAGGGATTCTAGACACTAAGGGTAAGCTCGTAGAAGAGCTGGCCGGCCTGCCTAGTGTGACTACCGTTATCGGAGACGCGGACGGTACCAAGAGTGAGGGTCTCAAAGGCTGGACGTATAACGTAACGGCCGCGGCTATTGCCGAGCTACTCGAGGCTGGCACGATCACACCGGGTATGTCCGGTAAGACGATTCAGGCCCGCTTACGGTCCAAGAAACGTACGCACTACGACGAGCTGACCAAGGCTCAAGACCGGGGTACGGCTATACACGACTACGCCGAGCGCTTGCTCTTGGACAAGTGCACCTATGACGACGTGCTCGAGGGTATGCCGCGTGAGCATAGGGGCTATGCCGAAGCGCTCGTATCGTGGCACAAGGCTTACCGAGGTTCGCCGGCAGGGATTGAGCGGGTCTGTGTATCGCTTGAGCACGGGTACGCCGGTACCGCTGACCTCATCGACCAAGTACCCTCGCCCACTACCGAGCGCGGGTCAGTGACTAGGCTAGTCGATTACAAGACCTCGAGCCGGATACACGAGACTCACTTTATCCAAGGTGACGCCTACGCGCTGGCATGGGAGGAAATGGCACGCCGGCGTGGTACGCTAGCCCCAATCGACCTAGTTACCGTGGTACGCTTCGGTGACGATGGCACCTACGAAGAAAAGAGCCGGCCACCACAAGGCGGTAGGGTCTTTCTAAAAATGCTCGAGCTATACCTCGAGCGAAACCGGAAAGGATAGAGCCCCTATGGGATTCTTTGACGAGTACCAGGACACTTCCGCGGGAAACTGGGTCAAGGCGGAAGGCAAGGCCGACCTTATGGAGAGCGGCACACCGTTTACGGTACGCTCGTGCTCTCTCGAGGACACCGAGCGCTTCGGAGAGCGCTACCGGCTCGAGGTCACTTTGGTAGATGGTGAAGAGGCCCTAATGGGCTTCGGAGCGGGCTCGGTCGATTCACGAGACCGTATGCTCGACGCTATGGCTAAGTACCTCGAGGATGACAAGGCAGCAAAGCCTATCGTAGTCCTTGAGAAAAACGGCCGAAGCCAGATCCTTAGGGCTTTCGACCCGGCGTAACGTCTAGCGCTAGTGCGGGGTATCGGCTGAGAAAGTCGGTACCCCGTGCTATCTCAAGACTCTACGGAAGGTACACACTTTGACTATGCTAGAGCACGCGCTCAAGTACGCCAGTCTTGGTATCGCGGTCTTTCCCTGCCGCCCTGACAAGTCCCCGATAACGCCGCATGGCCACGAGGACGCTAGTACCGGCGTAGACGTGATTACGGCGTACTGGGCTCGTGACCCTGGCGCCCTCATAGGTGGAGCTATCCCGCGCGGATACGTAGTGATCGACTTGGACCCGCGTAACGGCTCGGACGAGACCGTAACGGCTCTAGCCAGCCTAGGGGTGAAGTTTCCGCCCACGCTTTCGGCTCTGACTGGCTCCAAGGGCCGGCATAAGTGGTACCGGATTAGCCCCCAAGTGGAGCTTAAGGGTACCGCTGGGCTTGGTATCGACGTTAAGAGGCACGGCAAGGGGTACGTTATCCTTCCGCCCTCGGTATCGGACGCCGGACCTTATCACTGGCAGCAGGGCGAGCCAGACTTCCCCAGGGCTAAGAGGCTGCCAGAGGCAGCTCGAGCGTACTTGACGAAGCGCGAGGTAGCAGAGCGGCGCCCCGCTGACTTCACACCTACGCGCCGGCCGGACTGGCTTAAGGCTACGGCTTACGGTGACTCAGCCCTCGCTAATCAGGGTAGGGCCATCCTGGCCGCAGTCGATGGAGAGCGTAACAACGTCCTTAACTCTGCCGCGTTCGGTATCTATCAGCTCGCGCATGGGGGCGAGATAGACGAGGATTACGCGTCAGAGTTTTTAGCCGAGCTAGCCGAAGAGGTAGGGCTCTCTAAGCGTGAGATAAAGCGGACTCTTAAGAGCGCCTACGAGGCCGCGGCCGACGATCCTAGGGCAGCGCCACCCGTAGACCCGGCCAAGCCGTCAGAGAGCCTCTCAGAGCCTTTAGAGGGCCACTTTTGGACGGACTGGCAAGTAGAAGAGGCCGCGCCACCTTTCTATCTCTACCCACTACTACCCAAAAACGCGTACGTACTAGTCTACGGAGCTACCGAAGCGGCTAAGTCTATGGTATGGAAAGCCCTGTTAACTCAAGCCTCCCATTATGGCATACGCTCGAGCGTCTACTCTCTCGAGAATCCGGCGCACGTAGACCGGGAGAGGCTCAGGCGCCTAGGGCCGGACCCGGCTAACTTCCGCATATCGCACGCCGGCCTAAACTTGGCCGACTTTGCCCAGGCCGAGGCACTCGTTACGCGTGAGCAAGCGTGGCACACTGACGTAATCCTCTTGGACACGTATTCTCACGCGTTCGCTTCTAGGTCCGAGGACGGTAACGCGAAGGCTATAGCCTTTTCTAAGCTAGTCCGTTACATCATGGCCGAGGTAGGGTGCTCGGTAGTCGTGATTGACCATACCGGGTACATGCAAAAGGAAGAGCCGCGGGACGCAAGCGCGAAGAGGCAGGCGGTAGACGTTGCTATCCTTATGGAGAAAGACGGAGCTTGGTCTAAGGGCTCGCCGGCACGGTTCAGGATGAGCAACTATAAAGCGGCGAGGTTCGCTAACCCGTTTTACGAGGTCCGCGGCGCCGTAATCGACACGGACAAAGGTGGCCTAGCCCTTGACTGGCTAGATAAGGACTTTTCGGAGGGGTGGCAGGTATGACCATAGTAGACATATGTCCCGTAAACGGTTGCGACTTACGCGGTGACCCGATAGACCCTGAGTACGCGGACTACTACGCCGAGGGTGCGCGGTACTACTCCAAGATGATCGGCGTAGAGGTCCAAGGGGTCTACGATGGCGTGCTCTACTGGACTTGCTCTACCTGTGGAGTGAGCTGGCCAAGGTTTGACGCGCCCCATAGGCTCCACTACGAAGCGCTTAAGTACGTAGGCGTAGCCTGCCGCTGCCCATGACTAGGCTTAAGCGCCTCCAAGCCGAGGCCGACAAGCGCGGCGTAGTCCAGCCTAGGCCGGCAACCGTGGCCAAGTACGGGTGGACGCTCGAGGACTGGCTAGGCCAGCTCGAGGGTAACCGCTGGCGTTGCCCGATATGCCTACGAGCTCCGAGGACCGGCAAGTACGTCACTGACCACGAGCACGTAAGAGGCTGGGCAACCATGCCCGACGAAGAGCGTAAACTTTACGTTAGGGGCTTGACTTGCTGGACGTGTAACCGTTACCTTTTGGCTAGAGATATCAGCGTAGCCACCGCGCGTAACGTGGTAAGCTACCTTGAGACCTACGACGCCAGGAGGCCAAAGTAAACATGAGTGCATACACCGAGGACGACGTAACCCTCGCACGACAGGTAGGCTACGACTTAGGCTACGACGATGGCTACAAAGATGGCCGGCTCGATGGCTTGAGCGAGGCAGTAGGGGCAGTCAGGCGGGTGCAGTTCTCGCCCGAGCCGCCGCTGGCTAACACTGTGCGGGCAGCAACGCTCCGAGTGGGTGACCGCTTTATGGCCGAAACCCCCGACGAAACCTTCCCAGCGTCACTGAGGGCCCACTTCGGCTGGGGAATGGTGCACGGATGTATGGACTGGCAGTGCGCCCGTGAGGACGGAACGGAGTTCGTCTACTCCATCCACATCGACGCACCAGTGACACTGATTGAGGAAGGTGACAAGGCATGAGCTCGTCATACGAGCTGGCCCCCGCGGGAGAGGTTTTTATGGACGGTAAGGCTACCTACTATCTTCGGCGCATCGGCTCGCCGGGTATCGCCGGGACCATCTTTCTTACGCCTGAGCACGCCACCGCGCTAGCCCAGCAGTTGCGCGCAGGGCGGATCAAACCACAACCACCAACAGGAGAATAATCAGATGCCAGTACGAGTGCAACCAACAGACGCCGACGCCATCATCTTTGACTCAGCCACCAGGTGGTACATTGACGACGAACGACAGTTGCATATCGTCGATGGTGCGGGAGCCCCTGTTGCCGCTTTCTCTGTCAACGCTTGGCAGTCAGTTCAGAAAAAGGTAGGCGCCCTTGTTTTTGGTCACCCTGACCAAAGTAGGGGTGCATCCGACAGTGATACCGCGCAATCGGATACCCGCCCGTGACAAGCCCTCCCGGCCACTCGAGCCGTCTCGGCCCCGCACGCTCAGTAACCGCCGAGTTTAGAGAGGGTGCGGCCGATCAAGTAACCGTGACTGTCGTCCTCACCTACGACATCTGGTGCTGCAACGGCACACACGAGCTAGCAGACGCGGCGGCTGCCGTATCTGCACTACTGAACCAAGACTTCGCAAACGTGGGCGGTGGCGGGGCACCCCCAGAACCACCGGCGGGGGGAGATCAGGGCCTAGCACCCCTAGCTCCTCCCCCCTCCGGTGTCTACCGCCTGACCGCCGCCCTCCCCATCACCACCGGACAAGTCAAACTGGTCAACGTCCTCGCCGCCGGTGCCGCCATCACTGACCGTGCCCTCCTACACGAAGGGATCTCGAAACTGATAGGGCGGGAAGTGCACAGCGTCAAACACCTCACCAAAGCCGAGGCCACCACAGTCATCGAGTCGCTACAGACAAGGCAACCGAAGGAGGCATCGTGATCCGCCCCGTTGACGCTTGGGAGTTGGTCTGCGACTGGCCCGAGTGCGAGAGCACTGCCGATGACGGCTACAACACCATCTACGCCGACAATCCGTATGACCCCGGTGAGATTGCGGAGTACGCCGACTGGCTCACGTCGAAAGACGGGGCCAGCCACTACTGCTGGGAGCATCCGACGACGCGGGCCAGCGACCACACCGGTGGCTTAGCGCTCCCCGATCCGCCGTACCTGCTCATACACGAAGGCGACACCGACAATCCGGTGATGGATGACGGCAGCGTGACGCTGGTTGAGGATAGTGACGGGGCATGAGGCGACTACTGACAATGTTCTACACGCGCAAGTGCGACGGCAAGTGCGGGAATGAGAGTGGTCATAACGCACATCTGACGTGGCTTGGGCGTCGTCGGTACACCCGACCGGCTGGGTGGTGACAGGGCATGAGTGACTGGACCGACGACGCACCGATTATCCCGCTGGACCGCGAACAATGGGGCATTGTGATAGACGCGCTGATCGAACATGCGGCCAGCGCTGCCGCTCGAAAGCACGTCAACCCTGAGTCAACTTCCGACGTTCGGGTCACTATGTGTAACGACCTGATTAGCCTGCTAAACGGCCGGCTGGGGAGTTCTGGTTCTCCGAGAGGATGAAAATGAGCGCGGATAACTACTGGTTGGTTGTTGCCCACCCAGATGGTGACGGATTTACCTACTGTATGCGGTTTGCGTCAGACGACACACCACACGACCCGTCTGCGTTGCCGCGCAATATGACCAAGTACGACACAAGGGCTGATGCTGTCGAAGCTGCGGTACTGGATGATGCCTACACCGAGTACGGCCCGGTCATTCACGTTGACATTCGTCCCCGTCGAGAAGGATGGACATTATGAACTACACGCACGCCGATCTGCTGGCAGGAGCGCAGGAGGGGCGGGAGCGGGCCAAGGGCGACCCCTACGGGTCGATCAAGGCTGAGCAAGCCCGCGATGACCACGCCGATGACCTGGCCGCGACGCTGGACCGGCACAAGCCAATCAGTCCACCGGCCTACCCCGCCTGGTACCCCGCCTGGTGCGCCGGGTGCGACCACCTTTGGGACGAGTGCCCCGACGCCATCCAGGTGGCCGACCGGCTGACCGTGTGGGGCGTGCTCGATGGTGACGGAGCATGAGAATGAGGGTCACCTTCACAACGACGATTGACGAAACTGATCCGGGCGATCCAGCCGATCTCGACAACCTGGTTGATGCCCTATGGGATGTGGCAACGGCACATGGCGCCTACGACCACGGGGGATTCTCCGGTCCCGATGATGGGGGTGACCGAGATGACTGACTACGGCCCCACCGCCGTCTACGAGTGCTGCCGACTGTGGACCGTTTACACGCTCTGGCCTATCGGACGCTGCGGTGGATGTGGACAACGACCCGAGTGGAAGGCAGCCGAGGAAGCATCGCCCGTTGCCGATGCGTTTGATCGCCAGTTTACGGCATGGATGGAGTGGCGATGAGTGACCTACCGTTCAGCTGCCCTAAGTGTGGGCAGCGGTACGGGTTCGGTGACGCCGCCGCACTCATCGGGGTGGTCAGGTCAATCCCATTCACCGATACACCCACGCCGTGCTGCGGGACTCTGGACAGCGGCACCCTGACGCGCAGGGACGACGGGGCAGTGGTGCTGCAATCAGACCTACTGGGAGAGGTTCTGCTGTGACCGTCGAGCCCTACTACCAGGACGAGTCCGTCACCCTGTACCACGGCGACTGTCTGGAGTCTATGGCGTCGATGGATTCAGCTTCTTTCGACCTAATCTTCACGTCCCCTCCCTACAACCTCGGGGTCGGCGGCCACTTCCCGAAGCCGAACGGGAGGAGGGGACTGTGGGACGGCGGCGCGCTGCGCGATGGCTACGCCGACCACCGCTCCGCTAATCAGAGAGGCAGGCGAAAAGTGACGTACGAAGTCCTAGACATAGAAAACGTAGGCGAGCCCCACGAGGGCCGGCTAATATGCGTCGGCCTCGGAGACCGCGCCTACGTACCAAACGGCCCCGGCTGGCAAGACTGCCTAGACCGGCTCGCTAACCCCGATATCGGAAAGATCGTCTTTACCAAGCACGATCACCGCTACCTACTGCTGGCCGGCTACGAGGTAAACGGGCCGATAGTTGACGCTCAAGCTATGGCATGGGTAGTAGACGAGCGGACAGACCTAGACCTAGCCACCCTGAGCCAGCTCTACGTACCTCACACCGTCAAGCGCTCCCGTATCAAAAGCAAGGCCGGAGTCATTGTCTTTGAGTGCGATAACGGAGAGTGGCTACCGCTCGAGGACGCGCCCATAGACGAGGTATGCGCCTATAACGTCCAAGACCTCAAGAGCACCGAAGCGCTAGCCCTCGAGCTCAAGCGGATTATACGTTTTGAGGGCCTAGCAGACTACTACGAGCACGACGTATTACCCTTTACCGAGGTACTCGTTAAGGCCGAGGTACGAGGTCTGCCTATCGACCTCCCCCAAACAGTAACGCTACGCGAGCGCCTCGAGGAAGAGGCGGACTACTACGAGTATCGCCTACGCGCCGAGGGTGGCCTACCCGAAGAGTTTAACCTTAATAGCGCCACGCAGCTAAGCGCCTACCTTTATAACCGTACCTACACTTTCGAGCGCCGGGTAGAGGTCTCAAAGGAAGAGCGGGGAGCCCTCAAGGCTCGGCTAGCCAGCGGGGAGACCGTAGAGCTGGCCGGGATGACACTAGAAAAGGTAGGGACCAAGTACGCCACCGGCTCGGCCAGCCTGCCGGGTCTAGGCTTGAGCACCGAGACCGAGACTGATCGTGGCCAGAAGTCCACAAGCGCTAAGGTACTCCGAGTAGAGCAAGAGCACCCGTGGGTAGACCTCTTGCTCGAGCGGGCCAAGCGCGTAACCGTTGCCGGCTACCTGGCAGGCTTCGAGAAAAGGACCGTGGCCGGCCGCGTATACGGCCGCTTTAACCAGACCGGGACCAAGACCGGCCGGCTTAGCTCTTCCTCCCCGAACCTCCAAAACGTACCGGCGCGGGGAGACCTAGGAAGGGCCTGCCGGGAGCTTTTCAGGCCAGAGCCGGGTACTGGCTTTTTACACGGGGACTACGGCCAGCTCGAGCCACGGCTTATGGCCCACTTTTCGTGTGATCCGGCCCTAGTTTCGATCTTTGACGAAAAGGATGACATATACCTACGTACCGCGGTTATGCTCTGGGGCGACACGCTACCGGAGGGTGCTCGAAACGTATGTAAGGTGCTCGTGCTGGCCCTTGGCTATGGCTCCGGCGCCGAGACTTTGCACCGGCAGCTTGCCGAGGCTGGCTTTCGCTTCCCGTTGCACGAGGTAGAGACCATGCTTGCGCGCCTTAAAGGGGTCTACGCGCGGCTCTTCGAGTGGAAAGAGGACGTGATAGCCACCGCGGCCAACGAGGGCTACGTAGAGACCCTGGCAGGCCATAGGCGCCGCTTTAGCAAGCGCCACGAGCGCCACCGCGGGGAGAGCTGGCGCCAGCAGGCTGCGGACGAGCGGCAGGCCGTAAACGCCGTCATTCAGGGGAGCGCTGCCGATATCGTCGGTAGGACCATGATGGCCGTAGACAGGGAATACGGGGAAGAGCTTAGGCTCTTGGCCCAGGTCCATGATGAGCTACTCTTAGAGTATGACGTAAACCCCGAGCTTGACCCTATCTGCTACGTATATAGGCTACAGTGGCTGGCAGAGTCGGGCCACGGCTTTAAGCTACGGGTACCGCTAGAGTTTATCCCCAAGGTAGTACCGACTTGGGCCGAGGGTAAGGACTAAGACTATGCCACCTACACTACCGCGTATTGCCGTCGATCTTGACGGAGTGGTCTACGACTGGGGCGGTACTGTCCGCTATCTGATCCGAGAGCACCACGGTATAGACTTGCCTGTCTCCGATCACTGGGACTACGTAGAGGAAAACGTACCGCCCGAGGTCTGGCGTTGGCTCTGGACGGAAGGCGTAGAGCTGGGGCTCTTCCGCTACGGCCACCATATCAAGGGCTCGGTAGACGGCTTGAGAGAGCTGGCTAAGGTAGGCTCCCTCGAGGTAGTGACACACCGGCCGCGCGCAGCGCTCCAAGACACGCTACGTTTTATCGCTAACCTGCCGGACGTTTTCGCCGGCGTCCACTTCCTGACGAAGAACGAGCCTAAGAGCATCGTACGCGCCGATCTGTACCTAGACGATGCTCCGCACGTTATCGAAAACGTGCTAGACTTCGGCGCTTCGGCGGTAGTCTTTGACCAAGAGTGGAATCAGTACGTAGACGGTAGAGCGTTTCGAGCTCACGGCTGGCTAGAAGTGCCGATCATGGCAAAGCTGGCCCTATCTTTGGGAAGAGGGGCGTAATGGCAGAGGAAGAGGTACGCGTAACCTCGAGCACGGGAGGCCAGAAAGGGTCCAAGGGTGCCAGGTATGACCTTATTCCTACCGCGCCGCTCGAGGCTCTAGCCCGCCACTACGGCAAAGGGGCCGCTAAGTACGAGCAAGTTAACGGCCGGGATAACTGGCGTAACGGCTACGAGTGGTCTCTATCCTACGCCGCCCTGCAAAGGCACCTAGCCGCGTTTTGGAGCGGAGAGGACATAGACGAAGAGACCGGGAGCGCGCACCTAGTAGCGGCCGCGTGGCACGCGTTTACGTTGCTCGAGTTTATGGAGCACTATCCCGAGCTGGACGACAGGCAAGACCTACTCTACGAGCTCGGCCCTTGCGACTTTGCCGCCAGCCAGCCTCGCGTATCTGTAGGTGTTTTGCTCGAGCCTGGGAGCGACTACCGGCAGCCGTCCGAGCGCCACGACGCTAAGACACTGACGCCGCCGATGATCGGAACGCCGCGCCAGGAATCGCACGGGCTCGCGGCTAAGTGGGCCGGCCGTGGCTAAGCGTATGCCAGAGTCTAAGTACGCGGTAGAGGAGATTATCTGGCTTGACCACGTAGGGCCGGCGTCCTGGCCGGACCATACACCCAAGAAGCTAGAGCTAGAGCGCCGCGTATCGGTAGGGTACGTGGTCTACGAGGACTGGGAACGCCTAGTGTTCGCCGGTACGGTAGACACCACAGGATGCCACGATATGACCGCCCTAGGTACGGCTCTGATTGTCTCAAGGAAGGTACTCTCGTAATGGGATACATGGGTAAGGTAGCTCGGTACGGATTCCAGCTCGGACTAGACCGCGTGCTCGTAGAGATAATCAGCGACGCGCACGGCTCCATTACCGAGGTCCGCGTCAAGGACAGGCTAGCGCTTGCTAAAACGTGGTCTAGGCCCTGGGAGCTAATCAGCCAGGACGTAGAGGTATCCGTAGACTCGAGCCAAGGTCAAGGCTAGTGCTTGTGTCTTACTTAGTGAGCCGCTGGCCGGTCAGGACGTGTAAAGCGTATGACCGGGAAGGCTTATTATGCGGAGGGTCGCCTATCATCCTGTACCCGGTAGAGCTTTGCTCTGAGCACGAGTACCTACTCGATCCAAAGAGACTGCTATGACCGCGCAAGATCGGCCTTTCGTATCTCTGACAGGGGACTACTGCCCTAAAGGCAAGTGCCTACGTAAGCCTGACCACGAGGGGCCTTGCTGGCCGCTCGTGCCAACCGAGGAAGGGGTATCGTGAGCAACGTCAAGCCGCTAGAGGGCCTCGAGGTCTGCCCGCTATGTAAGCTAGTGGGCTACGTAGAGGTAGAGGACATTATGGCAGTCTGCCCTAGGTGCTTTGGGGAGGGCCTAGTAGCGAAGAGGCAGGCCAGTCCCGCCG
>Ga0163144_10007194_pt1 | contig 24430 bp, 19 predicted proteins | sample OliLak19BULKMAT1_FD_123175 | JGI IMG/M metagenome (GOLD analysis project Ga0163144, IMG submission 123175) | Freshwater microbial mat bacterial communities from Lake Vanda, McMurdo Dry Valleys, Antarctica - Oligotrophic Lake LV.19.BULKMAT1 | ecosystem: Environmental > Aquatic > Freshwater >...
CTGTAGGTATACTTATAACGAACTAAAAACCGTTCTCTCCCGCCGGGGTAAAAGCTTGTTGCAGCTGTATCATTTTTTCGGCGGAAGCCTTCAGCCTTTTCCAATACATAAGTTACTCTTGATAGAATGGAATGCTCTCCTTCTCTTAAACGTTTTGAAATGTCCTGTTGCATGGAAATTGCAGGACCAACAGTTATGTATGGAAGTATTTTCTGAATAGTTTGATAATCCCATGCTGGCACAGATTGCAGTTCATACAGGTTAACTAATTTACCAAACAGCTTACGGTAGTTGATAAAATGAGTAATCTGTAACGGTGAGAGAAAAGGAAATTCCTTTAACTCTGTTTCAGTTGTGATATTAAGATTGAGTTTGTTCTTTAAATAATGTTGTAATGATTGGATATAAGAATCATCTTCAGTTTCTGATTCATCTACTTCCGTCATATTTTCAATTTGCTGTTCTGCAGTTTGCACCTCTTGTGCTATTGCCGCACAATAAATAAAAAAAGAAAGTGATATCAATAATAATTTTCTCACTCTTCTTTGCTGTTATCTTTCTTTTTAAAATCAAACAACAGCATCACTGCGGGTGAAATTCCTAATTGCGGATGATAAGCTGTGGCAACATCAACTCGAAATTGTGCAAACTTTAAACCTACTCCAATAAAAGGCTGTGTATTTACCGTATTGATGCCAGCTCTTACTAACAACTGCTTGACCAATATATACTGGAATGCAGCATTCACCCCCACCTGTTTTCCTTCTTCTTTAATTACTTCTGCACTGATGAAAAATTTATCCGACACTTCAAAACCCAAACCTCCACGATATACAGAAGCAATTTTTTCATTGGCTGTTTTATTCAGCACCCCTCCTACCGGGTTAAATACACTGAATCCTGCGTGTAATTTTTCAGTTAAATGCATCAACACCCCAGCTTCAAAATGAAACGTTGAAGCATTCCCATAAACAGGTATACGTAAATTATAATAATTGAATTTCACTCCAATATCTATCTTACTTCCTAATGACCGGCCATAGCCAAGACCTATCTGTGTTTCACTGAAATTGCTGTATCCAAAATAATCGGCCTGCAAACCAAATGTGCCTGAATTTGTTTGGAAGCCTGCTACAGCAGTATATTGACTCAACGCATTCAATAAAAACCTTCTTTCACTGTAAACGCCGGCACTGGCTTGTTTGAGATTGGAAAGTGCTGCAGGATTGATGAGCATTGAAAATGCATCTGCTGCATTTTTGCTGTAAGCCCCCAACCCGGGATAGCTGCTGACTAAAGGCTGCCTTACAGTTTGTGCTTTTGCAAAACCCGCAATACAGATCATTATTAAGAAAAAATATTTTCTCAAGCAGTTTGTTTTGAACAGGAAAATTAAGTGTTTTCAATGGCTCCGGCCATTTACCTCATTTAAATTTTTATGATCAACTTCAACCAATGCTTCTGTACGTTATTTTTGCCGCATGCAATTACTCGACGGCAAACTGGCAGCACAAGCCATTAAGGAAGATCTGAAAATGAAGACAGCAGTTTTACTTGCTAACGGCAAAAGAGCTCCGCACCTTGCAGCCATATTAGTTGGTAGTGATGGAGCCAGTGAAACCTATGTTGCCTCGAAAGTTAAAACCTGTGCTGAAATTGGATTTGAATCAACACTCAAACGTTTTCCTTCTACTATCAGCGAAGAAGAATTGTTACATGAAATTGACGAATTGAATAATAATGATGATGTAGATGGCATATTGGTTCAGCTGCCTTTGCCAAACCATATCAGCGATGATAAAGTAATCAACAAGATCAACCCTGCAAAGGATGTAGATGGTTTTCATCCGGTAAGTGTAGGAAACATGGTGAGCGGAACTCCCACATTTATTCCTGCAACACCATATGGCATTTTATTATTGATGAAACATTACAATGTTGAAACAAAAGGAAAACATGCAGTGGTTATTGGAAGAAGTCATATTGTTGGAACACCCATGAGTATTCTATTAAGTCGCAAAGCATATCCCGGCAACTGCACAGTTACAATTTGTCATTCTGCCACTACCAATCTTAAAGAAATTTGTTTGCAGGGAGATATTATTGTTGCGGCTCTTGGTCAACCTGAATTTTTAACTGCAGATATGGTAAAAGAAGGAGCCGTGATCATTGATGTAGGTATTACAAGAGTAGCAGATACATCAAAGAAAAGTGGCTTTGCTTTAAAAGGTGACGTAAAATTTGATGAAGTGGCCGCAAAGAGCAGTTATATTACTCCTGTACCCGGCGGTGTTGGACCAATGACGATAGCCGGATTATTAATGAACACGTACAATGCTTATCTGCAGAAGATTTCGCAAGTTTAGCAACTGCAGGTATGCCATACCTCAACGGCAAATCACATTTTCACAGAAGTAAAAAAGGTATGGCATACCTCTTGCCGGGTGGCTGACCGGCTTAACTTTGCAACACATGATTGAACAAGCAACAGATATTGCACAACAGGTATTACCTGTGATGGAATCATTTTATACTTTACAAGGTGAAGGATTTCACCAGGGTAAGGCTGCCTATTTTATTCGACTTGCCGGATGCGATGTGGGCTGTGTGTGGTGCGATGTAAAAGATAGTTGGGATGCAACAAAACATCCGATGGTACATGTTGACAAGATCGTAACTAAACTGAAAATAGAAACAGGAATTAGTAATGGGAAATTGGGAAACAACCTTCAACCCTCAACCTTAAACATTAAACCCATTGTTGTTATTACGGGTGGCGAACCGTTGATGCATAATCTTACACAATTGACAAAAGCATTGCATAGTGCAGGTTTTCAAACGAATATTGAAACATCAGGAGCATATCCATTAAGTGGTGAATGGGATTGGATCTGTTTATCACCCAAAAAATTTAAAGCACCGTTGCCGGAAGTTGTACCACAAGCACACGAACTAAAAGTGGTGATCTTTAACAAAACTGATTTTACATGGGCCGAACAATATGCAGCACTTGTATCGCCACACTGCAAGTTTTACTTACAACCTGAGTGGGACAAGGCTTCTGAAGTAACACCCCTCATCATTGATTACATCAAAGCCAACCCCAAATGGGAACTGAGTTTGCAAATTCACAAATACATCAACGTACCTTAACACTATCTTTTTTTATAATTTGTTATATTGAACCACAAATTCAATGCAATTGAAAAAACTATTTACTGTTATAAGTATATTCATCTGTTCAATCGTTTCAGCGCAATGGTACGATCCAGCTAAAGTAAATGTAAAGCTGGGTTATAAATACAGTGAAGCATTGAATGAAGCAAGAGGCCGCAATTATGCAAAGGCTTTACAATTACTCGATGAATGTATTGCAACAGATAGCAGATTTGCAGATGCCTGGTTAAGTAAAGCAGGTGTTTATTCCGAACAAAAGAAATACAAACAATCTGTTGAAACTTATGGCACTGCACTCAACCTCGATTCAGTTTATTTCAAAACATTCCTTCTTCCTTACTCCATTGCATTAGCCGGCAATGGTGAATTTAATAAAGCCTTGCATGCAATTACTGAATTTTTACAAAAGCCGAATCTGAATGAACGTATCATTAAATCAGCCGAGTATAGAAAAAAGAGTTACCAGTTTGCAACGGAATATCAAACTAAATTTCCGCTGGGTGATTATGTTTTTACGCCACAGAATTTAGGTGACAACATTAATACAAAACTGCTTGAATATTTCCCTTCTGTTACAATAGATGCCAATACATTAGTATTTACAAGAAGAATTGGTCATGAAGATTTTTTTGTAAGTGAAAAAAAGAATGGCTTGTGGACCAAAGCTGAACCGTTGCCCGGCAATCTCAATACAGAAGAAAACGAAGGTGCTCAAACTATTTCGCAAGATGGAAAGATGCTCATCTTTACAGGCTGTAATATGCAGGATGGACAAGGAAGTTGTGATCTCTATTTTTCTTATCTCACCAAAAATGGCTGGGGCGAACGAATTAATTTAGGAAGGATCATTAATACAGAGTACTGGGAAAGCCAACCAAGTTTATCGCCTGATAAAAGAGCATTATATTTTGCAGCCCGTGACCCATCAGGTTTTGGAGGAAGTGATTTATTTGTGAGTTATCTGCAACCGAATGGAAGTTGGGGTACGCCGAAAAATATGGGGCCTGAGATCAATACAAGTGCAGATGAAAGCTGCCCTTTTATTCATGCGGATAATCAAACATTTTATTTTACCAGCAGTGGCCACCAGGGTTATGGGGGAACTGATTTATTCTTTCTGCGCAAGCAACCCGATGGAAGCTGGAGCAAACCTCAAAATCTCGGCTACCCGGTTAATACCATTGATGATGAAGGTTCACTTGTAATTGCAAGTGATGGAAAAACGGCTTACTATGCAAGTGATGGAGCTGATAGCAGAGGCGGGCTTGACATTTATAGTTTTGAACTACCGGTACCGGACAGGCCAAGTAAAACATTATGGGTAAAAGGAAATGTGTTTGATCAAAAAACAAAACTCGGATTACCTTCTGCAGTGGAGCTCATTAACTTATCAACTGCACAAATAAACAGTAAAGTACAAACAGATGAGGAAGGGAACTATCTCATTACCTTGCCTGTTGGCAATGATTATGTATTTAATGTAAACAGGAAAGGTTATTTGTTTTACTCGGGAAGTTTTTCTCTCAAACAACATTCAACCGATACTATTTATACCATCAACATCCCCTTGATACCAATAGAAGTAAATGCAAGTATTGTTTTGCAGAATATTTTCTTTGATACCAAACAATCAGAGTTAAAACCAGAATCTATGATTGAACTGGACAAAGTGATTCAATTATTAAAAGACAACCCCACCATTAAAATTGAGATCGGCGGGTACACTGATAATGTGGGTAAGCCTGCAGACAATCTGGTGTTATCGAACAGCCGTGCAAAATCGGTCATTCATTATTTCCTTTATAAAGGCATTCCAATTGACCGGTTAACTTCAAAAGGTTTTGGAGAAACCAAACCACTTGCCGATAATAAAACAGAGGAAGGAAGAGCAAAAAACCGGCGTACAGAACTGAAGGTGTTAAGCAAATAATGTATTTTCATGATACATGAACACCGATCTGCCATACCAGCTCGCTTTAACTCAAGTGCCGCATATCGGTTGTGTACATGCAAAAATTTTAGCTGATCAATTCGGATCTGCTGAACAGATTTTCAATGCAAAAAAAACCTTACTGGAAAAGATTGAAGGCATTGGTGAAGTAAGAGCCAACAGCATTAAGCATTTCAATGCATTCAAGGAACAGGAAGAAGAAATCAGCTTTATTGAAAAGTATAAGATCAAGCCGCTCTTCATTTCAGATGAGGATTATCCCAAACGTTTATTGCATTGTTACGATCCTCCTACCCTTCTGTTTTACAGAGGCAATGCAGATCTCAATTCAGCAAAGATCATTGCTATCATTGGTACAAGAAGCAATACTGACTACGGAAAAATGATCGCAGAAAAAATTCTGGATGAACTTGCAATCCATCAACCATTAGTTGTAAGTGGATTGGCTTATGGTGTTGATGCCATTGCACATAAATATGCAATTAAGCAGAACCTGTTAACAGTTGCAGTCCTTGCACATGGGTTGGATAAGATATATCCATCACAACATACAACATTGGCGAAAGAAATGATTGCTGCAAACGGTGGCCTGTTAACAGAATTTAGAAAAGAAACCAAACCGGATAAACATAACTTTCCCACCCGTAACAGAATTGTTGCAGGTATGTGCGATGCAACCATTGTTATTGAAACAGGAGTAAAGGGCGGCAGCATGATTACTGCTAATCTTGCCAATAATTATAACCGTGATGTATTTGCAGTACCCGGCAAAACAACCGATACAAAAAGTGAAGGCTGTAATTATTTAATACAAAGCAATAAAGCAGTACTTATCCGCAATGGAGAAGACATCATTGAACAGATGGGCTGGCAGCCTAAAGAAAAAGCAACAAAGACAAAACAAAAACAACTGTTTATTCAATTAAATGAAGAAGAGAAAATAATTGTTGAACTGCTTCAACAAAAAGAAGCAATTCATATTGATGAACTCAATCTCAATTGCAACCTCAACAGCAGTATGATTGCATCTGTATTATTAACATTGGAATTGCAAAATGTAGTGAGGAGTTTGCCCGGAAAAATGTATGGGCTTGTATAAAAAGAAACGCTCCTTACAAGGAGCGTTTCAGTTAAAAAGATAAGTCAACGATTATCTTAGGTTTGTTCCGTTTGAAGGAATATTAAACAACGCTCTAACCTGATCATAACTCATTGACCTAACCTGTTGTACTGTATATCCTGCTGCAGGGCCACTGGTAAATCTGCTTCCGGAAACACCACCAGGGATAATAATATAACGGTAATTTAAAGTAATAAAGGTATTTATAAATGGAGCATTATCCTGCCTTTTAACTCCAACAAGGATACTGCCAACTGTCATTGCCTCTAAGTAAAATGTATAAACAGTAGCATCATCCCATGGCAACAATTTAATATTGTTTGTCTGCGTAATAAGGTTAAGATAAACCAATACAACACCCTGAGCCAATAATGTTGCAGTTAAACCAGGAGCACTAATTGCTCTTGTATGGTTTGCAGTACTGATGCCATTATTACTCCAATCAGTATTTAGTACGGCAATCCAGTTGGAATAAACAACGTTTGCAGTACCGGTAGGGCCAGCGGGGCCGGCAACACCAGCAGGACCGGCAGGACCAGCAGGACCGGTTGCACCAGCAGGACCAGCAACACCAGCAGGACCAGCAACACCAGTAGGACCAGCAGAACCAGCAGGGCCGGCAGGACCAGTATCACCTTTATCAGCTTTGCAGGCAGTTATAATTAGAGATGTAACGAGTACGAAAGCAATTGAGAAAATCAGCTTTTTCATGCGCATGTTTGTTTTTGAGGTTGAATAAAAATGATAAAAAATTTAGTGGTTGAAAGCAAATATGGTTATTCAGCAGAAGAATGGATGAAGTCTCAATGTAGAAACTGTTTTTTCAATTTGCAAGTAAGAATAAAAATAATAATAACTAATACCCCGAAAGTGGTATTAGTTCCTGTGAAAATCTTGCAGATTTGGAAGCAAAGCAGTCCTTCCCTTACCTTTGCACATGGCAACAAGAAATAACTCCACTTTCAGCAAAGCTGTTCTCAACAAATTTTTTGGCGAAGGTTTTACGTTTGATGATGTTCTTTTGATGCCGGCCTACAGCGAGGTATTACCAAGAGAAACAAGCATCGCTACCCAACTTACTAAATCCATTCAATTAAACATCCCCATGCTCTCTGCAGCAATGGACACTGTAACCGAAGCTGGTCTTGCAATTGCATTGGCAAGAGAAGGCGGTATCGGTATTTTGCATAAGAATATGAATATTGAAGACCAGGCTGCCCAGGTAAGGAAAGTAAAACGTAGTGAAAGCGGGTTGATCATTGATCCAATAACATTACATGTAGATGCAACGATCAGTGATGCATTGAAATTGATGAAAGAAAATAAGATCGGCGGCATCCCTATTGTTGATATGAAAAACAAACTGGTAGGTATTCTTACTAACCGTGATCTACGTTTTGAAACCAATTATAAAAAGAAGGTGAGCGAAGTGATGACCTCAACCAATCTCATTACTGCTCCGGAAGGAACCGATCTCAAAAAAGCACAGAATATTCTCAGTCATCATAAAATTGAAAAACTGCCGGTAGTAAAAAAAGATGGCACACTCGCTGGCTTGATTACCTACCGTGATATGTTGCAGGTACAAAGTCACCCCTTTGCAGTAAAAGATTCTTTTGGTCGTTTATTAGTTGGCGCAGCGTTAGGAATTACTTCCGACATGCTGGACCGGGCCGCAGCTTTACAACATGTAGGCGTAGATGTCGTTTCACTCGATAGCGCACATGGCCACAGCAAAGGAGTAATAGACTCATTGAAACTGTTGAAAAAGAATTTTAAAAAACTACAGGTAATTGCAGGTAATGCAGGAACCGCAGCAGGTGCAAAAGCATTGGCCGATGCTGGTGCAGATGCTGTGAAGATTGGTATTGGGCCTGGCTCTATTTGTACTACAAGAATTGTTGCAGGAACCGGTGTTCCGCAACTCACCGCCATTATGGAAGCAGCCCATGCAGTAAAAACAAAAGGCATTCCGGTTATTGCAGATGGCGGCATTCGTTATACAGGTGATCTGGTAAAGGCATTGGCAGCAGGTGCTTCAACCGTTATGATGGGCAGCGTGTTTGCAGGTACAGAAGAAAGTCCCGGCGAAACAATTATTTATGAAGGAAGAAAATTCAAACAATACCGGGGCATGGGATCCATTGGCGCCATGCAACAAGGTAGTGGTGACCGTTATTTCCAGGATATGGAAGATGGAATCAAAAAATTAGTACCAGAAGGAATAGAAGGTCGGGTACCGTTTAAAGGAAATGTAAATGAAATTGTTCATCAGTTTACCGGCGGTCTTCGTGCAGGGATGGGTTACTGTGGTGCTAAAACCATCAAGGAATTACAAGAGGCACAGTTTATTAAGATCAGCAATGCAGGTATGAAAGAAAGCCATGCACATGATGTAATTATTACAAAAGAAAGTCCGAATTATTCCCGTTAAGCAACGGTAACAGATCCTGAGCGTAATCGAAGGATCGTATTAAAAGATTGAGCGAAGTCGAAATTTTTCAATTGAATGCCTGTTAAGATCAACAGGCATTCTTATTTTTACAAAAATCATCCGCTTGAAAAAATATCAACCGCTTTTACTTTCCCTGTTCTCCGGTCTTTTATTATTTCTTGCATGGCCCATGACAGGCATTACTGTCGCCATCTTTATTGCATTCATTCCATTATTCATCCTGGAGCAATACAATTTATCAAGACTGAAATATTTTGGTCTTATCTACCTGGCATTATTTATATGGAATATAACCACAACCTGGTGGATCTGGAATGCATCCATGGTTGGTGCATGGCTTGCCATTTTTGTAAACAGTTTGCTCATGTGCATTCCATGGATGGGATTTCGTTTCATGAAGAATCGTTTTGGTGCTCTCATTGGTTATTCATCCTTTATTGTTTTCTGGCTGGCATTTGAATATTTGCATTTGCAGGATTGGGGACTCAGCTGGCCCTGGCTCACATTGGGAAATGTATTTGCATCAAAAACTGAGTGGATACAATGGTATGAATATACTGGAACAAGCGGTGGAAGTTTGTGGATCCTGTTAACGAATGTATTACTGTTCAGATTCTTTTTTGATGTGCGAAGTACGATGTACGATGTGCGAAAGTGGAAAGCGGTAATAGTGGTGGCTATATTAGTTTTACCAGTCGGCATTTCATTACTCATCAATAAAAATCGGAGTAACGAACATGGTACATCTAACATCGTACATCCCACATCGAGCATTGTCATCATTCAACCCAATATTGATCCTTATGAAAAACTATCAACAGGAACATTCGAAGCTCAGCTGCAGAAATTAATCCGGCTCAGTGAATCAAAAGTTGACAGCAACACAACTTTACTTGTATGGCCCGAAACAGCTTTATATGCTCCCAATGGTTTTGATGAAACAACACTCAAACTGAATTTTTTTCTGAATCCTTTGTTTGATTTTTTACGCAGGCATCCCAAGCTGAACTTATTTACAGGTATCGAAAGTTACCGCCTCTTCAATGAAAAAGTTTCAACTGTTGCAAGACCAATTGATGGAACAACAAATTTTTATGAAGTGTATAATGGAAGTGTACTGCTCGATAGCAACGGAGCAAGAAACTTCTATCACAAATCAATGTTAGTGCCGGGAGTGGAAACGCTGCCACGTTTTTTATTATTCCTTGGTCCGGTTTTTGAAAAACTGGGTGGTACCACCGGTGGCTATGCAAGACAAACAGAAAGAACTCCTGTTGCAACAACAAACGGCTATGTAATTGCACCTGCCATTTGCTATGAAAGTATTTATGGTGAATATATGAGCAGGTATATTGCCAATGGCGCCAATATCATTGCCATCATCACCAACGATGGATGGTGGGGCAACACACCCGGTCACAAGCATCATTTGCTTTATGCAAAACTCCGTGCTATTGAAACAAGAAAATGGGTTGTACGAAGTGCAAATACCGGCATCAGTTGTTTTATTAATGCTGCTGGAAATATATTAGAACCGCAACCATGGTGGACAGATGCCGCTATTAAAATGCATGTACCTGTAAACAATAATAAAACATTTTATGTACGTTTTGGTGATCTCATCAGCAAACTGGCGCTTGTACTTGCAGCACTGTTGATCCTGTATGGAATCTATTACCGGTTCAGCAATAAAAGATTACCCACATCATGAAAAGGGTGAAACCTGAAATAAATTGCCTGCTCAGGCTGGAATTTTCCTTATTCGGGAAAAAACAAAATCTTAACCTTCGCAAAACAGATAGCTCCGTCTTATTTTTTGTAACTTCCTGTTATGCAAAAGATCATAGCTACTCTTAACAGCACCCAATCTTATTCAATACATGGCAAAGGCGAACCAATCCTTCTTCTTCATGGCTTTGCTGAAGACAGCCGCATCTGGAATGAACAGGTCAACTTCTTAAAAAATAATTATCAATTAATCGTACCCGACCTGAGGGGATCAGGCGCTTCCATTATTGGCAGCAAACCAACTTCAATTGAAGATTTTGCAAACGACATCAAACAAATACTTGATGCAGAAAACATCAGCAGGTGTATTATGCTGGGTCATTCAATGGGTGGATATATTACATTGGCTTTCGTAGAAAAATATCCTGCCTCTTTACATGCCTTTGGTTTGATTCACTCATCTGCATATGCTGATAATGAAGAAAAAAAAGAAGCAAGACTTAAATCAATCAGTTTTATTGAGGAGCATGATCCATTTGAGTTTATCAAAACAACGATCCCTAAGTTATTTGCTGAAAGTTTTAATCAACAACATAAAGAAAAAGTAGATGAGCTGGTGGAACAAGGCAAGCAATTCAGCAAAGAAGCTTTAATTGCTTATTATAAAGCTATGATCAACCGGCCCGACAGAACACAGGTTTTAATAAAAGCAACTGTGCCTGTTTTGTTTTTTATTGGTGAAGAAGATAAAGCAGTCAATCCGCAAGATACCATTGAACAAACTTCATTGCCCGTTGTTTGTAAAGTGAAACTTGTAAAGGGCATTGCCCATATGGGTATGCTGGAAGCCACGGATGAACTGAATGAATGTATCGATGAATTCATAAAAACTGTGCAGCATTAAAAAAGCATACGTCCCTTGTTTAAACAATATGAAGAAACTTCTTTTTATTATACTGATTATTTGTGGTGGGCAGTCCTCAAAAGCCGGTCATATATCCGGTGGTGAGTTGTATTACCGATACCTGGGGCCCGGTTCATCGAACGGTTCCAGTTTATTTGAAGTTACATTGCGTTTATTCAGAGATTGTAATCCTTTACCCAACCCAGGCGGAGGTTTACCACCCCCTTTACCAGCTGATGTAATACTCGGTGTTTTCAATAACATCAGTAACACAACTTATATTGACAGCATCTATGCGCCACGTACTTCTTTCAACAGTATTACTTTGCAAAGTCCATATGTATGTATTGTAAATGCACCAACTGTATGTTATGAAGTTGCATTGTATACCACCACAATAGAACTTGGCTCCAGTTCAAATGGTTACACCGTTGCATTTCAAACATGCTGCCGCATTAATGGATTATCCAATATCAGCAGTAGCGGAACCGGTGCAACTTATGTAGCCAATATTCCCGGCACCAATACATTAGGTTTAAACAATAAAAACTCAAGCCCTGTTTTTGATTTAAAAGATACCGTGCTTGTTTGCCGCAACAAACGTTTTACACTGCCCTTCAGTGCAAGAGATCCTGATGCACTTGATTCTTTAAGCTATCGTTTTTGCGATGGCTTCAGCAGCCCCGGTGTAAACAATGCGAATAACCGAAAACCATTATCACCTCCTTATACTGCCCTGAATTATACCAATGGTTTTTCAGGAACTGATCCCTTGGGAATTGATGTAAACATCAATCCTGTAACAGGTGTTATATCTGGTATTGCTCCAACAGGAACTGTAAACCCCAGTGGTGCTTCTTTTTTTGTGGTGAATGTTTGCATTACAGAATGGCGGCAGGGTGTTCGTATTTCTGAACATCGCAAAGATTTTGTGGTTCGTATTTCTGATTGTGATTTTGCTGATGCAGAACTTCCTGTTGATAACCGCACCTGCGATGGATTTTCACAAACATTTCAAAACCTCACACCAAGTAATGAAATCAGGAGCTGGTATTGGGACTTTGGTGTAACAACTGTTACCAATGATACTTCAGGCGCTCAAACACCCACTTATACTTATGCAGATACAGGCATCTATAATGTAACGCTGATTGTGAACCGTGGTGAAGTATGCACCGATACTTCTTATTCAAAAGTATTTATCTACCCCGGTTTCATCCCAGGCTTTGCTGCATTCGACGGATGTAAGAATGTACCTATCCAGTTCAGGGATACTACACGTTCTGTTTATGGCACACCTAATTCATGGAATTGGGATTTTGGTAATACCGGCAGCAACAATGATTTTTCTACTATTCCCAATCCGCAATACAGTTTCCCGATGAATGGAAATTATACCGTTCGATTAGTTGTAGGCAATACAAAGGGTTGTTTAGACACAGCAACAAGAATTGTAAGCATTACAGATAAGCCACCCATACAGGTAACGAATGATACGTTGATCTGTTCCATTGATACGTTACAGTTGAATGCATTTGCCCAGGGAACCTTTCAATGGAGCCCGGCTTATAATATCAGCAATACAACTATTGCCAACCCGTTGGTAAGTCCTGATGTGCGAACGAAATATTATGTAACGGTTACATTGGCGCCTGGTTGTTTTAATACTGATTCAATCATCGTTGACGTTAAGAATATTGTAACTCTTATTCCACCAAAAGACACAACAATTTGCCGTGGCGATTCTCTTATACTTCGTCCATCGGGTGATGGATTGTATTATGCATGGCGCCCGCCGAATTTATTTATCAATCCGAATATTAAAAACGCAGTGGCTACGCCAAGCGCAGCATCAACATTATTTACAGTTGTTTCAAGTATTGGAAAATGTAATAGCACCGCAACAGTTACTGTAACAACCATTCCATATCCTGTTGTAAATGCAGGACCAGATAAAGACATTTGTTTTGGCGACACCGCTCTCTTAACAGCCAATGGTGTTGCAAGCAACTGGTTATGGAGCCCTGCAAGATTTGTAAGTGCCCCAACGGGATCAACAACCTTTGCTTATCCTTTTGGAACAACTAATTTTATATTGCGTGGTACCGATGTATTGGGTTGCCCTAAACCTGTTTTTGATACAGTGCTGGTAAGTGTCATTCCTCCTGTTATTGCATTCGCAGGAAACGATACAGCCGTTGTTGTGAAGCAGCCATTGCAATTAAATGCAACCGGTGCTTTGTTTTATCAATGGACACCTTCCACCTATTTATCCAATGCTGACATTCCCGATCCTGTTGCTGTGTTTGATAATGCAGTAGAACGCTTCTCTTATATTGTACTGGCAACAACTGCTGAAGGATGTTTTGCATTTGATACCATCAACATCCGCATTTTTAAAACAGCACCGGATATTTTTGTACCCACAGCTTTTACTCCCGATGCCAATAGCCTCAATGATCAATTTGTCCCAATTGCCGTTGGTATTTCCAAACTCGATTATTTCCGTGTGTTTAACAGATGGGGTAATGAAATTTTTGCTACAACAACTTTGCAAAAAGGATGGAACGGAACCTACAAAGGTATTTTGCAGGAGCCAGGCACATATGTGTGGATGGTAAGAGGAACAGATTACTTAGGCAAGACGATTATTAAAAAAGGAACGGTGAATTTGATAAGGTAAAGTAGCTTCATGTTTTTATAGTCTTAAGCCCTTTCAATTCTAATAACAATCACCCAACCTCTCCTCATCATAAAATATCTTATTTTAGTTCATTGAAAAATGAACATGGTTTTTAATTTCTTTATCAAACATAAACACAGCATTCTCTACGGCGTTTCACTGGCGGCTTTGTTGTTTCTGTTGAAATGGCTGGAGCTCCGGTTTGTGATCTTTGATCATGGGCTTGAAGTTTATATAGCTGCCATTGCCATTTTATTTACCGTGCTCGGCATCTGGCTGGCCATTAAACTCATGAAACCGAAAATCAAAACGGTGCTGGTGGAAAAAGAAGTCTATATCAGCAACAGTCCTTTTATCCTTAACGAAAAACAACTCACAAGCCTTGGCATCAGTAAAAGGGAACTTGATGTATTGCAGTTAATGGCCCAAGGGTTTAGCAATGGAGAAATTGCGGAACAGTTATTTGTTTCGCTCAATACAGTGAAAACACATTCCTCCAACCTGTTTCTGAAACTGGATGTAAAACGGAGAACACAAGCCATAGAAAAAGCAAAAAAGCTGGGCATACTTGCATAAAATCATTCATTCTTTAGAATGAAAAATCAATACAAGCATTAAATTCACCCTAAAGTATGAACGGCTATTGATGCAGATGGTTGAGTTTTGCTGCATTATCAAATCAACAAAAAATGAAAAAAATTGTCATTATCTGCGGGCTTATTTCCGGGCTTATTTTAGCTATTGTCATGTTTACTTCCTTCTATTTTTTCGATGATCATTTCAGTTTCGGTATGCTCATTGGATATGCATCAATGCTGCTTGCCTTCTCTCTTATTTTTGTTGCCGTAAAAACCTGGAGGGATAAATACAACAACGGGATCATCAGCTTCGGTAAAGCATTTAAGATCGGGTTATTGATTTCTTTGATTGCTTCCAGTATGTATGTTCTTGCATGGACGATTGAATATTATTTCTTCATCCCCGATTTTATGGATCAATATGCGGCCCATGTTATCAATAAAGCAAAAGCGGATGGTGCCACTGCAGGAGAGATATTGAAACAAACAACGGATATGGCAAAGTTTAAGGAAATGTATAATAATCCCTTGTTTATGGTGCTCCTCACCTTTTCAGAAGTTCTGCCTGTTGGTTTACTCATTTCATTGGTTTGTGCATTTATCTTAAGAAGAAAAACAGGACCCGATGTGCAAACTGTTTAAGACTGTTATGAAGATTGGGTTAACAAGTATCCACATCAACAATCCCCAACTTTACATGTCTGAAGCACCAGCCCTGATATTGCAAAAATTCTTTCGTTGAATATACTTTCTCTGTACATTCACTGCATGGGTAAAATAGTTTTTATAACGGGTGCCACCTCTGGTTTTGGGAAAGCTTGTGCTGAAGTATTTGCATCCAACAACTGCAGCTTAATTCTTAATGGAAGAAGAATCGATCGCCTGAAGGAAATGAAACATGAACTGGAAGTTCGTTTTAAAGTGAATGTACATATCCTTGCTTTTGATGTGCAACAGAAAAAGGCTGTGTTTGATGCCATCAATACGTTGCCGGGTGAATGGCAGGAGATTGACGTACTCATCAACAATGCGGGCCTTGCCTTAGGTCGTGATTATTTTGATGAAGCGGACATGGATGATTGGGATACGATGCTTAATACAAACGTGAAAGGTTTGTTATATGTTAGCCGTGCAGTTTTGCCATTTATGATTCACCAAAAAAAGGGGCATATCATTAACATAGGTTCTACCGCTGGCAAGGAAGTATATGAAAAAGGAAATGTGTATTGTGCCAGCAAAGCCGCTGTTGATAGTGTTTCCAAAGCCATGCGGATTGATTTGCTGCAACATCAGATTAAGGTCACAGTGCTTCATCCCGGTGCGGCCGAGACCGAATTTTCGATGATTCGTTTTAAAGGCGATCAACAGAAGGCCGCTGCCGTGTATGATGGATATAAACCACTTACAGCTAAAGATGTAGCAGAAGTAGCTTATTATACAACCACATTACCGGCGCATGTTTGTATAAACGAACTGGTGCTTACCTGCACGGCACAAGCCAATTCTTTTTATACCTACAAAGGTTAAAGTAAAATGCAGGCATTATTGTTGGTATATTGGGCTGGTAAATACCACATAATCAACCATAAGAGTATCTACGTAGTATTAAAACATTGACTTGAATAGGCTCAGATATCATATTATTTGTTTTATCTTGTACTTGAAATCGTACCCAATCCTGCTGCAGCAATGCCGCACGAAAAACCAGATAATCCGTATACACATGAAAACCCTGCTATTCAGCATTGCAGTTATCATTTGCAGCGTCAGCTCAAATGCACAGGAGGTCATCCGACAAAGATCCTGTAACAGCCAGTCTATCTCAGCACAGGTTGACAGTTTAAAGAAAACATTTGAGGCAAGCGGTTTTGTGGTTTTGAAAGAAGCCAGCATGACCATGGAAAGCGCATTTGAAATGCCAGTGATTGTTCCCATGACACAGGGTGCCTGGTATCAAATTGTTTTTATTGGCGATCCCAGCAGCAAACTGCATGAAGTAAGGATGTACGATTACGACGAAAAACAAGTGTATTATAAAAAACTATATGGCTATTCCGAAGGTAATATTATCAGCTATGGTTTTATGCCCAAAGTATCGGAATGGCATATGATAAAACCAGTACAGGTAAATAAAGGTAAAAAAGATTGTTGCGGCTATATTATGCTGCTGAAGAAAGTGAAAGGAACTACAGAAGGCATGCCTTCCCGTTAACTCAGTTTTGGTTTTATCAGGTGATATAGAGCCCCGGCGCATTCTTGGCCGGGGATTTTTTTTGCACTTTGTTATTGTACTTTGTCATATTGAGCCTGTCCAAATACAAACAAAGTAAGTGTTGTGATTTAGCATTTCTCCAACGCCTGTTCAATGTCTGCAATAATATCGCTGATATGTTCTAAACCTACAGATATTCTTACAAGGCCATCCGTAATTCCTACAGCTTTCTTTTCATCAACAGATAGTTTTGAATGTGTTGTTGATGCTGGGTGTGAAGCAATGCTTCTGCTATCGCCCAGATTATTGGTCATGGATAACATTTCTAATGCATTTAAAAATTTCCGTCCGCTTTCGATGCCGCCTTTTAATTCAAAAGTTATAATACCACCGCCATTACTCATTTGTTTGATAGCAATAGCATGCTGCGGATGTGACGGAAGAAACGGATATTTCACCCAATTGAGTTTTGGATGTGCTTCCAGTTTTTTTGCAAGCTGCAATGCATTGTCTGCATGTTTGTCCATACGTACAAACAATGTTTCTAAACTCTTCGTCAACACCCATGCATTGAATGGACTTAATGATGGGCCTGTATTACGAACAAATAAATACAATTCATGAATCAATTCTTTATTGCCAACCACTACCCCACCTAATACTCTTCCTTGTCCGTCAATAAACTTAGTGGCAGAATGTAAAACTAAATCAGCACCGAATTTAATAGGTTGTTGTACAGCTGGTGTGGCAAAACAATTATCTACCACAAACAGGATGTTATGCTTTTTACAGATGGCAGCTACATGCTCCATATCAATGATATCTAAGCCCGGGTTCGAAGGAGTTTCAACATATAACAATTTTGTATTGGGTTTGATCAAGGCTTCAATTGTTTCGGGTTGATTCATATCAAAATAAGAAGCTTCAAATCCCCACTTAGGTAAATATTTAGTGAGAATGGTATGCGTTGAACCAAACACCGCCGATGCTGAAATGATATGATCGCCTTTGCTGAGGAAGGTCATGAAGGTAGCAAACACAGCCGCCATACCGGTACCGGTGGCAATACCTTCTTCAGCTTCTTCGAGCGCAGCAATCTTATTGATAAATTCATCAACAGTTGGGTTTGAAAAACGGGAATAGATATTTACATCAAGGCTATCATCTGAAAAAGCTGCTGCCATATCTTCTGCAGAATCATACATAAAACTGCTGGTTAAAAACAAAGGGGTGCTATGTTCTTTTTCGTTGGTACGGTTCATTTGTAACCGGATGGCTTCCGTTTGCGGATGTCTCTTACTCATAACGTTTTACTTATTCTTCTAATTGAGCTGCGAAGTTACGGGGGAAAGCGTTTGCAGGAAAGGGAAAGCAATTGAAACATTCATTCTTAAAAAAAAATATTACGAACAATCGATTGTATTTGTATTGATTTATCTGGGAAAGAGTAAATACAATATATCATCAGATTACTTTTACCAGTATCCGTAAGCTCCAGATTATAACCAGAATACCCAATAAGATGTATGCAGTTTTCTTCGGCATTTTACCAGTCAGCTTTGCTGCAATGGGCGCTGCAATAAAACCGCCAATCATTAGTGCGGCAATCACCTGCCAATGGCTTACGCCCAATAAAGTAAAAAAAGTGAACGCACTTGCCAATGTAACAAAGAATTCAGTTAAACTTACAGAACCAATCACATATTTAGGGCTCCTTCCTTTATTGATAAGTGTAGTAGTTACCAATGGGCCCCAGCCTCCTCCACCAAAAGAATCAAGGAAACCACCTGCGCCTGCAAGTGCACTATAATGTTTGAATTTTTTCTGTTGTTGTTGCTCACGAAAGGCATTGATCAAAAATTTTACACCAAGAAACATCGTGTAACAAGCAAGCAATCCTCTTAACCAACCTGCATTGGTATTTCCCAGCCAGGTAAGTAAGATAGCACCTAATATTGCGCCTATTACACCGGGTATGACCAACGCTTTAAATAATTTCTTATTAACGTTTCCAAACTTGTAGTGACTGTAACCGGACGCTGCGCTGGCAAACACTTCAGCGGTGTGTACACTTCCACTGATCGTTGCCGGACTTACTCCCGCAGATAATAATATAGTTGCACTTGTAACACCATAACCCATACCCAAAGCACCATCAACTAATTGTGCAAGAAACCCGGCAAGTACAAGCCAATGAAAATTTTTATCGAGTGTTTTATACCAGGCTACAGTATCTGTTGCAATTTGATTAAAAGGGATATATGAAAAAATAAAATGACCTATCAGCATGAATGCAAAAGCAATTAATGAGTAAGTAGCAATTTTCTTCCATCTCCGTTCTGTACCTACCCTATCATTTTCAACTAAAACTTTTGTAATGGAGTTCAGTTTTTTTACTTTGTATTCAAAATTGCCATTTAACTTATTGCGAACCTTGTGTAGGTTTTCAATCACATCATCCAATTCTCCGGGTAAAGCATCATGCAATACTTCTTTAATACGCTTTGCTGCAGTTGGAGATTTTCCGTTGGTAGAAATAGCAATTTTCAGATTCCCCTTTTGCACAATACTTCCCAAATAGAAATCACATAGATCGGGTGTATCAGCTACATTCACCAGCATTCCTTTTTCTTTTGCCAAAGCTCTTACTTCCTCATGTAACTTTCGGCTATCGGTTGCAAGAATGATCAAGTCTTTATTTTCAAGATCAGCCACTTCAAACTCCCGCTGAACAATCATTGAAGATGGATGTTTAAATACTAATTCCCGTATTTCATCTTTTACAACAGGAGCAACAATTGTAATACTTGCCTGCGGGGAATTTGCTAATAATGAATGCAGTTTTTCCAAACCAACATTACCGGCACCAACCAACAATACACGCAACTCTTCCAGTTTTAAAAAAACAGGATACAAGTTATTTTTTGTTGTAACTGGGTTAGTTGTATGCATTGTCACCGAATTTTTTTTGAAATGAAATCGTAAAAATATGTTGCGAAAATACAGTTCTGTACAACCACATATAACCTGCCTGTAGCTGTACCTGGCTTGGTAAACTTCTGCCAACAGAAACCATGAACCTGTTTTGATTCAATTGCAATCGACCATTTGCTGCCTGTTGCATATACTCATCTGCTATTTGTGCCGACCAGTTTTTATTTAATTTCTGTGTAATGGATGTACGAAAACGAAACCTGACTGCTGTATAAGCAACTTTATTTTCCACCGCCTCAAAAAAACGTTCTTCCAATCTGAACCGGTTTTGCAACAAGGTAGTTGATGACAAGTTGGTTTGATGAACCAGCTCCTGCCACAACCTGTTTTCCTGCCCGAATTCATGATCCTTTTTATTGTAGCTCACACGTGTAAAAAACAAAGCACCACCTGCTGCAATATTCAAATGTTTATTAAAAGAATACCGCAACCCCGTACGATATAAATACTGATGTGGCAATGCACTCATTCCATTTGTGCGATAGCCGGCATCGTTGTGCCACTGCCAGTTCGCCTTCTTCCCAAAGTTGACGGGCACAGATGCTGAAAACCATAACTCAGATGGAGGTTCTTGTGAATGCCCAACTAGGCAAACAAAACTTGTTGCTATAGTAAAGAACAACTTCATCTTAATTCAATATCCATTTACGTTGTGAAAAATCACCGAAGGTTTCGCCGCTCTTCTTTTCTTTTGCATATACTTCAAACAACTCATCCAATGTTGCCAGTATTTCTTCTTCGTTCAAACTGTCTTTATATTTTGTATTCAACCGTTCTCCTTCTCTGTCGCCTCCAATATGCAGGTTGTACTGGCCATAAGCTGTACCTACAAATCCAATCTCTGCAGCAGGTGATCTGCCGCAACCGTTGGGGCAACCCGTCATCCGCAAAACAATCTCGTCTTGTTGCAATTGATGTTTTGCCAGGAGAGGCTCTATTTTATCAATCAATGAAGGCAAATAACGTTGTGCTTCAGCCAATGCTAATGGACAAGTATTAAATGCCACACAAGCCATAGCATTCTTTCTTAATGTACCTGCATCATCTGTATGTGCATCTACTGCAAATTTTTTCAGTAATGTTTCAATAGCAGGCTTATCAGCTTCTTCAATATCAGCAAGGATCACATTCTGGTTACCAGTAAACCGGAAATTTGCTTTTCCAGTTTCTGCAATTTCATACAAAGCTGTTTTCAAAGCAATCCTATCATCATCCAAGACTCTTCCGTTTTCAACAAACACAGTAAAGTACCACTTGCCTTCATGATTTTTTTGCCAGCCATAATGATCTTTACGTGAAGTAAAACTGTAAGGCTTGATTTCTTCGAGTTCAAAACCACAACGTTTTTCCAATTCAGCTTTAAACGGATCAACACCTAATTGATCAATCGTGTATTTTAACCTTGCCAACTTGCGGTCGGCCCTGTTTCCATGATCACGCTGAATGGTCATTACTTCATACACTGCTTTCAACACATTTTCTGTTGACACAAAACCTAACACAGTAGCTAATCTTGCGTACGTAGCAGGATTACCATGTGTTGAACTCAAGCCACCACCTGCAGCAATATTGAACCCAATGAGTTTATTATTTTCAATGATCGCAATCAAACCCACATCATTCGTTAATACATCCACATCATTATTTGGTGGAATAGCAATACCAACTTTAAATTTACGTGGCAGGTAACGATCCTGGTAAAGCGGATCTTCTTCATTTTTATCTACAAGCTGTTCCTCATCGAGCCAAATATCATAATATGCTCTTGTCTTCGGCAAAGCCATTACACTGATCTTATCTGCATACGCAAATACTTCTTCGTGTACAGGTGATTCTTTTGGATGTGCACTGCATGTTACATTTCGATTTACATCACCACAAGCTGCAATCGAATCCAAATGAAATGTATTGAACGATTGAATGGTTGGCTTTACATGCGATTTTAAAATGCCATGCAACTGTACCGTTTGTCTTGTAGTGATTTTGATCGTACCTGTTGAATGTTCACCGGCAATATGATGTAAACCGATCCATTGCTCAGCTGTTAAAAAACCGCCGGGCAAACGTAAACGGATCATAAACGAATACAACCATTCCAGTTTTTTGGTTGTACGTTCTTCCCTTCTGTCACGATCATCCTGCTGATACATGCCGTGAAACTTGATCAACGATTGATCATCTTCATACAAGGCTCCTGTTAAACCTTCAGCAAGGCTTTCTTTTAACGTACCTCTCAAACCATCACTTGAAGTTTTGATCCGTTCAACAGGAGATAAATTATTTTTTTCGCTCATACTATTCAATTTGTCCGAAAGTTTGAAGTCCGCAAGTCGGAAAGAATCACTCCGCTGCTATATCTTTCTTCCAGTCTTTCTTACTATTAACTATTATCTATGAACCATTAACTACTTAATACACATCCTTTTCGTAACGACCTTCTTTCTTCAACTGCTCCAGGTATTGTTGTGCCTCTTCATTTGTTTTCTTTCCATGTTCTTCAATGAGCTGCAACAATGTTTGCTCCACATCTTTACTCATGGGGTCTTTTGTTCCGCTGATATAAATAGAAGCACCTGTATCGATCCACTGAAAGAATTCACTTGCTTTTTCTTTTATCCGGTGCTGCACATATACTTTCTCCTGCTGATCTCTTGAAAAAGCAAGGCTGATATTGGTGAGCACCCCTGTTTCAACATAGCTCTGTATTTCTGTTTGATATAAAAAATCAGTTATAAAATGTTGTTCGCCAAAAAAGAACCAGTTTCTTCCGCTTGCACCTGTTGCATCTCTTTCTGCAAGGAACGAACGGAAGGGTGCAATACCTGTACCCGGGCCAATCATGATCACATCTTTATCGGCAGCAGGCAATTTGAAATTCTTATCCTTGTGTACATAGAATGTTACAGCTGAATTCACCGGCAGATCGCCGAGGAATTCACTGCACAAACCATAGTGCTGTTCATCCTGCGATAAAAATGCATTCTTTGCTACGGTAATATGAATTTCATTTTCACCATGAGCTGCAGGCGAAGATGAAACCGAATATAAACGTGGTGCTATCGGCATTAAGAGTTTCAACACTTCCTCGAATTGTGCAGCATCTTTTACAGGATAGATACGCAACAGGTCCACCAAATCCATTCTTGTATCAGGAATTTCCTGTTGCACAAGTGCTGCATATTTTTTGATAGTGGATGATAACAAGTAACAGATATTCAGGTTATGCGTAAGCAATTCTGTAACAGTTGCAGTAGCTTTTACAGTTTCAATTACTTTATCAGCCGCAACACCAGTGAGTGATAAAATGCGTTCAACAACTTCAGCCCTGTTCTTTGGTACAATACCAAGGGTATCACCCGGTTCATAAGTAATGGGTTCATCGGTACCTATTTCAATATGATAAGTAGCTTTATTCGATCCACGATCATTCAAATTGATATTTGTAAGTATAGTACCAGTATAATATTTTTTACCGGTTGCTTTCTTTGCAGGAGTTGGTGCTGGAGGAACTAAAGGAACCGCTGTTTGATTTTCTACTACCTGTAATACTTTTTCAAACCAAAGCTTTGCATCTTCTTCATAATCCACATCACATTTTTGTAAAGGCAAAACCTGCTTTGCACCAAACTTTAAAAATTGAGCGTCTACATCTTCACCTGTTTTGCAAAACATTGGATAAGATGTATCACCCAATGCCAACACACTGAATTTCAAATTGGGAAGAGATAATTGATTTTCATGAACATAATCGTAAAACTTTTTCGCCGGAATTGGGGGTTCACCTTCACCCTGTGTGCTGATTACCACAAAAAAGAAATCTTCTTTTGGAAGATCAGTTGTGCGGTACTGGCTCAGGTCAGTAAGTTTTACATTAACTCCATGTTTCTTACCCGCTGCTGCAAGCTGCGTTGCAAGCTTCTTTGAATTACCTGTTTCTGTACCAAATGCAAGCGTTATTTTTTTTGATGAAACTGCTTTATGCCCTGAAACAGCAACATTATTATTCCCATTAACCTTGCTATGGTTGACTAAACCTGACAAATAACCATTCACCCAAATCAATTCTTCTTTGGAATAGTTTTCAAAAAACTCGTGTAATTCTTTTAATCGTAATTCGCCAATCATAGATGCTTTATTTAACAGTCACTAATTCATGAAAAACAGAACCAGCTTTACTTACCTGATACCAGTTGAATTGTTCATGCAGCTTCACTACATCGCCAATGATGACCAATGAAGGTGAACTGAATTTTTTATCAGCAAAATCGATAGCACAATCGTTAATGGTGGTTATATATACCTGTTGAAACTTTGTAGTTGCCTGTTCAATGACAGCAAGCGGAGTATTCGATTTTTTAGAATGACGCAAGAGTAATTCTGTTAAACCATTCAGGTTACTTGCAGCCATATAAAAAACAAGTGTATCAGAAGAGGCTGCCCATACTTTCCATTGTTCACGGCTGTAAAAGCTGCAGGGATTAAATGTGATGAACTGAACAGCCTTGGCATAACCTCTTGCTGTTAAAGGAATACCTGCATATGCTGATGCACCTGATGCAGCAGTAATGCCAGGAATAATTTCAAAGGGAATTTCTGCTTCCTGCAAACTTATTAATTCGTCCATCACA
>Ga0163144_10007196_pt1 | contig 24427 bp, 26 predicted proteins | sample OliLak19BULKMAT1_FD_123175 | JGI IMG/M metagenome (GOLD analysis project Ga0163144, IMG submission 123175) | Freshwater microbial mat bacterial communities from Lake Vanda, McMurdo Dry Valleys, Antarctica - Oligotrophic Lake LV.19.BULKMAT1 | ecosystem: Environmental > Aquatic > Freshwater >...
CAAAATTCAAGGGTACCCCGGGCCACAAAACATCCGATTTGCCGTCTTTGATGTATTGAATATATTCTTTGATTTGTTCATAGTCCCGGATCGGGACCTGTTCCTGGTAATCCTTATGATTTCTGATGGTATTAAAATGATGTTCCTTCCCAAATATGGTGTCTTTCGCCTGGTCTATAAGTTGATTGAATAACCGATGCTGATCCTCTATGGCATTTTTCGCCATACTCAATACGGAGCGATGGATCATCAATCCAAAAGGTTTGACTATCGATGATTTCCAGGTGGACATAAATCAGGCCATGAGGGCCGAAAGTTTTGCAGACAGTTCTCCAATGGTCATACTCCCCTGATCCCCTTTTCCATGTTCACGGAGTGCAAGGGTGTTGGCAGCCACTTCTTTTTCACCCACGATGAGCAGAAAGGGAATTTTTTTCATTTCGTTATCCCTTATCTTTTTCCCGATGGTTTCGCTGCGATCATCCACAAATCCCCGGAAACCCAGCGCAGCCAGGTCATTTTTCATGCGATGTCCGTATTCATTAAACCGGTCACTGATGGGTAATATGGCAAATTGTTCCGGGGTGAGCCAGAGCGGGAAATTGCCTCCGTGGTGTTCGATCAGGACTCCTACAAATCGTTCCAGTGACCCAAAAGGGGCACGATGGATCATCACCGGCCGATGGGCCTGATTATCCGATCCGATATATTCCAATTCGAATCGCTCCGGAAGATTATAATCAACTTGTATGGTACCCAATTGCCAGTTGCGGCCAAGGGCATCTTTAACCATAAAATCAAGTTTAGGTCCGTAAAAAGCAGCTTCTCCCAATTCGGTGACGGTTTCTAACCCTGCTTCTGCAGCCGCTTCGATGATTGCAGCTTCTGCTTTATCCCAGTTTTCATCACTTCCAATATATTTTTCTTTATTGTTTGGGTCTCGTAATGAAATCTGGGCGGTGAATTTTTCAAACCCCAGCTTTTTCAATACAAACATGGTCAGGTCGATGACACCAATGAACTCTTCTTTTAATTGTTCTGAAGTACAAAACAAATGAGCATCGTCCTGGGTAAAACCACGGACACGGGTGAGCCCATGCAACTCTCCGCTTTGTTCGTATCGATAGACCGTTCCAAATTCAGCGATACGTATCGGCAACTCTTTATAGGACCTGGGTCGGTGCCCAAAGATTTCGCAATGATGCGGGCAATTCATGGGTTTTAGTAAAAACTCTTCCCCTTCATTGGGTGTGTGGATGGGCTGAAAACTGTCTTTGCCGTATTTGGCATAGTGCCCGGAAGTGATATAAAGTTCTTTCCGTCCTATATGAGGTGTGATTACGGGTTGGTATCCCCGTTTGACTTGTTCCGCTTTGAGAAAATCTTCCAGCCTGCTCCGCAAAGCAGCGCCTTTTGGTAACCAAATGGGCAGGCCTGCACCTACACGTTCAGAAAACATAAATAACTCCAGTTCGGCACCCAGTTTACGATGATCTCTTTTTTTGGCTTCCTCAATCATCGTGAGGTATTCAGTCAGTTCTTTTTGTTTAGGAAAACTGATGCCATAGATGCGGGTCAATTGTTTTCTTTTTTCATCCCCTCTCCAATACGCCCCGGCCAGAGCGGTCAGTTTGACTGCTTTTATAAAACCGGTTTCCGGAATGTGGGGGCCGCGGCACAGGTCAGTAAAATGACCTTGAGAATAGAAGGTGATTTGTCCATCCTGCAGGTCCTGAAGCAGTTCGATTTTATATTCATCCTGTTTCTGTGTGAAATATTCAATAGCATCCGCTTTAGACATTTCTTTTCGCAGGTAGGCATTGTTTTGTCTGGCCAGTTCCTGCATTTTATTTTCAATAGTCACCAGGTCAGCCGGAGTCAGGGCTTTATCACCCGTATCTACATCATAATAAAAACCTTGCTCAATCGGAGGGCCTATTCCAAATTTGGTGCCCGGGTGCACGGACTCCAGGGCTTCGGCCATAAGATGGGCGGTGGAATGCCAAAACGTAGACTTACCTTCCTTATCATTCCAGGTCAATAATTGCAACGTAGAGTCCTGGGTAATTGGCCTGCCGGCATCCCATATCTGGCCGTTGACTTTAGCAGCTAAAACATTGCGGGCCAGGCCTTCAGAAATCGATTTGGCGATCTCAAGACTGGTGACACCTGAAGGATATTCGCGCCTGGATCCATCAGGCAGAGTTATAGTAATCATCTTAAGTACAAATAAAATGAGGGGCAAAAGTAATCAGAATTGGGGAGGATGAAGTGACACACATCTAAATGATCAGGGAAACAGATACGTCAGGCGCTTGGCGTTTAAATTACATCCATACATTAATAATTCCAACTTTCTATCTAAAACTAAAGCCGGACTTTTCTAAGTGAATCGTTTTATAGTACCTTTAATTTTATGATGAAGTTAAAAATACTTTGTCTGCTTATCCTGTGGAATCTGCCTGTGTTTGGACAAAAGAAAAAAATACCGGCAATCGGGGTAGTGCAGGATATTAAAAATGACAGCTTGCTCAACACTTTTGGATTTACTTGTTTAGTAGAATCCGTATCGGTCTTACTTTCTCCGAGGACGGTGACGGAAGAACAATTCCAGGCCAACCTCAAAACTATCAAAAATCTAAAAGTCCCCTTGTACGCCTGTAATCTTTTTATTCCAGGAGACCTTAAAGTGGTTGGACCCAAGGTGGATGAAAAAGCAGTGTTGGCTTATGTCGACGTCGTGCTTCGACGAGCTAAAGCAGCAGGGTTGAGACTGATCACGTGGGGAAGCGGGGGATCGCGTGGAGTGCCGCCTGGTTTCGATCAGGCTGAAGCTAAAAAACAGTTCATTTATATGGCCAAAAAAATAGCCATGGTAGCGTCTAAATATGACATCCTGCTTGCTCTTGAAAATCTGAACAGCACGGAATGCAATTTTCTAAATAAACTCGGTGAAGCTCTCGAAGTGGTAAAAGCAGTGGATCATAAAAACTTTCGTTTGTGTATCGATATCTACCACATGTTGAAAGAAAATGAATTGCCTACTGTAATTGAGGGGACTAAAAAATATGCCATATACTGTGAAATAGCAGAAAAGGAAGGCCGTACCCCACCCGGAGTAAATGGGGAAGATTTGAGGCCTTATCTCCGTGCCTTAAAAAAGGAAGGGTATAAAGGTAAAATCGTTATGGAGTGCAGGTGGCAAAACCTGGCCTTACAGGGGAGCATGGCCTATCAAAACCTTCGCCAGCAGGTGGATGAAGCCTATAAATGAGCCTGGCCGGGCCGATGATGACGTTGATAGATATGCATTCAAAATATTAACGTCTGGTTGAGTTATTTTTTAAAATTCACTGTAGTCTTACCAGTTGGTTTAGATAAGTCAATCTCTCTGGACTGGTCATTGACGGATATTTTATATTTTCCATAAAATGCAGGAATGGACATGCTGCCTTTTTTGTCCATGGTTTTGGATTCCCTGGTCCACCATTCATTAAAAATCAGCTGATGATAGGCATCTGCTGCCGGAGTTGGAGACCAGTCACGGCGGTAAAGCGATGAGACCGGAATCCAGTTGGCCCCTGCCCAGAACCCCCACATCAATATGCCTTCCACTGCCGGGTGGGCAAAACAGATTTTATAATAATCAACCAATTCTTTGGCTTTCAGCTCTTCTTCCTCCTGGGTCATTTCTTTGATATTTTCCCTGTAGTATGTTGAGCGTTGTCCGGGCATATTAAATTCGGTGATCCGGATAGGTAATTTAAATATGGATAGGGAGTCCAGCGCATTTTTTACCTGGTGTCGGTCAAAGGTATCGGTATGCAGGTGACCCTGGACTCCGATACCGGCTATAGGCATACCCTGGCCTAATAATTTGCGAATCTGGGCCATATATTCCGGTAATTTATTGCCAGTAAGGATGTCGTAATCATTCAAAAAGAGTTTGGCATCGGGATCACCCTGGTGTGCCCACTGTGCCATGAGTTTGGTGATTTCCGAGCCTAAGCGGTCTTCATAATAGTTGCCATGAACCATTTCGTTGTTGAGATCGTACTCCGCAAACCTGCCTTTATATTTTTTGGTTACGGTTTCTGCCCGTCGCTGCAGCGTCTGCCGGAGCGTAGAATCATCTAATTCTTTAACCCAGGGTTGGACAAATTTTGAAATTCCCCAGAACAGATTGTGAGCACGAAGGGGGATATGATTTTTTTCCGTCCAGTGGAGGATGCCATCAACCACTGAATAATCCACCTGGCCTTTCTGTCGCTCCATATTGGCCCACTTGACGGCATTTTCAGTGACGGCGGAATTAAAGTTTTGAAGAAATTTCTCCTGGTATTGTTGCTTGTCCTGATCAGACATTGCTGTTCCGACAAATCCATTACTTATGGCGCATCCAAACCAGAATTCGTGACTTATTTGTTCTATTTTAACCACTGCGCCCGGTCTGGCCTGGACCATAATCACCCCTTTCCGGTGCCGGACTATATCTTCATTTATCCCGGGATACTGGGCTGAAACCCGGTAGGAACAGTAGATCAGTATTAACAAAATAAGGGATATACATTTTGTCCGAGACGTGATCAGGGGGGAATAATATATTTTCATATTGATTTTTTTATACCATCTTCTTCAGATAGACCGTAACCGGTAATGCACTGAATTTGTAATAAAATACCATTTTTCAGCATAAACTTTGTTGATTTTTTTATTTTTCGCAATGAAGCAACGTTCTGAGCAAGGGTATTGGTCCCTGATTGATAGTTTGGAAAACCAATTTATTGTCGGGGGTGGAGGAGAATATTGAGATGATTGTATTTTATTTCAATGATGCCTTTGGAGCCATCGGAAATCATATTGCTATTCTGGTCAGAGGTATTGGAGAAGGTATAGCGATTAGCATTTGAAGGAGTAGCTGCCGATACAATCGCTGTATTTGGCATTCGCGAGCCCGATTGAGTCCATCATCGGTATATCCATAGTCATCCAGAGACCTGGTGCCGCCGTGCGGACAACCTGATACACAAAACGGTACATGATCCGAAATTGGTTTATTTACCGGTTATAAAATTTGGTTGAATTCCAATCTTTCCCCGTCCGGACCCAGGATGTTAAAAAACCTGCAACCCCTCGCCCAGAATGGTAAAAATACGGGTGAGGATTCAAGAGGAATGAACCCATTTTGACTCAGGACCTCAAACGCCTGGTCAATATCCGGTACATCAAATGCGATGTGGTCGATATGTCCATCCCGGCGGGTTCTGATCGATTCAAGTGTAGAGAGCGGAAATTGATATAACTCCAATAAGATCTCTATCTTTTGCATCATAATACACCGGCCCTGACCCTCCTGATGATCAAATGGGGAGTCCATGACCAATTGAAACCCCAGGTTTTGATAAAACGGAATGGATCTCGACAGGTCGGTCACTGGAATACCAAGGTGTTGGATTTTGGTAAACAAAAGCTCTGGTTTAATCATGTTTGTTGAAGAGAATTTCTTAACCTTAACCCGCCTTCCGTTACCGGCATTCGGGCAGGCCTTAACATCAACCCGCCTTCCGTTACCGGAATTCGGGCAGGCCTCAACCTTCACTTCTACTCCACCTCAAAACTCAATTTAAGGTTGACCCTGTATTCCTTGATTTTGCCCTTATCCACCGTAGCAGAAAAATTTTGGATATGTGCGGATTTGAGATTGCGCATGGTCTTAGACGCTTTTTTAATAGCCTGATTGGTCGCATCGGTCCAGGAACTGGGAGAACTGGACATTAATTCGATTACTTTGATCATAGGAATGGATTATTCGAGTTCAAAACTAAGGTGAAGATTGACGCGGTATTCCTTGATTTTACCACTGTCTACGGTTACGCTCATGTTTTTGACATTGACGGATCGTATATTTTTTAAGGTTTTGTCCGCTTTTTTCACTGCTTTTTCAATTGCATCTTCAAAGCTTTTAGTAGAGTTGGACAGTACTTCGATTACTTTTAAAACAGCCATATCAATTTGTTTGTACTAAGTTAACTACAAATTTTCAAGAACCAGCGGCTTCTTTTATTTTACCCAGGTATTGGGCTTCATCCCCGGGTAAGAATCCCCTTTTTTTCCAGGTCAGGTTACCGTGTTTATCAAAAATAAAAGTCTGGGGGAGGCCGTTGAGATTGCCCGGCAATAAATCCTGGAAACGCCTTTCCATATCCATGTAAGCATCAAAGGGCCATTGTTCTTTTTTTACCCGGCTGACAAAAGCCTGATACGCATCAACGTGGTCTTCCGACAGGGCCACCAGGTGAAAGGGAACCTCTCGTTGCCAGGTATCAAAGTTTTGTTGAATGGCCGTCAATTCTCTGGTACAGGGTTTACAGGTAGTCAGCCAAAATAAAACTACGGTAGGTTTATCTGCTTTAGGAAATATTTCTGTGGAAGTAAAAATTTTGTTGTCAGGGTCCTTTAAAGGCACTGCATAAGGATATTCATTGAGGTCCAGGGGACCCTTATTGGCCTGTGGTATGGTTTGAATATTCACCGGTTCCGGGGATGATTTACAGGCTATAAATACAGTCAAAACAATTATACCACTGAATAATCTCATTGGAGGTATTTGGAGGGTTAAAGGTAACTGAAAATACAAAGTGCGGTTTGGGATTATTTTAAAAGATCAAAAGCAGCTTTTGCCCCGGCATGCAGAGGATCCAGGCGCAGGCTTTGTTGATAATCCAGCCTGGCGGCCGGTATATTACCCAGTGCTTCATGGGCAGTCCCCCGGTAATAAGAATAATCCGGGTTGGTGGCTTCGAGACGGCAGAGGATATCAAAAGAATTTAATGCCTGGGCAAACGAATCCAAATTAAAATAAATCATTCCGGTATGAACAAAGGCATCGGCATACGTGGGATCCATTTCAATGATTTTACGATATAAGCTCAGGGACTTTTTGTATTCCATTTGGTTCTGATAAAAACCAGCCAAACTATGCAAGGATAAAATATTAGTCGTATCCACCCTTAGGGCATTTTCAAAATAAGATAAAGCCATTGATGGATCCGTGGATTGTGTCAACTGACCGGCTACAATCCAGGCATCGACATGACGATCGTCGAGGCTGGTAGCATATTTTAATGCGGAAAGGGCATTCATGGTGTCTTTTAAATCTCTGTAATTCAATCCGGCCATAAAAAAGGATTCGGCATTTAAGGGTTCAATGCCCTGGATGATTTGAATGGTTTTTAAAGAAGCCTCATATTGTTTGAGGATATATTGAAATTCACAGAGCTTGAGCAGGGTGGCCACGCGTCGCGGAAAAAGCTGTGAAGCCTGATACAAACTATTTAATGCTTCATAAGATTGTTGTTTATCCAAAAAGATATCCGCAAGCAAATGATAATAAGCCGGTTGAAGTGAATCGAGTTTGATCGCATATTGTATATCCTGGACCGCCTGGTCAAATAACCCATGCTCATAATAATAATTGGCCCGGATAGAATATAGGCTATCCTCAAAAGGATGCTCGTCAATTGTTTTATCCAGTATCTGGATACGGGCATCTCCAGCGACATCCCGGCCTGAATCCGGTGTTTGCCTGCAGTGAAACAGGGATAAGAGACCGGTAAAAAAAATGATATTTTTAAGGTACATTGTTTAAAATGCTGCAATTTAGCAACCAAAATTAACTGATCTATGGAGTGGCGAAGACCAGACGACGATGAAATGGCAGGTTATTTTATAAGATATTCCAATCTGGTTCAGGAAGCCGATATCATCGCAGTATTAAAAGAGGCAAAAAAAACTTCAAGGAAATTGATGTTCTCCCTTAGTTTCGACGAATGGGATTACCGGTATGCAGAAGACAAGTGGTCTGTAAAGGAAGTGTGGTTGCACATCATCGATACCGAACGGATTTTTGCCTATAGAGCCTTGCGATTCGGCAGGGGTGATCAGACCCCTTTATCCGGGTTTGAACAAAATAATTATATCAGCCCCTCTAAAGCCCCGGAGCGCAGTATAGCCAGTATCATTCACGAGTATGAAACCGTTAGGGATGCCACGATCTCCTTATTTGAATATATGCCACCGGAAGCCCTTGACCGCACGGGTACTGCCAGCGGAAATAAATTAAGTGCAAGGGCCCTGGCTTTTATCATCGCTGGACATGAAAGGCACCATGTGAATGGTTTGCTCGTAAATTATGGGGTGAGGGTTGAGGGTTCAGTTTCTCGTATCTCATAGCTCGCTACTCGCTTCTCTTAGCTCAAATCCCCATCACCCGATTATTAAAAGCTTCATCGGCCCCGCCTCCTGCAAAGTCATCAAAAGCTCTTTCAGTTACTTTAATCATATGGTCCCGTATAAAAGGGGCCCCTTCTTTTGCGCCTTGCCCCGAATCTTTAATACAACACTCCCATTCCAAAACCGCCCAGCCTTCAAATCCGTATTGGGCTAGTTTGCTGAAGATAGCTTTAAAATCCACCTGGCCATCACCTAAAGACCGAAATCGTCCGGCCCGGTCCACCCAATCGGCATATCCCCCGTATACTCCGCTGCGCCCGGTAGGATTAAGTTCGGCGTCTTTGACATGGAACATTTTGATATAGTCATGGTAATTATCGATGTAAGCCAGATAATCCAGATGTTGTAATACAAAATGACTGGGATCATATAATATATTGCAGCGCTTATGGTGGCCTGTAGCTGCTAAAAAACGCTCAAAACTGATACCATCATGCAAATCTTCCCCCGGATGGATTTCATAACACACATCCACCCCGCATTCATCAAATTCATTGAGAATCGGCAGCCACCGTTTAGCCAATTCTTTAAAGGCCGAATCCACCAATCCTTTGGGGCGCTGGGGCCAAGGGTAAACCGTATGCCAGATCAATGCACCTGAAAAGGTAGCATGAGCCTTAAGTCCCAGATTTTTACTGGCATGGGCTGCCTGTTTTACCGTCTGCACTGCCCACTCCGCCCTGGCTGCGGGTTTGCCTTTTACAGTATCCGGCGCAAATGCGTCAAACAATTCGTCATAAGCTGGATGAACTGCTACCAATTGCCCCTGTAAATGAGTAGAGAGTTCTGTGATTTCAAGGCCGTAAGAGGATACCGTACCTCTTAGGTCATCACAATACGTTTTGCTGGAGGCTGCAGTAGGTAAATCAATCAGACGGCCATCCCAAGATGGGATCTGGATACCCAGATATCCAAGGTCCGCTGCCCATCGGCAAATACTTTCCAGGCTGTTAAACGGAGGTTGATCTCCCATGAATTGGGCTAAAAAAATAGCGGGGCCTTTTACGTTTTTTAATTTGCTCATATCAACTTAAGATTGAATTTTATTAACCAGGATAAATATAGATAACTCTTTAAAATTATTTTTCCGCAGTGATAATGTATTGGTAGTTCAACGATTGGTCGTCCAGGATTATATTTTTGAATCCGGCCTGATATAAATATTCTTCCACTACATCCTCATAGATCCGTTCACTTTTGGGAGGAGCAATCTGCGCCGGTAATCTTTTCATTTTAAAATCAACAATGACGATTTTTCCACCGGTTTTGAGGTTATTCTTGAGATTGGTAAGGTAAGTTGGTTTATTGCCGAGATAAGCCATGGTATTAACAATCAGTACAGCATCGATTTCTTCTATATTTAACCTGGGGTCGTCCACTCTCGCCAATCTGGTCTTAATCAGGTGCTGCTGGCTACTATCCAGGCTGGCTTTTTCTTTTTCTATGTAGGATAAAGCCGCCGGATCAATATCAATGGCCAACACCTGGGCACCCTTCCTCGCCAGCAACATACTGAAAAAGCCTGTAGGGCCGGCACCGATATCGGCCACCACCTTCCCTTTGAGGTCCTGGCTTAGTTTTTCAATGATCAAGTTTGGTTTTTGCCAGGCGACCCGATTAATGATATTGCCCGGAACTGCAGTGGTTTCCGGAGTCATCGATTGCACCGAGGACAACGTATCGGTCGCCAATGGTGCAAGATTTATTTTTTCATTCGGTTCTTTGCACGAAAGCACCAGCAAAAAACACAACTTTCCGAATAGTTCAAAAGATTTTAGCTTAGACATGAGCGCTGTCAAAAATACAAAAGAAAGAGATAGGATAAATCGAATTCGAGCTGCAAGTCGAGGTTTGTGTTTTTGTTTGATGCTCGTTGCCTGAAACGCACTCGTCGAGTCTCGAATCCCGCTACTCGCCTTTCATCTCCCGATATGGAACAATGCATCGCCCACATGGACCACCGGAGCATTGGTATGACCGATAATATAACCGCTGATTTTGGACTTTATATACTCCACCCTGGTTTGATCCGGATCGGATATGGAACCGAGGATTTCTCCTTTGTTAATAAACACTCCGGAACATCGCTGCCAAATAAAAATTCCGCTATATGGTGCCCTCACCCAGGTATCTTCTATCAGGGATTGGGTTGGAGAGAGGGGTTCCAGGGTGACCGGCATCATCTGGAGATATTGTAAAATAAATTGGATACCCTGCAGACCCTTTTCTATACTAAAACCATCGAAACGCGCAGCTTCACCTCCTTCAAATGCCAATGTGGGTATTTTCAGTTTCTGAGCATATTGGCGGAGTGAATTAGGTTTAAGTGAAGCGGCCAGCATAAAAGGGGCATGAAATACCTCTGCCAGGGTCCTGCAGGATAGTTCGTTTTTGGAGTATCGGATCTGTGGATAATTGTAGCGCTGTCCCCCTCCGGTGTGGAAATCCAGGATAACATCTACTTCGGGCAATATTTTTTTATACACGATATTGGCTATTCTTGATGCCAGGGAGCCTTTGGCGGATCCGGGAAAGCTGCGATTTACGTCTTTTCCATCGGATACATCCCGCGTAAAATGAATGAAGCCGTAAAGATTTAAAAGCGGTATGGTAATCAGAGTGCCGCATTCCAGGACGTTTGTGCCATACCGTTGAGCAGCACGTCTTACAATCTCAGTCCCATTGATCTCATCCCCGTGCATGCCACCGATCAATAATACTGTCGGTCCTTTCCGTTTTGAACGGTTGACATTGACATGGATATAGATCCGGGTACCGGAAGCAAGATGGCCTACCGGAAACCGGATGAGTTTTCGTTCACCTGGCTCGACGATGCTTTCACCAAGGACCAATACTTTTCTTTCCATCAGCTACCCAATCTGCGTTCAATCAACTCAATTATTTTTTCGGAAATGCTTGATTTTATAGTTTGCTCTATACCCTCCAGGCCGGGAGATGCGTTGACCTCCAGTATTAAAGGTCCGCGATCTGACCGCAGGAGGTCTACTCCGGCAACATCGAGTCCAAGCAATTGGGTGGTTCGGATAGCCAGTTGCTCTTCTTCAGCGGTCAATTTTACCGTTTTGGCCCTGGCACCCTGATGCAGGTTGGATCTGAATTCTCCTTTTTTGGCCTGCCGCTTCATAGCGCCTTCCACCTTTCCATCAATGACAATGATCCGGATATCGCTTCCTTTCACCTCGGATATAAACTCCTGGATAATGACTTGTTCTTCGATCCGCTGGAAGGCTTCCAAAATATTCATCGCCTGTTCTTTGTGATTGGCTTTCATGACGCCTAATCCCTGGGTGCTCTTGATCAATTTGATGATGACTGGATAATTAAACTTCTTCAGTATTTTTTCATTGGATTCCGGGTTAAAATGAATACAGGCTTCCGGAATAGGCATCTGGTGGGAAGCCAAAAACTGACTGCAACTCCATTTGTTTCTGGCCCGGAGCAGGGCTTCCGAGGTTGCTGTTGAATACACCCCCATGGCATTAAAATGATCTATGACTGAAGCACCGATATCGGTCGATGTCGCGCCGATGCGGGGAATAATGGCGTCTAATCTGATCAGGGGTTTGGAGGAGTAATAAAGGACCGGTTTGCCGCCAAGTATATACTGGGTGCAGTGATAGGGGTCGAGGACCAGTATTCTATGATTTTTTTTTCTTCCGGCTATAGCCAGGCTTTGAGTGGAATAAAGCCCGGGATTGCGGGATAGAATACCTATAATCATCACATAAATTTAAGCTTATTGCATTAATCGACGATTGGATTACCGCGGGGACACCTTTCGTTATTAATACGCCGTCTGCCATTTCTTCTCTAAAGCGGTTACCTCTGGATTCCTGGAATTCAGTGGTGAAACGACACCCTATCCTGATTTTAGTATTCCTATATTTGAGGATGCAAGTACCCATTGAAAAAAATAATCCCAGAGTAATCCGCAGTTGGGCCATGTTTGACTGGGCTAATTCCTCCTATGCCCTGGTCATTTCTTCTGCTATTTTTCCTGCCTATTTTTTAAGTGTTACCAATGCTTCCATTTCGATCGGTGGGGCTCAGTTGCCCAACAGTTCTTATTATTCTTTTATTATTTCCATTGCGTATATTTTCGTCGCCATTGCTTCACCCATATTAAGTGGCATGGCGGATTATAGCGGGAAACGATTATTTTTTCTCAGGATATTTACCTGGGTGGGTTCGCTGGCTTGTATCATGTTATTTTTTTTTCGGGGAATGGGCACGCTTTGGATTGGGACTGCGGGGTTTATGCTGGCGAGTATAGGATTTACCAGTAGTTTAGTCTTTTACAATTCTTATTTACCGGTGATTTCATCGGAAGATCGTTATGACAAAACCAGCGCCAGAGGATTTGCCTACGGTTATATCGGCAGCGTCATTTTATTGATCATCAACCTGATCATCATTCAGAAAAAAGAGTGGTTTGGCATCCGGGACACCGACTTTGCCGTTCGGCTGGCTTTTATCATGGTGGGATTATGGTGGCTTTTATTTGCCCAAATACCATTTAAAAGGCTGCCTTCCGATTCGAAGGAAAAATTTGCCAGCGGGATCTGGCAAAAAGGATACTATGAATTAAAATCAGTATGGAACAAATTAAAAACCCAGGTTCACCTGCGCCGTTTTTTGTTGGCTTTTTTCTTTTACAGTGCAGGAGTGCAGACGGTCCTTTACCTGGCGGCTACTTTTGCCAAAATAGAGTTGAAATTTGAAGGATCCGAACTCGTCTTTATTATATTAATCCTGCAATTGGTAGGTTTAGTCGGAGCTTATCTGTTTTCCGGCCTTTCAAGAATTAAAGGGAATAAATTTTCTTTGATGACGATGCTCATCATGTGGATCCTGGTGTGTATCGGGGCCTATTACACCAACACCAAATTTCAATTTTATCTCATTGCCTCCGGGGTAGGGCTGGTGATGGGTGGCATTCAGGCACTTTCCAGGTCCACCTATTCCAAGTTGATGGATGAAAACGAAGTGGATGTGACTTCTTATTTTAGTTTTTATGATGTGCTCGAAAAGCTTGCTATTGTCGTCGGTACCTTTAGTTTTGGGTATATCGACCTGATTAGCGGGGGTATGCGCAATAGTGTCTTAATCCTCATCGTTTATTTTGCCATTGGCATTGCCATCCTGAGTACGGTGAGCATGAAAGGAATGGTGCGGGATCTCCGGTTTGCCGAGATAAAAAAGCTGGACAGGATACATCTATAGTCTTATGAGGACAATAAGCGGCAATTCTAAATAACTTTTATTTTTGATAAAACTTATGTATAAAATGATTTACCTGTTGTTTTTTTTAATTTTTTCATGTTGGTTAAATCCAGGTCCTCCGGCAATCGAACTGGATAAAATCAAAATGCCTGCAGGCTTTAAGATCGAAGTTTATGCTGAAGGCGTAAAAAGTGCCCGTTCGATGTGTCTGTCCGATAAAGGAACCTTGTATATCGGAAGCCGCGATGGGGGCAGGGTATGGGCTGTCCGGGATGAAAATAAAGATTACAAAGCCGAAAAGGTTTATACTATTGCCAGGGGCTTAAACTCACCCAACGGAGTTGCCTTTAAAAACGGCGACCTTTATGTAGCGGAAATAAACCGTATTCTCCGTTTTAAAAACATTGAGAACAACCTGGAAAATCCTGGACAACCCGAAGTTGTATACGATAAATACCCTTCAGAAACCCATCATGGCTGGAAATACATTGCCTTTGGACCTGATGGTAAACTCTATGTCCCGGTAGGGGCTCCCTGCAACATCTGTGAATCAAAAGATCCGATATTTAATACGATCACCCGGCTGGATGTAGTCACTAAACAAATGGAAATCGTCCAACGGGGAGTCCGGAATTCTGTTGGTTTTACCTGGCACCCTGATAATAAAGAACTTTGGTTTACCGATAATGGAAGAGATTGGCTGGGTGATGATATCCCGGCTTGCGAACTCAATCATGCATCAAAAGACGGCCAGCATTTTGGTTATCCTTATTGCCATCAGGGAGACCTGCCTGATCCTGAATTTGGATCAAAAGGTAAGTGCGCTGATTTCACTGCACCAGCTCAAAAATTAGGTGCCCACATCGCTCCCCTTGGATTGGAATTTTATACCGGTAATCAATTTCCGGAAATGTATCGCAAACAAATCCTGATTGCGGAACACGGAAGCTGGAACCGTAAAACTCCCCAGGGCTATAGAATAACCCTGGTCCAACTGGATAAAAATCAGAAGGCGGTTTCGTATACTAATTTTGCTGAAGGATGGTTGCAGAATGGGAAAGCCTGGGGCAGACCGGTAGACCTGGAACACCTCCCTGATGGCAGTTTATTGGTCTCAGACGATTATGCTGACGTGATCTACCGGATTTCGTATTCCAAATAAACCGGAAGATCTCGGGAGCCGGAATTTTAGTCGATCCGGATCCCGCCGTAGGATAGGGTGGCCTTGATCATACCGCCGCTATGCTCCGATTTGGTATATCCTTTAACGGTTTTGTTATTTGATTTTTCCACGAGATAGGTACTGTTGAACTCTCCCGTAGTCTTGATATCGGCATAATTGGCGCTGGCATCTAGTCGATAGGGAATGCCCCGGGAGGATATGCGTACGTCGGTATAGGAAGTTTTCAGTTCCAAAGATTGGAATTCAGCGTCGAGGTCGCGGATAATAATATCGCCGTAAGTTGAAGAAAAAGTGGAAATCTTATTCAACTTGCCCAGGTCAAAATCCGAATAAGCACTATTGACATACATCGAACCCACACTGCCTATTTTGATGTCGTCATAACGGCTGTGAATGTCAATGCTTCCGATTTGTTCGGCATCCAGTTCGCCATAACCACTTTCAGCTTTAAGGGTCCCGGCCTGTTTTAACCTGATTTCGGAATACCGGAAATTGAGGCTGCCATCATGCATACTGCTCAAGGTGACGTCGGAATAACGGAGATTCAGTTTCCCGTCTTCAATATTGCCGACATTGCCATCGCTGTAGGCCAGATCGAGTTCCAGGTCCCCTGCCAGTCCATCCATACGCAGGTGGCCGTAGGATACTTTGACCACAGCATCTCTTTCCAACCGGTCAACAAAAGCATCGCCATATTTGTGTGTCAGTTTGAGGAATTGATCGGTAGGCATGTAAACATCATAATTGATCTTGTACGAAGAGTTGTTGTTCCAGTTGCCGATCCAGTTTTTAATGTCCCACCAGTTTTTTGAGGTGGAATTGATGACGGTCTCTGCTTTGATATAATTGCTGGTGGTCGTAAAATTGATATCGATTTTATCAAAGATTTCTTCGGCCCTTTCTTTAGAGCTGGTGTTGGCTATGATATTGACATCAATGGTGACGATCCGTTTATCCCAGGCATGGACCTTGGTGTACCCATATTTATTAATAAGTTCAACGGTGGCGTCTTTGGGCACATCGTATTCTTTGTGGTAGTTTTTCGTAAAATCGCCGTCGCTGTCGGTTTTCGAATTGGTCGGCGTGGATACTGCACCCAGCGGGAGCAGTAACAAGAGAAAGAGAATGTTATAATTGAAGCGTATCATGATCTGGTTTGGTATTTGGTGATGAAGGGTTATTATTTTCTTTTTGTTGAATTTTTGAAAGGACTTTATTTAATACTTCCAGTTTTTGCTGGTATTGATGCATCATTTGCTGGATGAGGAGGCTTTGATCCTGGTCTGGATTTTTAATCAGTTCGAGTTTCAGTTCAGTGGATATCTGATCAATTTGATTTAAATCTTCTATCATGGAGGTGCCGGGCTGGAGGGAACCGAGCTCATTCAGTTTGTTGTCGATCTGGCTGGTGTAGTAGGCTTCTGCTTCGCGGAATTCTTTTCTCGAATCGGGATTTTGAATCGCATAAGTAAAATCTTTCTGTTGCTGGACTTTAAAGCCTATCCCTACCCCAAGGGACAAGAGGATCAATCCAGAAGCAGCTACTCTATAAATCATAGGAATTATGTTCCAAAGTGTCCTGGTCCGGCCGGCAGCGTGCAATTGTTTATCTAAATTTTGCCAAACCATCCGGTGCGGGCGCTCTGTTTCAAACGCTTCCCGGTGCTGATCGATAAAATTTTTAAGCTTGTCCTCGTGCATGGTTAGTTTAATTAATTTGATTAATACTTAATATTCTTTGATCATTTCCTTTAGTCTTCCCCTGGCCCTGCTGTATTGGGATTTCGAAGTTTCTTCGGAGATCCCTAATATCTCACCGATTTCCTGGTGATCATACCCTTCAAAGAGGTAAAGACTCAGTACGGTGCGGTAACCATCCGGGAGCGACTTCATAGCCGATTTGATCCGGTTGACCTTCAGGAGTTGATCTTCAAAATCCACTTCTATATAAGGGGATGCCGGTAATTCCTGGTGGGTCAATTCGACCAGTTGCAGTCTCCGGCTCTTTAGCCGGTTGATGCAGCGGTTGACCACTATGCGCTTGATCCAGGCGCCCAATGTGGACTCGTAACGATAAGATTGCAGATGGGAAAAAACATCCACAAACGCTTCTTGCAGGAGATCCTCCGCCTCTTCCGGAACGACCATCATACGTAAACAGATCTGGTACATCGCCTTGGAATACCGTTCATATAAGGCGGATTGCGCCAGTCTTTTACCGGTTAAGCACGCCTCTATCAGTGCTCGTTCCTCCGGTCTTTCTTCCCTGTCAGGAGTGGACATTTAACAAATATAAAGAGCAAGCCTTTGAAGAAAGGTTGCATCAATGCTAAAAAATTATTCCTCCTCGTCTTTTAGGTTTGGCTCTACGGTTTGATCAAGGATTTTTTTATCGGAAACATGACGGTCCAGAAACTGGTTGAGATCATCCACTTTCATATTGCTTTTAAGTTCGCCAAACTGATTGATATGAATGTCAAAGCCTTTGATGTCTTTGTGGACTTTAGAACCGTGTTTCTTTTTCATTATCCAAAGTTAAGGTTTAAAGTATTCCTATGCCGAAGCTCACCTAATTCTAAAGGCCATCCAGCATAATTTTCAGTTGGGCATGGAGCCGTTCCAGTCCTTTTTTGCCAAGGATATTCAGCATTTGAAATATGGTAGGGCCATGCAGGCTCCCGGAAAGGGCAAGCCGAAAAATCGGGAATACTTCTCCCGGTTTGAGGCCAATTACCTTTAAATGCTCTTTGAGTACGGACTCCAATTCCTGCGCATCAAAGCTGGAGATGGATGATATGTCAGCTAACAAGGTTTCGAACTTGACTTTAAGTTCTGGTTTCCAGTGTTTTTTAAATGCCTCCTGGTCATAAGTGGACAATTCCGTAAAAAGATAGTATGCCTGGACCGGTATTTCATTTATTTTATGCACGCGTTCGAGGTACAATTGAATAATGGCGAGGCAGGATTCCGGATTATAATCCCAGCCATTGGATTCAATGATAGGCTTGAGGCGCTGTGCGATTTGATCACCAGGAATTTGTTTGATATACTGCTGGTTAAACCATAAAGCCTTATCAATATCAAAACGGGCACCTCCTTTATGTACCTTGTCAAAATCAAAAGCTATTACCAACTGATCCAGGGTAAATATTTCCTGCTCTGTGCCGGGGTTCCAGCCTAAAAATGCGAGAAAATTGATCAGTGCTTCGGGTTCGAGCCCGTATTCCCTGAATCCGGTAAAGCTGTCCTCTTCTGTTTGGCCTGCCCAGGCCAGGGGAAAGACAGGAAATCCAAATTTTGCCCCATCCCGTTTGCTCAATTTGCCTTTTCCATCCGGTTTTAATATCAGAGGAAGATGAACAAATAGGGGTGGCTGCCACTCAAAAGCCTGATAGAGCAACAAATGATGGGCAGTACTGCTAAGCCACTCCTCTCCGCGAATGACGTGGGTGATTTCCATCAGATGGTCATCGATGACATTGGCCATATGATAGGTAGGCATACCATCTGCTTTGATCAATACTTTGTCATCCAGTTCTTCAGAAGCAAACTTGACTTCTTCCCGGACCAGATCGACATAACTTATGGTATTCCCGGAATCAACCTTTAATCGGATGACATAGCCTTGCCCGGAATTGATCCAGCTTGCAGTATAGTCGGCGTCCTGGCTCAGGCTGTTTTTCATTTCCATTCTGACTGAAGCATCATATTTAGGGGCAGCGACTCCGGCATCCGACAATCGGGAACGCATCACTTCCAATTCTTCCTCCGTATCAAAAGCGTAATAAGCCTTACCTGATTGTACCAGGTGATGCGCGTATTTATAATACAGGGCTTTTCGTTCGGATTGGCGGTAAGGACCATAATTGCCTCCATAGCCCAGGCCTTCTTCCGGTTCGATTCCACACCAACGCAAGGATTCGATAATATATTCCTCTGCCCCCTGTACCCAACGGTTTTGGTCGGTATCCTCTATACGAAGGAGAAATTTTCCTTTATTTTTTTTGGCATACAGGTAATTATATAGGGCAGTTCTTACACCCCCTATATGCAGGGCTCCGGTAGGAGAAGGAGCAAATCGGACTCTTACACTCATAATATGCTAGAAATGTTAAATATTTATATTAAAAAAATAACTAATATGAAAAACGTATTATACTTTTGTTCATCTATTAAAATATACCCCGGCAGGCAACGGTAACATCTAAGTTGACGTTATAATTAAGCTGGTGCATTTTGACAGGTGTATTCAGATATCCCATTTTCTCATGAACATATTTTTTTAGTGCTATGTATTTAATTAAGACTCCAAAAGTAATCCAAAATTTTTTCCCCAATTTTTTCTGGCAGGTCCCAACAAAGGAAAAGGTCATGTTCCTGACCTTCGATGATGGCCCTATTCCTGAAGTGACTCCCTGGGTATTGACCGAGCTGGAGAAATACAAAGCCAAGGCTACTTTTTTTTGCGTAGGGAATAATGTCAGACAACATCCGGATATTTTTGATCGGATTAACAGCCTGGGTCATTCCGTAGGTAATCATACGTATAATCATATCAATGGCTGGACTTCGGAAAACCTGCCTTATTTTCATGATGTACGTCATTGTGCCAATTTGGTCCATTCCTCTTTGTTTCGTCCTCCATTTGGTAGGTTAAAACCAGCCCAGATCCAGTTTTTGCAGAGGCATTACCGTATCATTATGTGGGATGTCCTGAGCGGGGATTTTGATCAGGAAATCACCAAAGAACAATGCCTCCGGAACGTAACCGACCATGCCGCGGAAGGCAGCATAGTTGTATTTCACGACAGCCTGAAAGCCAAACGCAACCTCAATTATATCCTGCCCAAAGTGTTGGATTATTTTTCCCGGTTGGGTTTTGTTTTTGAATGCCTGAGTCCGCATTCCATACACCAGGGTATATTTGATAAAAACAAAATACAACCCGCCCAGGGCGTTTCGAATAAATAAACATCCCGCTTTTATCAACCCCGTCCATTGTTGGGCTTGATTTTGTTTGCGCTTTATCCCGCCAGTCATCCCTGTGTTTAAAAATAAACTACTTTCATTAAATAGTTATGAAAACCTAAATAACCGTGCCCGATAGGATTGTATTTGTGAATGTTTTATTAATCTAATTGCGGCGGGGAGCCGTTCCTGATTAATTTGGTATTTTAGCCCTCTATGACGGATGGTGGATCCATACAGGCAGTACAACAATTGAGGCAATTGGAAAGAGAGCTTTCGCTCAAACAAATGCAGATTCAGCGTTTGCTCAATATCACACAGGCCATCAACAACAATATGTCCGCAGATGACTTGTTTAATATGTACAGGGAATTTTTGCGGTTCGAAATGGGGATGTCTAAAGTATTGCTGCTGATCAAAGAAGTCGATCACTGGACACTGGCGGTACAATCCAACCTGGATCAGATCTATACCCCGGAACAACTGATCCCCATTCTGAAAAAAATATTGAATCTCTATACCGTAAAACAAACGGATGACCCCACGCTCCATGAATTTGACATTGTGATCCCGGTATACCATAAGGAACAACCCATCTCGTATGCCCTGGTGACGGTTGCCAATAAAGAAGACTTATATCATAAAATCCAGTTTATCCAGACCATTACCAATATCATTGCGGTGGCTATTGAAAATAAAAGGTTGTTTCGCAACCAGATGGAGCAGGAAAGGATGAATAAGGAAATAGAGCTCGCCAGGGAAGTCCAGAGTCTGTTGATCCCGCAGAGCCTGCCCAAATATCCGCATTTTGAATTGTCCAGTATTTACAAACCTCATTACAATGTCGGAGGTGATTATTTTGATTACCTGCCCATCGGGGAAGACAGGTACCTTATTTGCCTGGCCGATATCTCGGGTAAAGGGGTTTCGGCGGCTTTGTTGATGTCCAACCTTCAAGCCAACCTCCGCCAGTTGGCAAGACAATATTCCGACATAGAAAAGCTGGTGGTTCTGCTCAATGAAGCAGTTTACGCTTTAACCGGAGGGGATCGTTTCCTTACCTTATTTATTGCAGAGGTCAATCCTAAAGCAGGGCATATCCACTACATCAATTGTGGCCATATTTCCCCCATATTGTACCATGATAACCAGGTAGAATATTTATCCAAGGGTTGTACGGTGTTGGGTGCATTTGACCAACTACCTTTTATTGAGCATGGAAGAATACCGATTGGCACCCCTTCGCTGCTTTTGGTATTTACAGATGGCTTAACGGATCTGGTCAATTCCTCAAATCAATTTTTCGAAATTGAAAACCTGGAACGTTTTGTCTGTAAATTTCACAATGAAAGCGCTGCCGAATTTAACCGGCAACTGATGAATGAACTCGAGAACTTCAAGGGAAGTCAGACCTTCCCGGATGACATCACCGTGCTTACCTGCAAAATTGATCCGAATGCTGTATCTTGAAGCTTCATTTAGGACATGAAAAACAGAATCGTAGCCGGACTGCTAGCCATTCTACTGGGTTCGGTCGGTGCCCATAAATTTTATTTACGCAAACCCGGAGCAGGAATTTTTTACATATTTCTTTGTATGATTTTCCTCAACGCCAGGCTGCCCATCATGGCCATCGTGGGTTTGATTGAAGGACTTGGTTTGCTGATGATGTCCGATCAGGACTTTAACCGGAAATACAATGCCGGTCAACCTAATCAGGAAGGATATCCTGAAGGTTTTCCCGACGCCCGACAAGCCAGAAACCGCGGCAGGATGCAAACCAAAGCAGAACCCTGGAAAAATATAGAAGTGCCTGCCTACAACAACCGGAGGAATATCTACAAAGAAAGCGGGATGCGCAAGTATAAGGAATTTGATCTGGACGGTGCAATAGAAGATTTTCAAAAATCGCTGCAGATGGAACCCCGGGATATTGCTACCCATTTTAATATCGCCTGCGCTTATTCACTTACAGAATTGCCCGCCAAGGCTTATCAGCACCTGGCCAAAGCCGTTGAAATGGGATTTAATGATTACGAAAAACTTAACACCCACGATGACCTGGCTTTTGTGCGCATTCAAAAACAATGGGATGGTTTTCAACAAAGTGGTTACCGGCAGTTTACCCCTTTTGAAAAACAATTGTTTGAAGAAGAAAAGCCAGAGCCCCAAAATGACCTCCTGCTCGATCAATTGAATAAATTAAATGAACTTCGACAAAAAGGCCTGATTTCCGAAACAGAATATGTGATGGAAAAAAAGCGGCTGAACGAATGATAACAAGAGTTTAAGATTTTGTTGCCTTGCAACCACGTTTTATGCTCATTAAAGACTAGGTGATGATTGCATATGAACTCATATCAGTAGGAATTCCAGAAATCGATCCCGCAATGCTGGGCGAAGTGGCTTTGCGTCAGATGGAGCTTCATGATGTACTTCACCTTCCTGTAGTCAGGGACCAGCGGTTTCTCGGTCTCCTCAGCGAAGAAGAAATCCTTAAAAACGGTGTGGATGCTCCCATTGAAACCTATATGGATGAACTGTCCAAAATAGGGGTGCAGAAAAACGATCATTTATTTGATGTGATGAAGAAAATGACCGATGCAGAGGTGACCACTATACCCGTATTTAATGACAACGGACAATATCTGGGGCTGATCGTACGCAATGAACTCTTTGAGTTTTATGGAAAAAGTTTTGCCTGGTCGGAACCGGGCAGTATCCTCGTGCTGGACCTGGACAATATACATTATTCTTTATCCGAAATATCCCGGATCATTGAGGCCGAGCAGGGCATGATCATCAGCAGCATCATCAGCAGGCCTTCTGAAACCAAGATTCTGCTTACCCTGAAAATAAATCTGCTGGATGTATCCCGCATCGTAGCGGCATTAAGACGGTACGACTTTGAAGTCAGTGCCTCGTATACCGAAGAAGAAGTGGTGGATCATTTTAAAGAGCGGTACGATGCCTTCATGAGGTACCTGGATGTTTGACCCTAAATCGATGAAAAGGTTAGTCAATATTGCCCTGTTCTCAATTTTGACTTTTACGATCCAGGCTCAGGTTGTTTATGTTGATTCAATCCTTTATGATGGCAACGTCAAGACCCAAAACTATATCATTCGGCGGGAATTGAGTTTTACAGAAGGAGACAGCTTACCGATTCAATACCTCCAGACTATATTACTTGAAAACCGGAGCAGGATCCTCAACACCGGCCTGTTTAAAGAAGTTGAAATCAATGTAAAAAACTGGAACACTCAAAACAACAGGATTTCCCTGATGATTAAAGTCCAGGAGGCCTGGTATATTTTTCCGGTTCCGGTATTTGACCTTGCTGACCGTAATTTTAATGTTTGGTGGAATGAATTCAACGGCTCACTCAAAAGGGTTAATTACGGGATAAAATTTACACATAATAACCTCACCGGACAGCAGGATGCACTAAAACTTACTTTGCAACTCGGGTACAGTCCAAGATTGAACCTGGATTATTCCTGGCCTTTTTTTGGCAAACAACGCAGCTGGCGTTTTAAAACAGAATTTTTATATACCCAAAACAAAGAATCTTATTATAAAACAGAATACGACAAACTGGTTTTTTACAGGACTGAGACCAACTATGCCCTTCAGCGATTGAGGATGGTTACGAGTCTGGAGCACCGCACCACGCTCCAGTTGTTTCAAAGCATATCCCTGGAATACAACTACAATAAAACGGCGGACCAGATCCGCAATGAGCTTAACCCTGATTTTTTTCTGGGCAATAAGGGCAGGCAGGACTATTTTGCTTTGCGTTATCGCTTTACCTATGACAACCGCGACCTGAAATATTATCCTTCCCGCGGGGTCTCCGCGGAATTCGTTATCAATAAAGAAGGATTGGCCAACGAGATTGACCTCAATACCCTCACAGCCAGCATTCAAATGGATCAATATTTTCCCTGGTCGGCAAAACACAATACCGGAATTATGTTAAAAGCGAGAGGATCCATCATCAGGGATAAAATTCCTTACTACAACAGCAAAGCCCTTGGTTTTGGTGAAAATTATATCAAAGGATACGAATATTATGTGCTGGACGGTATGGATTATTTATTCCTTAAATTCAGGGAACGTTTTATTTTTTACAATGGAAAATTCAATTTCAGGGGCAACAAAAAAATCGGAGTTAACGCTATGCCTTTGAAGTTGAGTACTTCGCTCCATGCCAGCACAGCTTATGTCAACAATATTTATTATACGGTCAACAACCAATTGACAAACCGCTGGTTATACAGCGCCGGGGTCAGCCTTGAGTGTTTGTTGTCCAATACCTCCCTCGTCCAGATGGATTGCAGCATTAACCACAGAAAAGAACTGGGATTTTATTTACATTTCAGGGATCAATTCTAGCTATGCGCGTTTTGCTATTTGTTCTAGAGGTAAAGGAAGAGTCTAAAACAGCATTTTTTAGTTTTACCAAAGCCCTGCTGGAACAGTCCAAAATCCAATTTTTCCGTTTTGGAAAGTTGATCACCGGCGATGCCCGGTTTGATCTTTTGCCTCCGTTATACGAACAAGAGGAATTAAAAACCCTGGGAATCAATATGATCATCACTGCCGGTGGGGATGGCACGATGCTGAAAGCCGCTGCTTTTGTAGGCAATGCCGGCATCCCGCTGTTGGGCTTCAACCTGGGCAGGATGGGGTTCCTGGCGGTTGTTGAAAAAGATGCTGTTCGTCAAATGATTACTA
>Ga0163144_10007197_pt1 | contig 24426 bp, 25 predicted proteins | sample OliLak19BULKMAT1_FD_123175 | JGI IMG/M metagenome (GOLD analysis project Ga0163144, IMG submission 123175) | Freshwater microbial mat bacterial communities from Lake Vanda, McMurdo Dry Valleys, Antarctica - Oligotrophic Lake LV.19.BULKMAT1 | ecosystem: Environmental > Aquatic > Freshwater >...
GCTAAGGGCAAAACCCCAAGCGGTTTTGCTTTTAGCCCGCATAGGACGCACGCTCCCGCAAGCTCACCGCCTGTCCGCCGACAAACGCCGGAAAAAGGACGCAGAAAGCATGAAATATGCGGGCTAAGTGCGCGGGTCCATGCGAAACCACGCAGGGCGGCCGGTCCGGCGCCGACGCTTTACACGCCGATTCGCGGCTCCACAGTCGCAGTCATGCTGCGTTACCTGGGCGTTGGCCCGCGCCAGTTTGGGCTCTATCCGCTGAAGCCGCTCGCGCGGATGAATTGGGAATTTTTTGCCGTCGTGAAGGGCCGCTGTGCGTCGCTCTCGGCAGAGCGCCCGTCGTCGCCGCTCGCGGCCCGCACTCTGTGGCTCACGGCACCCGGCAGCGCGCACACGTGGGCGGGGGACGGCGCGCGCCAGGCACACGTCGCGGTCTTCCATTTCGGCTCCGTGCCGGCCGCGCTCGAAACGGTGGTCCGCGAGCGCGGACAGATCATAATCCCGCTCAACCCGGTGGAATGCCGGCGGCTGGTGACGCTCGCGCGCCAGCTCCAGCCCGAGTTCCTGCAACCCGGCCACCTGAGCCAACTCGTGTTCCAGTCCGCGTTGATTGATCTCACCCTGCTGGTGTTGCGGAAACTGCCCGCGAGCCGGTTGCCGCCGCTGAAGGACCATGCGGAACGCACCGTCGAGACCGCCGCCGCGTGGTTCACCGAGCACGTGCGCGCCAAGCCCTCGATCGCCGAGGTGGCGCGCGAGGTCCACGTCTCGCCGAGCACGCTGCGCCGCCTCTTCCGCCGCGTGCTGCGCGAGCAGCCCGCGCGCGCTTTCCGCCGTATCCAGATCGAAAAGGGAATGCGTTTGATGACCGAGTCGAAGCTTAAGCTCGACAGCATCGCAGACGAATGCGGCTTTACCAACACGAGCGATTTCTGCCGCGCGTTCAAGGGGGTGACGAAGGTCACGCCCACGGTCTGGCGGCAGACGATTCTCGCCCCGCCGCTGGCGGCGCGCGAGGCGCGCGCTGACCCTCGCTCGCCCCTCCCCCCGCGCCTGCTCCCCACCCCATGAAACAAATCCTCCGCGTCGCGCTTGTTCTCGCGACGGTCTTGCCCGCGCTTGTCGCCGCCGCGCCTGCCGCGAGACCGAACATCGTTTTCATCCTCGCCGACGACCTCGGCTACGGTGACCTCGGCTGCATGGGCGCGACCGACATCAAGACGCCGCACATCGATCGGCTCGCGCAAGAGGGCGTGAAGTTCACCGACTTCTACGCCAACGCGCCGGTGTGCTCCCCCACACGCGCGGGCTTCATGACCGGTCGCTGGCAGCAGCGCGTCGGCCTCGAATTCGCGTTCGGCTACATGGTCGAGCAATCGCGCCGCGTCAACGGCGCCTGGGTGCCCGAGCCCGACATCCACGGCCTCGGCCTGCCCCTCGGCGAGACGACCATCGCCGACCGCTTGAAAAAAGCGGGCTACGCCACCGGCGCGTTCGGCAAGTGGCACCTCGGTTATCGCGACGACTACAATCCGACGAAACGCGGCTTCGACGAGTATTTCGGCGAGTTGCTCGGGCACGCCGACTACTACCAGCACAAATACTACGACGGCACGCCCGCGCTCCGCGAGGGGCTGCAACCCGTGCAACGCGAAGGCTATTTCACGGATCTCGTCAACGCGCGCGCCGTGCGGTTCGTCCGGGAGCACGCGGCGCATCCATTTTTCCTCTACGTGCCGCACCTGGCGGTGCATGGCCCCTTCCAGCCGCCCGACGCGCCCGGCACGCCGTTCGTCACCAAAGACACGATGCTCCACGGCAGCCGCGCGATCTACCAGGCCATGCTCGAGCGCGTCGACCGCGGCGTGGGCGAAATCCTCGCCGAGCTCGATCGCCAGGGCATTGCCGAAAACACGCTCGTGGTTTTCTCCTCCGACAACGGCGGCGAACGCTGGTCGAGCAACGCCCCCCTCTTCCACCACAAGGCGACGCTCTGGGAAGGCGGCATCCGCGTGCCCTGCCTGATGCGCTGGCCCGCGAAGCTGCCGAAGGGAAAAATCATCGGCCAGATGGGCATCACGATGGATCTGCACGCGACGTTCCTCGCGGCGGCCGGAATCGCCCCGCCGCGCGAAAAGCCGCTCGACGGCATCGACCTGATACCGCTGCTCACCGGCCAGCCCAAGCGGGAGCGAACGTTTTTCTGGCGCATGGATCGCTCGAACCGCAAGCAGCGCGCGATCCGCGAGGGCAAATGGAAATACCTCAACGACGGCAACACGATGGACCTGCTCTTCGACCTCGAAGCCGACATCGGCGAGCGCATAAACCTCGGCTACCGTCACCCCGAAGTGCTCGCGCGGTTGAAGGACAAGCTCAAGGCGTGGGAAGCCGAAATCGATGCGACCGAACGCGAGATTCTGGTGCGATGAGCCAGCGCGGGCGCGCTCGAGCCCGCGCTGCGCGACGTCCGCAGACTGTCCGTCCCACGGCTGACCTACGACTGGGGCGCGAACGACGTGCAGCTCGCCGCCGCCGCGCGCGACCAGGCCGCCGAGATGATGGCGGCCTGGCCACGCATCGGATTTCCCGGCTCTTCGTCTGAACAAGGTGGCTATCCCGACTTCGACCAGCCTCAGTCGAAATCGGCACCGCAACGCCCCCCTCCTGCATGAAGCTCTCCCCCTCCAAACTGATCCGTCGGGCTCACATGTATCTGGCACTCTTCCTGACGCCGTGGATGCTGATCTACGCGCTGAGCGGCCTCGTGCTGAATCATGGCCAGGCAGTGCGCACTTTTTACGGCGCGAAGTTCGGCCAGTTCGAAAAGGTCGGGGAGCAATCCTACACCGCAGTGTTCTCGGCCGATGCCGATGCGCGGATGATCGGCGCGCAAATCCTCGAGCACCTCGGGCTCTCCGGCACCTTCAACGTCCAGGGTCAGCCGAACCAGCCGCGGCTCGTCATCAATCGCAACGCCGCGTTCGCCGCGCACCGCATCACCTATTTTCGCAACGAGAACCGCCTGCTGATCGAGCAGCAGGCGTTTTCCGCGCCGGTCTTCGTGAACCGCGCCCACTTCCGCCACGGCTACGAGCAGCCGTTTCTCTCCGCGAAAATCTGGGCCGTAGTCGTGGATCTCGCCGTGGTCGGGATGCTGTTTTGGGTGCTCTCCGGCGTCTGGATGTGGTGGGAAATCAAGCCGGCGCGCCTGCCGGGTGCGCTGCTCGCGCTCGGCGGCGGCGGCCTTTTCGGGCTGCTGCTCGCCACCCTTTGAGAGACACCACGATGAAGAATCCGAATCTCCTCTTCCGCCGCACGCATCTTTACCTCGGGATGATCCTGCTGCCGTGGGTGGCGATGTATGCCGTTTCCACGTTCCTGCTCAATCACGGCGAGCACTTCCGGCCCCGGCCCGCCGATCAGCAGTGGCGCCTCCTCTGGGAAAAGGACTACGCCTTCGAAGTGCCCCCGGGCAACGACGCCCTGCGCGACGCCGCGCGCCGCATCCTCGCCGACCACGGATTGAGCGGTGCGTTTGGCGTCCAGCGGCAGGGCCAGCGGCTTGTCATCAATGTGCAAAATTTCTTCAACCCGGCGCGCGTCACCTACGACCTCGTCGGAAAAAGAATCCGCGCGGAGACACGTCGGCACACGGCGCCCGAAGTGCTGATCCGGATGCACGAACGCACCGGCTACGGCCGCGGCGGACTCCTCCACGATCTCTGGGCGTTCGTCGTGGATCTCTTTTGTGTCACGACGTTGGTGTGGGTCGGCACGGGCGTCTATCTGTGGTGGAAAATCGCGGGCGTCCGCGGCTGGGGCGGCCTCGCCCTCGGCGGCGGCTTCGCGACCCTGCTCGTCTTGCTGCTCACACTTTAACGGGACTTCGCCCGCAGCGGCGCGGCGCTCACCCCGTCGCAGGTCGACGCCCTCGTGGCCTTCATCACCCGGGCGTCCCGGGCGAAATGAGCCGCCATTTCCCGCCTGACCCATCACCCTTCCTCCCGTGAACCCGCGCTCCTTCCTCCTCGCCCTGGCGCTCGCGTTTCCCGTCGCGGTTCCCGCGCAGGACGCCGCCGAGCAACGCCTCGGCTTCGTCACCCTTTCCGACGGCAAGTCCTTCAACGGCTGGAAGCACGGCGGCAACTGGGAGATCCAGGACGGTGCGTTCGCCTGCACCCGTCCCGGTGGCAACCTCACCTACGACGTGCGCCCGGTGCCGGATGACTTCGAGTTGCGGTTCGAATGGAAGACTTCGCATCACTGCAACAGCGGCGTCTATTACCGTCCGGGCCAGGTCGAGTATCAGGTTCTCGATGACGCTCATCCCGTCTATGGCGAAAACCCGCGCCAGTCCGCCGCCTCGCTCTTTTTCTGCATGGGCCCGAGCAAGCGCGCCACCCGCCCCGTCGGCGAATGGAACACCGGTCGCATCCTTGGCCAAGGCACGGTCATCGAGCACTGGCTCAATGAGGAACGCGTGCTGTCCTTCGACTACACCGATCCGAAATGGGCGAAGGAGGTCGCGCTGCTGACCATCCGCGGCGGTGATCTCACCGGCCGCGGCGGCAAGCTGCTGCTGCAGGATCACGGTCAAGCCGTGTGGTTCCGCCACCTGCGCATGCGCACCATCCCCGCCACCGAGAAACTCACACCCGATCCCGCGTTCCAGCCTCTCCCCGTGCCTCCCGCCGCCCTCGCAAAGGAAGAAGGCCGCGTCCGCGGCATGTTGGAAAAAGCGAAAAAAGACGCGGCGGCCAGAAAGGCGAAGTAGGCGAATCTGTTCTGAGAATCGGGACGCGCAGCTCTGGTCACCTTCGGCGCCGCCCCAGGCGGGCCAACCTGCGCGTCCCAGCCCACGCCCGCGCTCGATGCCGCCATCGGGCTTCCCTCGCTCGCCAAGCTCCGGTAATCCTCCCGGCATGAATCCCGGTCTCCTGCGCGCCGCCGCCCTTCTTCTCTCGCCGTTCGTCCTCCCCGTTGCCTTGTTCGCCGCCGCTGCTCCCGCCGCGCGGCCCAACGTCCTCCTCATCTGCGTCGACGACCTGAAGCCCGTCCTTGGCGCCTACGGTGACGTCCACGCGAAGACGCCCCACATCGACCGCCTCGCCTCCCGCGCCCTCCGCCTCGACCGCGCGTATTGCAACCAGGCCGTCTGCTCGCCGTCCCGCAACACCCTCATGACCGGCCTGCGCCCGCAGACGCTCGGCATCTACGATCTGCCGACCCACTTCCGCGTCGCGCGCCCCGAGGCCGTGACGGTCGCGCAGTATTTCCGCCAGCACGGCTACAAGTCCCAAGCCCTCGGCAAAATCTTCCACGTCGGCCACGGCAATTTCGACGACGCCGGCTCGTGGGACGTCCCGCTCTTCCGCCCCAAGGGCGGCCATTACGCGCTCAAGGAAAACGAAGCCCCCACCGGGGCCGCGCAGAAGGCCGGCGCCAGCAAAGCCGCCCGGAAAGCGAACGGCGCCGCGGTGGAGTCCGCCGACGTATCCGACGAAACTTACGCCGACGGCCAGATCGCCGCCGAAGCCGTGCTGCGCCTCCGCGCCGCGCGCGCGGCCACCGAGCCGTTCTTCATCGCCGTCGGTTTCCTCAAGCCCCACCTGCCCTTCGTCGCCCCGAAAAAATACTGGGACCTCCACGATCCCGCCAAACTTCCGCAGCCCACGCACCTCGCCGCACCCGCCGGCGCTCCGAGCTACGCGCCCCAGTTCGGTGGCGAGCTGCGCAACTACGCCGGCATTCCCAGCGGCACCGCCCCGCTCGAGCCCGCCCTCACCCGCCGGCTGATTCACGGCTACTATGCCGCCACGAGTTACATGGACGCGCAGGTCGGCAAGGTCCTCGCCGCGCTCGACGACACCGGCCTCGCGGCCAACACGCTCGTCGTCCTTTGGGGCGATCACGGCTGGCACCTCGGCGACCACGGCATGTGGTGCAAACACACCAACTACGAGCAGGCCGCCCGCATCCCGCTCCTCGTCGCCGTCCCCGGTCGCACCGGCACCGCCTCCTCCGCGCTGGTCGAGACTGCCGACGTCTATCCGACGCTCACCGCCCTCGCCGGCCTGCCCACTCCCGCCGGTCTCGACGGCCGCAGCTTCGCCGCGCTGCTCGCCTCGCCCACCGCCGCCCACCGCGATCACGTCACCCACGTGTATCCAAGAAACAAGATCCTCGGCCGCGCCATCCGCACCGACCGCCACCGGCTCGTCGAATGGAAAGCTCCCGGCGCCGACGCCGCGACCGCCGAGTTCGAGCTCTACGATTACCACGCCGATCCGGCCGAAACCCGCAATCTCGCCGCCGAACAGCCCGCCGTCGTCCAGCGCCTCCGCGCGCTTCTCGCCACGCAGCCGGAGGCGAAACCCCAGATCACCGCCGCGACCACGCCCGCCCCAAAGTCCGCCGCGCCCGCATCCAAAAAATCCAAACAGGATCGCAACGCGATGTTCGACAGTCGCGACCAGGATCGCGACGGCCGCCTCTCGCGCGAAGAATTCCTCGAACCCCAACCCGATCCCGACGCCGCTCCCGCACGTTTTCTCGCTTTCGACGCCAACCGCGACGGATTTCTCTCGCGCGAGGAATTTGTCACGAGCGGCAAAGGCGCGAAGAAATAGGAACGCCTTCAACCTCTGAAAGGCGACCGCGCCATCCGCGCAATTCGCGGCTCCCGCCCACCTTGGTCACATGAAATCTCCCGTCGCCCTTCTGCTCGCCCTCGCCGCCTGCGCCATCGGCCCGCTGCTCCACTCCGCGTCCCCCATCGCCCTCGGCTCCCGCTGGGAACTCTTCGTCGACGAATTCCTCGTCGCCGAGAAAACGGGCGTCGCGCTCAAGCTCCACGAACCCGTGCGCCGCGAGATCGTCCTCGCCACCGATCAACCGTGGGAGGGTCCCACCAGCGCCTACTTCTCCGTCGTTCAAGACGGCCGCAAAGTCCGCCTCTACTACCGCGGTTCCGCCGGTGGCTCGGACCACAGCGCGGCCCAGGTCACGTGTGTCGCCGAGAGCGACGACGGCATCCACTTCACCCGTCCGCGCATCGGCCTGATCGAGGTCAACGGCTCGAAGGACAACAACGTCGTGTGGCGCGGCGTCGAGTCGCACAATTTCGCGCCATTCCTCGACACCAACCCCGCCGTGCGTCCCGACGCCCGCTACAAGGCCCTCGGCGGCATCAAGGAGAAGGGCAGGAACTGGCAGCAGGGCGAGACGCCCGGCGGCCTTTACGCCCTAGCCTCCGCCGACGGCATCCATTGGCAGAAGCTGCAGCCCGATCCCGTCATCACCAAGGGCGCCTTCGATTCGCAGAACCTCGCGCTCTGGGATTCCGCGCGCGATCGTTACGCGTGCTTCAGCCGCATCTTCGCCGGTGGCGTGCGCGCGATCCAGAGCAGCACGTCCGCGGACTTCCTGGCCTGGAGCGAAGGCGTGCCGCACCGCTATGGCGCCGTCGTTCCCGCGGAGCATTTCTACACCTCGGCCACGATTGCCTGCCCGACCGCCCCGCACGTTTTCCTTTCGTTCCCCAAACGCTTCGCGCCGAAACGCACCAAGGTCCCCGGCCATCCCGGCGGCGCCGGCGTGTCCGACGCCGTGTTCATGTCGAGCCGCGACGGCGTGACCTGGGACCGCCCGTTTCTCGAGGCGTGGCTGCGCCCCGGCCCCGACGCCAAGAACTGGACCGAGCGCAGCAACATGGTCGCCTGCGGCCTTTACGACGCCGGCGGCCCGGAGTGGTCGCTCTACATCAGCGAACACTACCGCCACGCCGATCACCGCATCCGCCGGCTCACCGTGCGCAGGCAGGGTTTCGCCTCCCTGCACGCCGGCGCCCACGGGGGAGAATTCACCACGCCTCCGCTCACGTTCTCCGGCAGCACACTTCAACTCAACTACGCCACCTCCGCCACCGGCAGCGTGCGGATCGAGCTTCAGGATGAACAAGGCCGGCCGCTCCCCGGCTTCGCGCTCGCCCGCATGCCGGAGTTGTTCGGCGACGAGTTCGAAGCCGTCGCGAAGTGGAAGTCCGGCTCCGACCTCAGCGCGCTGCGCGGCAAGACCGTCCGGCTCCGTATTCGATTGCAGGATGCGGATCTCTACGCGCTGCGTTTCGCGGAGTGAGCGTCAGGGCGCTCCACCCGACCCTGACAATGTTCGTGGAGCGGAACCGTGGTCGGCTCCGCCGGGGCGGGAAGCCGCGCCGCGGCGTCGCCTGGCCGGCCGCTGCCGCCTCACTCCACGACGACTTTCGCGTCTTCGACGATCAGCGCATATTTGTAGCCGCCGCCGAAATCGCGATTGGTCGCGAGCACGCCCGTCACGAGCACGAGGTCGCCGACCTTCGGCGTGGCGGCCGTGGTCACGGTAAGATCATTCGTGCCCTCCGCGCCGGAGCCGTCACGGACGTGCAGCCAGTTCTTCCCGAGAATTCCGCCGTTGTATTTCACGACCCGCGCGCGCACCGCGATCGGTTTGCCCGCAAACTTCGCCTTGCCCATCACGATCTCCGTTACGGTCTGGCCGCCTTCGGCCCGCTGGATGTTCTTCAGGTCCGGTCCCGTGGTCGCCGCCGCCGCGCCCGCGCCGGTCATCGGCGGGTGCCCCTTCGGCAATTCGTCCGTCGCCTTCAGCGGTGCGCCGCCGCCCGCCGCCACCACCGGAGCCGCGCCGTTCACCGTCGCGCTGCCGCTGAAATACACCACGTCGAACGTGCGGTTCAGCGTCTTGCTGTGGTAATTGTTCATCGGCATCCCCTCGGCCACGGCGACCTTGTCGCCCACTTTCACCGCAAACTGCGGCGCCGCCACCCAGACTTTCTTCGTGCCCGTGTCGATCTGCACATAGGTATAGCTCGCGGCGTTCACGGTTTCGACGACCTTGCCCGCCAGTCCTCCGCCCTGCGCCGCCGCGCCGGGCGCGGGTTTTTCCGCCGCGTGCGCCGCGAAGCCTCCGATGCCACACAGCGCAAGGAGCAGTCCACTGATCCGAAAGAGAGGTTTCATACCGAGAACGCAGCACCAACTTCCCGCCCGTGACAAGGCCGGCCGCAAACTCATCCGGGCGCGCCCGCTTCGTGTTCTTGCCTCGCCTCCCGCGGAATAGCCGCTTCTGCCCTTCGGCGCTACCCCGACTCTCATGCGTCGATCCGCTTCATGTTTGCGCCCAACCTGCGTTCGCTCCCATGCATCGTTCCACTGTTATCGTCTTATTGTGCCTGACATCTGTCGCCCGGGCCCAGCCGCCGGCTTTCTCCTGCCCGGCGCGACCTCCGCCACGCTGACCTTCCCGTCCGTCAGTCGCAGCGATGCCGATACCTATGATGTGCGCGTGAACGACGGACTCTCCGCCGCCTACTCCGATCGCGTGCGGCTCGACGTGCTGCCCTCCGCCACTCCGCCCGCCCTCGCCTACACCGTGCAGGTCTCCGGCCCCGGCACGACCACCGGCGAGGCCCTCGTGGAAATCTACGAGCTGCCCTGACCTTCGCGTCACCGTGACTCTTTCATTTCTGAATCGGCTCTCACTCGCGCTCGCTGCCCTCATGGTTGCGACCACCTCCTTCGCGGCCGAGAATCCCGTCCCTCCCAAGACGCTGCCGCTGCCGGGAGAGAGCTTCCGCGTCGCCGGTCGGCCCGCGTTCCTGATCCCCGCGCCGACTGCCGCCGCGGAGAAATCCCAGCCCTGGGTCTGGTATGCGCCCACCCTGCCACCTTATCCGGGCAAGGAAGAACGCTGGATGCTCGAGCAGTGGATCGCCGCCGGCATCGCCATCGCCGGCATCGACGTCGGCGAATCCTACGGCAGCCCCGCCGGCCGGAAGCTCTTCACCGCGCTGCACGCGGAGATGTCGAAGACGCGCGGTTACTCCCCGCGGCCCGTCCTGCTCGGCCGCAGCCGCGGTGGACTCATGACGCTGGCGTGGGCCGCGGCACACCCGGAAAAGGTCGCGGCGTGGGCCGGCATTTATCCCGTGTGCAATCTCGCGAGCTATCCCGGCGTGGCGAAAGCCGCGAACGCCTACGCGATGACGGCCGAGCAACTCCAGGTCCGGCTCACGGAGCACAACCCGATCGATCATCTCGCGCCGCTTGCCGCCGCGCGCGTCCCGCTCTTTGCCCTCCATGGCGACAGCGACAAAGTCGTCCCGCTCGAAGCCAACTCCGGCCTGCTGCAACAACGCTACACCGCCCTCGGCGGCACGATGGAGCTGATCGTTCCGGCCGGTCAGGGGCATAGCCTGTGGTCTGGCTTTTTCGAGTGCGCCGAGCTGGTGGCGTTCGTCAAGACTCATGCGCGCCGCTGAGTTTCAGGGGGAAGGATTCGAACCGCCATGGGAGCGCCGTTCCGTGCTTCGAACCAAGACACCGCCGGATCGCACCGGAGGCCGCGAAGAACGCGGAGATGGAAACTCAAAATCGAGCCGGGGCACAAATTCCCTTCATGGCCCGCGCTCCACACCCTCCGCGTTCAATGATTCGCGCCAGGGCCGACAGGGCGGGTTAACGAGGGGATCGTGAAAAAATACTTCGATCCCCGGCGTGGAACTCCGTTCAATCGCCGCCCCCTTCCCCCCCGATGACCTCGTCGCTCCGCCTTGCCCTCGCGCTCTTGTCCGCCCCGGTTCCCGCCGTCCTTGCCGCCGCAGCCTATCCGCCCGTCTTCGAGGGCGCCCGCGTCGAAACGTATAAGACGATCGGTGACACCAAGCTCGACCTGCACATCTTCGAGCCGCCGGCGGGCTCTGGCCCGAAAACCAACCGCCCCGCGATCGTCTTCTTCTTCGGCGGCGGCTGGACTAGCGGCTCACCCACCCAATTCGAGCAACACTGCCGCTACCTCGCGACACGCGGCCTGGTCGCGATCACGGCCGACTATCGCGTGGCTTCGCGTCAGCAGGCCAAGCCGGTCGACTGTGTCGCCGATGCCAAGTCCGCGATTCGCTGGGTCCGCACCCACGCCGCGCGCCTCGGCATCGATCCGCGCCGCATCGCTGCCGGCGGCGGCTCGGCCGGCGGCCACCTCGCGGCCGCCACCGGCACGCTGCCCACGCTCGACGCCCCCAACGAGGACAGGACGATCAGCTCCGTGCCCGACGCGCTCGTGCTCTTCAATCCCGCCCTCGTCCTCGACGAATTGGATGGCTTGAACCTCGAGGGCTTCGGCACGCGCGTGCCGGAAGAGCGCATGGGCACCGCGCCGAAAAACCTCTCACCTGCGCATCACGTGAAGAAAGGCACGCCGCCGGCGATTATCTTCCATGGCAAGGCCGACACCACCGTGCCGTATGCAACGGCCGAGGCGTTCGCCCGCGCGATGAAGGCCGCCGGCAACCGCTGCGAGCTCGTCGGTTTCGAGGGCCAGCCGCACGGCTTCTTCAATTTCGGCCGCGGCGATAACTCCAACTATCACGCGACCCTCCTCGCGACGGATCGCTTCCTCGCCTCGCTCGGTTGGCTGCAGGGCGAGCCCACGCTCGTCAAACCGGTGGCAAAAGCCGCCGCCCCCGGCACCACGCCGGCCCGCAAAAAACGCCAGACGACGCCATGAGCGTTTCTTTGCTCCGTCTCGCCCTTTTTGTATCCGTTTTCACCGCCGTCCGCGTCGGCCCCGCCTCGGGCGCGCCAGCGAATTCCGCCAAGCCGAACGTCCTGTTCTTCTTCTGCGACGACCAGCAGGCCGACACGATTGCGTCCCTCGGCAACGCGAACATCCGCACGCCGCATCTGGACCGGCTGGTGCAGCGCGGCGTGGCCTTCACGCGCGCCTACATGATGGGCGGCATGAACGGCGCCACCTGCGTGCCGTCGCGCGCCATGCTGCTCAGCGGCCGCTCGCTGTTCCGCATCGATGAAAAGCTCATGCGCGACGAGACGTGGCCCGCCGCCTTCGGCCGCGCAGGCTACACGACGTTCATGAGCGGCAAGTGGCACAACACGCCCGCCTCGCTCCCGCGGAGCTTCCAGCGCGCCCGCTCCGTCTTCGTCGGCGGCATGACCGATCCGTTGAAGGCGAAACTGAGCCAGCTCGACGGCGACAAGCTCACGCCGCCCGAGACCAGCGCGCAGCACGCCTGCGCCGCCTTCGCCGACGCGGCGATCGCGTTTCTCCGCGAACCGCAGGCAAAACCGTTTCTCTGCTACGTGCCCTTCGACGGCCCGCACGATCCGCACATCGTGCCGGACGATTTCCCGATCCGCTATGAGGCGAAGCGGCTGCCGCTGCCGAAGAACTTCCTGCCGCAGCACCCGTGGGACAACGGCGAGATGACCATCCGCGACGAACAACTCCTCCCGTGGCCGCGGCCGCCCGACGCCGTGCGCGCCATGCTGGCCGACTACTATCGCTACATCTCCTACCTCGACGCCCAGATCGGCCGCGTGCTCGATGTGCTCGACGCCTCGCCGCACGCGAAGAACACGATCGTCGTCTTCGCCGCCGACTCCGGCGTCGCTCGCGGCGGCCACGGTCTCATCGGCAAGCAGAACCTCTACGAGCACTCGTTGCGCGTGCCGCTCGTGATCGCCGGCCCCGGCATCACCGCGCATCGCACCACCGACGTGCTCTGCTATCTCTTCGATGTGATGCCGACGCTCGGCGCGCTCTGCGGTGTCAGCGCCCCCACCACCAGCGAGGGACTCAACCTCACCCCGGCGCTGCGCAATCCCGGCACCCGCATCCGGAGTTCGCTCCTGTTTGCCTACCGCGACGTCCAGCGCGCGCTGCGCGACGAACGCTGGAAACTGATCCGTTACCCGCAGGTCGACCGCACGCAGCTCTTCGATCTCCACGACGATCCGTTCGAGCGCAACAATCTCGCGGATCGCCCCGAGCACGCGGTCCGCGTCACCGCCATGATGGCGACGCTCGCGGCGGAGCGGAAACGTTTCGATGACCCCACGCCGCTCGTCGTCGCCCCGGAAGCCATCAAGCCCGCCGCCTGGTCCCCGCCACCCCCTCGCGATCCCGCGGCGCCAAAGGCCGCCAAGGGCAAGGCCAAGTCTGCGGACTAAACCTGCGCGACTCAGGCACCCCCGACGTGGCCCGGTCGGGCCGCGTCGCACCCGGATTTTTTCTTTTTGCGCCGCGAGCTCTGCGCCCCGCGTTTCAATCTCCGGTTAACGCCCGAGCGGCCCGCCCAAAAGGGCGGGTGCCACGGGGACGCGGCGCAAGTTACTCGAAATGGCGCAAATTCGGATTTGCGCCACTTCGTGGTGGGTAGTGGCGCAAGATAGCAAGGCACTATAAAAGATATAATTACGTTGTGCTTTTTAAAAAATAGAAAGGAAAGTGCATTTTTTTATGGCGCAAATAAGATTCTTGCGCCCCATTTGCGCCACATCCTCGCGCCATGCCCAAAGAGATTTCGAACACCGAGCTGAATGCCGTCTTCGGGGCGGTAGCGGCTCTGCCGCAGCCGGCCTCGCTGGAGGCGATCGCCGGGGCGCTATCCCATTCGCTCGCGCGCCGGACACTGCAGCGCCGGCTCGCCCAGCTCGTGGCCGAAAACCGGCTCACCGCCCTCGGCATGCGCGCCGGCCGGCGGTATCAACTGCCGGATTACTCGACGCCCCGGCGGACGGCGCTGCCGCCAGAGCACGACACCTCATTTGCCTTCGTGGCCGAACCGCCGGCCGACTACGATCCCATCCGGCTTTCTGCCGCCGCCAAGGAAATCAAACGGCTCGTCAACCGGCCGCTCACGCAGCGCAGGCCGGTGGGCTACGCGTTTTCGTTTCTCGACGGCTACCGGCCCAATGTGTCCGCGTATCTTTCGCCGGCGTTGCGTCGCAAGCTGGCCAACCTCGGCCGGACGACGGGCGAGGCGCTGCCCGCCGGCACCCATCTGCGGAAGGTGATGGACCGGCTGCTTATCGACCTGTCGTGGAATTCAAGCCGGCTTGAGGGCAACACCTACTCGTTGCTGGAAACGCAGCGGCTGCTCGAAGTGGGCGAAGCCGCCGAAGGCAAGGCCGCGCACGAGACCCAGATGATCCTCAACCACAAGGCGGCGATTGAGCTGCTGGCGGAGCATGCCGACGAAATCGGCTTCAACCGCTACACCCTCTGCAATCTGCATGCGCTGCTGGCGGAGAACCTGCTGCCCGAACCGGCGGCGGGCGGGCGGTTGCGCAGCCACGCGGTCGGGATCGGTGGTTCGGTCTATCATCCGCTGGAGGTGCCATCGACCATCGAGGAGTGCTTCGATCAGATTCTCGCCACCGCCGCCGCAATCGCGGACCCGTTCGAGCAGGCGTTCTTCGCGATGGTGCAGCTCCCCTACCTCCAGCCGTTCGAGGATGTGAACAAGCGTGTCTCGCGTCTCGCCGCCAACATCCCGCTGGTGCAGCACAATCTCGGGCCGCTGTCGTTCGTCGATGTGCCGCAGTCCGACTACACGCACGCGATCCTCGGCGTCTACGAGTTGAACCGCGTCGACTATCTGCGCGATGTCTTCGAGTGGGCCTACGCGCGCTCGTGCGCGCGCTACGCTGCGGTGCGGCAGGTGCTGGGCGAACCGGACGCGTTTCGGCTGCGTCATCGTGAGCGGCTGAAGGAAGTCGTCGGCGCGGTCGTGCGCGATGGCCGGGACAAGAAGGCGGCGGCAGCCTTCGTCCGGCGCGAGGCGGAGAAGATGCCGGAGGCGGCCGACCGGAAACGTTTCGCCGAGATGGCCGAGACCGAGCTCACGAGCCTGCACGAGGGCAACTTCGCCCGCTACCGGCTGCGGCCGGCGGAGTTTGCGGCGTGGCAAGCGACCTGGCGGTGAGCCAGCACTGCGCCACGCCCGCATTTGAAGCTTCAACCACCAGCGCCTCTGGTGCCTCGCGACGACCGCAAGCCACTGTGCGCCCGCCGGTGCGGGCGCACCGGTTCAAACTTGTTCATGGCAGGAAGCGCGGCCTCAATCACGTCGCTGCCCTGCCAATCCCCTTCCGTATGCGTCGACTCCTGCTCGGCCTGCTCCTCGTCACGTTCGCCGCTTGCGCCCACGCGGCTGCGCCGGCGCCCGCGAAACCCAACGTCCTCTTCTTCTTCTGCGACGACCAGCGCGCCGACACCATCCGCGCACTGGGCAACGGCCACATCCGGACGCCGCATCTCGATCGCCTCACGCAGCGCGGCGTCGCCTTCAAGCGTGCCTACATGATGGGCGGCATGCAGGGCGCCACGTGCGTGCCTTCGCGCGCCATGCTCCTCACCGGCCAGTCGCTCTTCCGGATCGACGAGAAGCTCATGCGCGACGAGACGTGGCCCGCCGCCTTCGGTAAGGCCGGCTATGATACGTTCCTCAGCGGCAAGTGGCACAACGGCGCGCCGTCGATCCCGAAGAGCTTCCAGCGCGCCCGCTCCATGCTCGTCGCCGGCATGGCCGACCCGATGAACGCGGAGCTGAGCCACCTCGAAAACGGCGCCATCACGCCACCCAAACTGAGCCCGCAGCACGCCTGCGCCGCCTTCGCCGACGAGACGATCGCCTTCCTGCGTGAAGCACACCCCAAGCCGTTCTTCGCGTATCTTCCTTTCGACGGCCCGCATGATCCGCACATCGTCCCGCCGGATTTTCCCATCACCTACGATCCCGCGAAGATCCCGCTGCCGCCGAATTTCGCGCCCGTGCACACCTGGGACAACGGCCACATGAACAACCGCGACGAGACGCTGCTGCCCTGGCCCCGCACGCCCGAGGCCATCCGCTCGATGCTCGCGGAGTATTACCGCTACATCACCTACCTCGACGCCCAGATCGGCCGCGTGCTCGCTGCGCTCGATGCCTCGCCGCACGCGAAGAACACCTACGTCGTGTTCGCCGCCGACTCCGGCGTCGCCCGCGGCAGCCACGGCCTGATCGGCAAACAAAACATGTATGAGCATTCGATGCGGGTGCCGCTCATCATGGCCGGCCCTGGCATCGCCGCCAACCGGACGACCGAGGCGATGTGCTACCTCTTCGACGTGATCCCGACGCTCGGCGCACTCTGCGGCGTCCAGGGCCCCGCCACCAGCGAGGGCCGCGATCTCACGCCCACGTTGCGCCACCCGGCCACGCCCGCGCGCACCGCGCTTATGTTCGCGTTTCGCCACGTCCAGCGCGCCTACCGCGACGATCGCTGGAAACTCATTCAGTATCCGGAAATCAACCGCACGCAGCTCTTCGACCTCGAGAACGATCCGCACGAGATCACCAACCTCGCCGACCAGCCCGAGCACGCCGGCCGCGTCCGCGCTCTCAGCGCATCGCTCCTCACCGCGATGAAGGCCGCCGGCGATTCGGTCACCGCCCTCACGGTCGAGCGACCGGCGCCCGCCGCCTTCGATCCGAAGGCGCCGCCGCCGGCCACCGGCAAGGCGAAGCAGAGGAAGAAAGCATAACCCCCGGCCCTCCGCGCCGTCGCGAGCGCAAAACTTTCGACATGCGCGCAACCCCGCGGCTCACTCGGTGACGATGTTCATTCGCCGCCGGCTTTCCGCCCACGCGCCCCGCCATGCCGCGTAAGCGATCGTGGCGCGTTTTCCTACGGCTCCTGGCGCTGAGCGTCCCGCTTCGCACCGCCGCTGAATTCCACGTCTCGCCCCGCGGCGACGATGCCCAGCCCGGCACGGCCGCGCAACCGTTCGCCTCGCTCGATCGCGCGCGCCTCGCGGTTCGCGCGCTCAAAACCGCGACCGGCCTGCCCCCGGGCGGCGTCGTGGTCCATGTCGGCACCGGCACGTATGCCCTGCCCTCGCCCCTCACGCTCACGCCGGAGGATTCCGGCACCGCCTCCGCCCCGATCGTCTACCAGGGCGCCGAGCCGGCGCCGCTCCTCTCCGGCGGCAGCACCGTCACCGGCTGGCGCGAACTCGAGCCCGGCCTCTGGGCGGCGGATCTGCCGGAGGTGAAAGCGGGCCGCTGGTATTTCGAGCAGCTCTGGGTCAACGGCCGCCGCGCCACGCGCGCGCGCTCGCCCAACCGCGGCTGGTATTACATCGATCTCAAGGGCCGCTACGGCCCGCTCCAGCCCGATGGCACCGCCGAGGATTTCTCGCAGCGCCGTTTTCACGCGCTGCACGCGGACGATCTCGCGGGCTACGCCACGCTCACCGGCACCACCCTCAACGACGTCACGCTCTCCGTCCTCTGGCCCAACTGGATCGCGACCCGCCTCCGCGTCGCTTCCGTCGCACCCGCGTCCCGGCAGATCACGGTCACCGGTGCACCGGGCACGAGCACCCATACCGATTTCGACCGCGGCGTGCGTTATGCCGTGGAGAATTTCCGCGCCGCGCTCGATGCGCCCGGCGAGTGGTTTCTCGATCGCGCCGGCACGCTCTACTACCGGCCGCTCCCGGGCGAGACGCTGGCCGCCGCCGAAATCGTGGCCCCGCGGCTCGAGCAACTGCTCGTGCTGGCCGGCCAACCGGCGGCGGGCCGGTTCGTCGAGCACGTGACCTTCCGCGGCGTGCGTTTCCAACATGCGGATACGCCCACTCCGCCCGGCGGCCAGCCCGAGGCCCAGGGCGCCGCGAACATCCCCGCCGCCGTCCTCGCCGACGGTGCCCGCCACGTGCAGTTCGAAGACTGCGAGTTCGCCCATCTCGGCGGCTACGCGGTGCATTTCCGCCACGGCTGCCACACTTGCGCCGTCCGCCAGTGCCACCTGCATGATCTCGGCGCCGGCGGCATTCACCTCGGCGGCGGGCGGCCGGACGAGCCGCCGGCTGCGTCCGAGCACTCGTCGCATTTCGAGATCGTCGACAACATTCTCCGCGCCGGCGGTCGCGTGCATCCCGGCGCCTGCGCGATCCTCAGCCACCACTGCTCCGACTCGCGTATCATGCACAACGATATCGCCGATTTTTTCTACAGCGGCATCTCGGCCGGCTGGACGTGGCACTACGGCCCGTCGCTCGCCCAGCGCAACACGATCGCGTTCAACCGCCTCGGGCATCTCGGCCAGGGCGTGCTCAGCGATCTCGCGGGCATCTACACCCTCGGCGAATCCCATGGCACCACGATCATCGGCAACGTGATCCACGACGTGCGCGCCTACAAATACGGCGCGAGCGGCATCTACACCGATCAGGCGACCACGGGCGTGCGCATCGCCGAAAACCTCACCTACCGCACCGAGTCCGCCGGCTTTACCATGAACTTCGGGCAGGACGTGCTCGTGGAGAACAACATCTTCGCGCTCACCGAGGCGCATGCGCTGCACAAGGGCATGGGTCGCGAGGAGAGCTCCCTGCGGTTTGCGCGCAACATCGTGTGGATCGATCGCGGCGAAATCCTCGAGGGCGGCTGGCGCGCCCCCGCGATGCGACTCGAGCACAACCTTTACTGGCACGCCGCGCGCCGTCCCGTCGCGCTGCTCGGGCTCTCGCTGGAAAAATGGCAGGCACTTGGCAAGGACCGCGGCTCGCTGGTCGCCGATCCGCTTTTCGAAAATCCCGCGCCGCCCGACTTCCGGCTCCGCCCGGGCAGCCCCGCGGAGAAGATCGGCTTCGTCCCTTTCGATCCCGCGCGCGCCGGCGTGCGCGGGTCCGCCGCCTGGCGCGCCCGCGCCGCCGGGAGCGCTCCGCCCGCGCCGCCGCCGGAAGTTTTCCCGCCCGCCCTCACGCCGCTCGAGCTCGCCGAGGATTTCGAATCCACCCCCCTCGATCACCCGCCCGCCCTCGCGAAGGTCGAACCCACCTGGGCCTGGCCGCACTACGGGCTGCGCGTGGCGGTCGCCGCGGATCCCGCGCGCGCCGGCAACCGTTACTTGAAAATGGTCGAAGAACGGCGCGGCCTCGAAGCGTGGGCGCCGATGGTGGTGTATGCTCCGGCGCACCGCGCGGGCCGCACCCGGCTCAGCTTCGACGTGCAGCCGGGCCGCACCGCGCACCTCGCCGTCAGTCTCGAGGATCGCAGCGCCAAGGGTTTCGCCGCCCAGCTCGGCCCCCACCTGAGCATTCGCGACGGCAAGCTGCTCCTCCTCGGCCAAGCGCCGATCGAGATCCCGCGCGAACAGTGGATCCGCCTCACCCTGACCGTCGATCTCGGCCCCCGCGCCACCGGGACCTTCGATCTCACCCTGACGCGGCCCGACGGCACGAGCCAGACCTTCCCCGGCATCCGCTATCGCACCCGCGGGTGGAACTTCCTGCACTGGCTCTCGTTCAGCAGCGCCGGCGAGAGCGCCGGCACCATCGGCCTGGACAACATCACGCTCGTCAACGAGCCGGTGCCGTAACCGCTTTTCGGTTACGCCGCGGCTCGGACCGCAGCGTCGCCGCGAAAAAGGCGCCTGAGCCAGGGCGGCTTGTCCTTAAGCCGCCGTGCTCCCGGAGTGCGCACATCCTGGGCGGCGCGTTAGCCTGCATCCGTCACACTCAGAGGTGTGACGAATGCACCCTGTCGGGCCGACTTTGTCGGGGCTAACCGCGACAGATGGCGCGAATCACGGCGACAAGCGCCTGAAGGAGGACCCGCGTCGCCGCCTCTTCCGTCATTTCCTCGATCACGTGGAGCACTTTCAGCCGAAGGTGTTCGTGATCGAAAACGTCCCGGGTCTCCGCCCGGCCGCCGGTGGGCGTTACTTCACCGCCGTCCGATTCGCAGCGCGCCGATCGGGTCGGGTCGGGACGCCCGTTGCCGGGGAGTGAACGCATGTCTTACCTTTTATTCTTGCCTTACTATTATCGGTCATCCGGCCTTTCATCGAACTTCGCCACCATGGAAACTTCTTACGTCACGTCCAAGGGCCAGGTCGTGGTGCCGGCCCGGATCCGCCGCAAGTTTGGCATCAAGGAGGGCACACGCCTGAATTTCCACGAGGAAACGGCCGCATCCTCCTGCAGCCGGTCACCCGCGAATTCATCCGCTCGTTCCGCGGCGTGCTTAAAACCAGGCCGGGCGAGTCCTCCGCCTTGGACGAGCTCCATGCCGATCGGGCGGCGGAGCGGAAGCGCGACAAAGCCAAAGATGCGCACTACGGTCTTTGATTCCTCAGCCGTGCTGGCCTTGCTGCTGGAACAGCCCGGCGCTGATTTGGTGGAGGATCTCCTCGCCAAGGCGGCCGACGCCGATCGGGCCATTATCATCGGCGCGGTCAATTGGGCGGAGGTCTTCTCGGTCATCGAGCGCAAACACGGCGCGACCGGGCTGGAACCCGCCCGCCGGTTTGGCCGCACGATGCCGCTGGAAGTTGGCCCCGTCGATCAGGAGCAGGCCGAGCTGGCGGCGACACCGGCGCCCGGGAATTCAAGTCGGTGGAGAAGGAGATAAAAATCGTCTGGCTCGGTTGAGCGCTGTTCAGGCTCTCGTGCGCAAGTATCTCGGCCTGGACTGGCCGGCATAAATCATCGCCGGGGTTCGCTGGCGCGCGGCGTGACGAGGCGCTCGTCACGGTTGGCTGCGGCCAAGGCTGCTCGCATTGTTACCGACGCTGGAGCCGGGCATGCTGCCGGTGGTCGCGCTGAATTGACAGGCACCCGGCAACGAACCCCGCGCGCACGGGACGCGGTGAAGCCAGGCGCCGGAGTTTTTTTGACCGCGGATGCGCCGGAGGCGCACACGTTGGACGGACGACACGGATGCGATGGAATACGTCTGAAAGACGGCATTCGCCCGTCTGCCGCCTGGAGTCTTTTACTTTGCTTCGGAACGCCTGTTTTTTGTCTTACATTTTCCTGTTGCCTTGCTTTTTTCCGGGTATCTTTCTTTTTCATAATGGATGCCATGACTGAGTCCGCTTACGTCACCTCCAAAGGCCAGTTGGTCGTGCCCGCCCGTCTCCGCCGGAAGTATGGCATCAAGGCCGGCACGCGTCTCAATTTCACCGAGGAAAACGGCCGCATTGTCATGCAGCCGGTCACCCGGGAATACATCAGTTCCTTCCGCGGCATCTTCAAATTGAAACCGGGCGAAAAATCCGCCGTGCAGGAATTGCTGGAGGACCGCGCGCAGGAACGCGCCCGGGAAGATCGTGAACTCGCAGCCGACCGCAAGCGATGAAGGTCTTGGTTTTCGACAGTTCCGCGTTGCTGGCGCTCCTATTCGACGAACCCGGTGCCGGGGTGGTGGAGGCCTTGATGCATCGCGCCTCCGAAAAAGAGCAGCCGATGCTGATCGGCGCCGTCAACTGGGCCGAGGTCTGCTACACGGTGGAAACCAAGCGCGGCCCCGATGCCCTGGCCCGCGCCAAAGAGTTTGCCAGCCATACCCGAATCACCGTCATTCCCGCCGACCGGGAACTCGCCGAGATCGCCGCCACTTACAAGGCCGCCGGTGTGCTCGCCCTTGCCGACGCCTTTGCCGCCGCGCTCGCCAAGCACCGCAAGGCCGAGTTCGTCACGGCCGACTATGAGTTCAAGTCCGTGGAGAAAGAAATCAAAGTCGTATGGCTAAAGAACTCATAACTCCTGCGGCTGCGGGGGTTCACTCTGGGTCTGACTCGAGCCGGCTTTCGCTGCCGCGCCGCGCGACGACGCGCTCGCCACGGTAGGCTGAGGCGCGAGGCTGCTCGCATTGTTGCCGACGCTGGAGCCGGGCACGCTGCCGGTGGTCCGGTGGATTGAGGGCACCCGGCAACGAAGCCCGCGCACACTGGGGCGGTGAAGTCGGGCGCCGGAGTTTTTTGCCCGCGGATGCGCCGGAGGCGCACACGTTGCACGGATAACACGGATGAGATCGACGCCCTGAACCGATGCGGGTGTGCCGTTGCCGGAGAACGAACGAAGCGGCCGGCTCGGCTTGGTGAGCGATTCCATCGGAGATTGATGGTCGGCGTCTGACTCGGCGCAGGCTTGCGCAGTCGCGACTCGCTGCTACGGTATTGTCTATGAACGCGCGCGACGAACTGCTTGATTTTCTCGTCGGGCAGATCCCGGGAAAGGTTTTGGCCGAATTCCAAGTTTCCGACGACGCCCGTGAACGGATCTGGGCGTTGATCGAAAAAGAGAAGGAGGCGGGGTTGCTTCCAGAGGAAAAGCTGGAGCTCGATGATTATCTGAAGCTCGAGCATCTGCTCGTTTTGGCGAAAGCCAAAGCCCGGCTGGCGCCCCAGCATGGCTGACGTTGTCAGTCAGCGGCTGCGACACAAAGTTAGATCCCGTGCCGGCGATCAGTGCGAGTATTGCCTGTTGCCCGCGTGGGCTTTGCTTGCCGGGTGCGAGATGGACCACGTGATCAGCCGGAAGCATGGTGGAAAAACGGAGCAGGCGAACCTCGCCTTATCCTGCGCCCGGTGTAATCGCGCGAAGGGATCGGATATTGGTTCGATGGTCTGTGTCGGCGCGCAATTTTCCAGGCTCTTCAACCCCCGGACGGATCGCTGGGACGAGCACCTGAAGTTGGACGGTGCGCGGCTGGTCGGGCGGACGATTATTGGCGAGGTGACAATCAAGCTCCTCCGGTTGAATGACGAGGATCGGATCATGGAGCGCATGTTGCTGCAGCGGCTCGGTGAATATCCGGCGCCGACGCCTGCGGGTTGACGTGCCGCTGCTCCGGTCTGGCGGCGCGTTGGCGCGCGAGCTGCGCCCAGGTTTTCACGGATTGCACGGCGGATGAGTCGCATTCTCGGCCGCACGCGTCCTGCGGCCATTCATCAGCAGTGTCGAGCGCGGCGCGCGCAACATCAGCCTGCTCAGCACGATTCGCATCGCGAAGGCGTTGCGCACGACGGCCGCCGATGTGTGCTCCGGCGTCGACCGATGAGCGCTCCGACGTTCATCGATCTGTTTTGCGGGCAGCGCAGTCGGGCGCGGCAGCGATGTCTCTGTCTTACTTGGTTTTGTTGCCTTACTTCGTTTGATTCTGCTGCTTTCTGCCGATCGTTGCCATGATGGAAACTTCCTACGTCACCTCCAAGGGCCAAGTCGTGGTGCCGGCCCGGCTCCGCCGCAAGTTTGGCATCAAGGAGGGCACCCGCCTGAATTTCCACGAGGAAAACGGCCGGATCGTTCTGCAACCGGTCACCCGCGAATTCATCCGCTCGTTCCGCGGCGTGCTGAAAACCAAGCCGGGCGAGTCATCCGCGCTGGACGAACTCCATGCCGATCGGGCTGCGGAGCGGAAACGCGACAAGGCCAAAGAGGCGCACTACGGTCTTTGATTCCTCGTCCGTGCTGGCCCGGCTGCTGCAACAGCCCGGCGCCGATTTGGTGGAGGATCTTCTCGCCAAGGCAGCCGACGCCGACCGGGCAATTATCATCGGCGCGGTCAATTGGGCGGAGGTCTTCCCGGTCATTGAGCGCAAACACGGCGCGGCCGGGCTGGAACACGCCCACCGGTTTGGCGGCACAATGCCGCTGGAAGTTGAGCCCGTCGATCAGGAGCAGGCCGAGCTGGCGGCGTCACCGGCGACCGGGAATTCAAGTCGGTGGAGAAGGAGATAAAAATCGTCCGGCTCAAGAATTCATGACGCAGTTCGGATCGAATGTTCGCGAGCAAGCCGGACAACGGCGCCGCCCGGCACACTACTTTCTCCATGGAGACAAGCGGTGAAAATCAGGCCTGTTCTCACTTGCGACCCTAGAACCCTCGCGATTGAGTGCCGCCATGTTAGCCACGGCCATCATCGACGGCAAAATCGTCAAATATCGCCTTTCACCAGCACTGACGCGCGCGCATCGGCGCAACGCCGGCAAAACGATGACCGATGCCGGAGCCGTGGCTTTTGTGGAGCACAAACGCCGCGAAAAGGCGGTCCGACTCGCCAAGACCTACCTTGCGGGTCGTTCTTGATACCTGCATTCTGAAGCTGGCCACGCTTCCCAATCCGGACAATCCGTCGGGCTTGATTGCGGGATTGGCAATCCGCCGCCTGGTCGATCCGTGGGCGTCTCCCGCCATGTTGGAGGAGTATGCAGACGTGGTCGGCGATCACCCCGATTTTCTATCCGAGATCACCGCTGCGATGCATATGTGTCATCCCGTGTCGCGGCTCAGGGTCATCCGGCACGAACCCGACAATCGCTTTCTCGAGTGCGGTCTCGCGGGCGGCGCCGATTATTTGATCACCGTCAACACCGCCTCCGGCCATTTCGATCGGGCGGCATACGACACCATGCAAGTCGTCACGCCGGGTCGCTTTCTGCGGGTGACCGCTGTTCAGGCTCTCGTGCGCAAGTATCTCGGCCTGGATTAAGGCCAAAGCTGCTCGCTTTACCAATGCTGGAGCCGGGCACGCTGCCGGTGGTCGCGGTGGATTGACGGGCACCCGATAACGAAGCCCGCGCGGGGGCGGGCGGTGGAGTCGGGCGCCGGAGTTTTTTTGACCGCGGATGCGCCGGAGGCACACAAGTGGCACGGATGACACGGATGCGATTGAACCGGGGCCCGATGCGGGCGCTATGAGCGCAACAGCTTTGGAATGCTCGTCTGCGCTGATTGGAGCATCCGAAAAATGCTACTGATCGTCCGTGGACTCATAGTCATCA
>Ga0163144_10007198_pt1 | contig 24426 bp, 23 predicted proteins | sample OliLak19BULKMAT1_FD_123175 | JGI IMG/M metagenome (GOLD analysis project Ga0163144, IMG submission 123175) | Freshwater microbial mat bacterial communities from Lake Vanda, McMurdo Dry Valleys, Antarctica - Oligotrophic Lake LV.19.BULKMAT1 | ecosystem: Environmental > Aquatic > Freshwater >...
CGGTGGCAGAATACGACGCTCATGTGAGCTCGAAGTAGCGTTTCAGTTCCCAATCGGTGACAGCGCGTTCATAGCAGCGCACTTCCCAATCACGGGTGCGGCAGTAGTGGTCCACAAAGGCCTCGCCGAAGATTTCCTTGGCTGCCTGGCTCGCCATCAAGAGCTGATTGGCGTCGCGAAGGTTCACCGGCAATCGCTCGCCTGAATCCAATCCGGGATCACCTTTCGTTTCGGGCGGCAACGGCAGCTCATGCTCAATGCCGTAAAGCCCAGCGCCGAGGCCTGCTGCCATTGCGATGTACGGGTTGATATCTGCGGCGCCCTGGCGATGCTCGACCCGGATCGCCTTGGCATCGCGCGTCCCGATCACGCGGAGCGCGCAGTTGCGGTTTTCAATGCCCCACGAAGGCACGAGCGGTGCCCAAAGCCCCGGCACGTAACGTTTGTAGCTATTGATGGTTGGGGACACCAGTGCCGTGAGCTCGCGCAAGAGTGCCATTTGGCCTGCAACGTAGTGTTGCATAACCTGCGACATACCGTTCGGCTGCTCTGCATCAGAGAAGGCATTTTTGCCGTTCTTCCAGAGGCTCTGGTGAATATGCCCGCCACACCCGGGGAGCTCTGCCTTCCACTTGGCCATGAAGGTGACGCTCAGCCCATGCCGGTGCACGATCTGCTTCAGCGTGGTCTTGAAGAGCGCGGCTTTGTCGGCGGCGCGCAAAATATCGTCGTAACGCAAGGCTACTTCGTACACGCCGGGACCTGTCTCGGTGTGCAGGCCCTCGAGCTCAATGTCAAAATCACTACAGGTATCCCAGATGTCGCGCATCAGCTCCTGGTCTTGGCCCGTCCGCACCCAGCTGTAGCCCATCATTTGAGGATCGAGCGGCGTGAGCCCCTGGAACTGCTTCTGATACAGCGAATCGCGATTTTCCTGGAAGATAAAAAACTCAAATTCTGCTGAAAATTTAGGCGAAAAGCCCAACGCTTCCGATTTCGCGATCACCGATTTGAGCAATGAACGCGGGCAGGCGGGATGGGCATTGCCAGCTCCGTCGCGAAAATCGGCCAAAATAGCGACGACGTTCGGCTCCCAGGGGATCCGCCGCAGGGTGGCAAGGTCCAACACCGCTTGAACATCAGGATAACCACTGTGCCAGCCCGTCACCCGCGCGTTGTCATACAGCGCGTCGTTGATATCCCAGCCGAAGATCACGTCGCAAAAGCCGAATCCAGATCCCAAAGCCGAGCGCAGCTTGTCGAGCGAAACGTACTTGCCCCGCAACACGCCATCCAGGTCGAAGCCGCCGATTTTAGCGCGCTTTATCCCGTCTTTCTCAAGCTGCTCCAGCAATGCCGCCGGGGTTCCCAAGGTGGGGCTCGCTGAGCCCTTCTCACGTTTCTCCCTTTTTGCCATCGGCACATGATGGCAGGGACCAGGCCAAGGTCGCAATGCCAAGCGCAACCAGGCGCAGGGCGCCGCGCACGTCGAGTCCTCGGGCCAGGCGGCCGCGAATCTGAGCGTCGTTCAAGCTCGTGACAGGCTTATGGTTCTAGGGATCCGGTGGCTTGGTCGACGAAGCGAGTCAGTTCTTCGCGTAAACGCGCATGCACGCCTAGCACCCGCTCCGCGTGCCCTAGGAGCCGCGCCCGATCTAATGTGACCGCGTACGCATGCCGGAAGAAATGGCGAAATGAAAGTAGCGGCAATAGCTGCTGTTCGGACTCTTGCGAGATAACCGCTGGCCGCACCTCTGGTAGATCCAGGCTCATCGATCGCAGCAGATCCCTATGCCAGTCGGCTCCTTTCGGAAGGCCTCCTTCAACAACCCGTGAGATCCGAGAAAATATTGCCTCCACGGCACCGTAGTAGCCGTGGAGATCGACGGCGAGCAACGCCGAAATGGCTTCCTCCGCTGAGCCTGGCAGCCCAACTCGTGCCACACGTTCTAGCCTGCTCCTCATCAGATCCAGGGCACCGAGCTCGGCGTGAACCTCCTGACGAAGTCGGAGCAGCTCGATTCCCGCTGAGCGCTCAGGTGACATTCAGCTCGACTCCTTCGCGAAGGCAACGCTCGACTAAACCAACTGAGGCCAACTCGCCCATGACGACATGCATCGGCCTTTGCATGAGCTCACCCAACTGGGCGGCGAGGGCATCCACCTCCTCGGCTTTGGCACCCCAGACCATGAGATCGACATCTGAATCCTCACGAAATCCACCCCAAGCCAACGACCCAAACAGGATCGCGCGTTGGACCTTGAAGGCGCGGGACACTCCAGTCAATCCGCTTTCCAAGCGGCGCCGCGCCTCAACCGCCGCAGAAGCATTGGCTCGCTGACGCCCCGCAGCTCGCTCCACAAGCTGGCGGTGAATGACATTCGACGTGGCCACGGGCCTCATCCTAGCCCCAATTCGCAGTCGTCGCGAGGAGTCGATCCATTCGGCGGCGCCCGCGCAGAAGAGCTTGAGCACCGCCAAGCGCTCCCTAATCTGTCCGTGACCTCAAAGTCGAACACAAGATAGTAAGCATGCTTACTATCTTCCAACGACCAAAAAGGTGTGGCCGCCGAGCTTCGCGGCAGCCAGTGGGCATCAAGTCTAACGCTGTTTTAGAAGCTCGCGGACGATTTGGCCCACGCCCAGAACGCCCAAGGCTGCGGCTCCCCAGCTGGCGTGTACGGGCCCCACAACGAGCAACTCACCCGTCATGTTGGCGTAACTCACCCCAATTCCGGTAACAGCTAGTGCGGCAGCGAGGAGCAGCAAGCCAGGACGTATCCTCTCCCCCAAAGATGGGCCAGAGTACCGCCGGCGTTCCACATTCACGGCCATGGCACGCGACATCACGATCGGCACCTGATCTGGCGACAATCCCAGATTCACGTTTCCGCTCCCACCCTGAACCGAACTCGGCGGCAATACGCCAGAATCCTCCATCCAGCTGGGCTTTGAATGGGGCACGCGACTGCTCGAGGGGGGCTGAAGCAGCGTGGGTGACTCCACATTCACCCGATTTTGAGCCGCAAAACTCTTCGGGTTCTCGTGGAATGATTCTTGTCGTGGCTGGCTGCGAATCGGTGCTGGAACGCGGCCTGCCTGCTCCAAAGCGTCCCAAAATTCGCCGGCTTCCTGATAGCGCTGCCGTGGATCGAGCGCAAGCGCTTTAGTGAACACCGCTTCCGCCGCATCGCTCAGCGGGGCTCCCTCCGTCCGCGGCGTAGGACGCCGTTGCGGATCGAGCGTCGTTCCCATCATGGCCGCGTGGTCGCCCTCCATTACGGGATGGCCCACCAACATTTCGACCAACACCAAGGCTAAACCATACACGTCCGTCCACGGCCCCGTCTGCCCATACGTCTTCGGTACCCACTGCTCGGGGGCCCCATACGCCGGAGTAAACGGCGAAAATCCAGCTTGCGTTTGGCTCTGCCTGCCGGCGACTTGGCTCGCCACACTCTTCGCTTTACCGATGCCAAAATCTAAAATCTTGACCTGACGTTGACCTGCGACGTTAGCAACGAAGATATTCTCGGGCTTGAGATCGCGATGCACGACGGAGATTGGCCCCTCTGGGCCGACAAAATTATGGGCCCGTTCAAGGGCGCGAGCAACGGGAGTCAATAGCTCCAACACCTCAAGCAACGAGTACGGCCCTTCGGCATTCTCAAACCGCCGGTACATCACCGCATCCAACGTTTCACCGTCCAGCCACTCCAACACCATGTACGGCACGAATTCCCCGTTGCGGCTGGTGAAGGCGTCCACATGCAGCGGCCTCACCACCGTAGGGATGCTGGCTGACAGTTTGAACAGGAGCTCAGCCTCCCGCCGAAACTGCTCCAAGAAGACAGCATGCTGCTCGCTCGTGAGTTGCTGCGGGATCTTTAGGCACTTCAGCGCAACGTCCGCACGAAAGCCCCGATGGTGCGCCCGGTACACGACTCCGAACCCACCTTCCGCAACCGCGCAATCCACCTGATAGGCGCCTGCAATCTTCTTCCCCACAATACCGAAGACGTCGTCTGTCATGCGCCGATAGCCAGGGGCGAAGGCCCCAAGCGTCGAACAATATCAGATCTGGGCCCTCAGGGAAGCGGGGGCCGTGATGGCGATTCTTGCGTCAGGTCGGGCCAGCGCCGCCGCCGCCGCCACCACCACTGGGTGCTCCACCAGCGCTAGGCGCCCCACCGGTACTGGTGGCTCCACCGGTACCGGTTGCTCCACCTGTACTCGGTACACCGCCGGCGCCGCCGGCACCGCCGGCTCCACAAGTCTCAATGATCGAGGCGGTCAGGGCAGCCGTATCGTCGGCGCGCTGAAGGTCGCAAATGCCTTTCCTGCCCAATGCAGCTTCAACGTTCGCATTGCCAAAGCACTTCATGTCAGCGTGAGCGCAATCGGCGGTGCAATCGCAGAGCTTGGTGCAAAGCCCCGCGTCGCCGAAGCCGTCAGTGCTAGAACCTGGCAGGCAGAAACCCTCCAGTTTCGTGCTGCCCGCCGGGTTGCAGGCATCCGATGCCCCAACCGTACACCCGTCGCCACAGGCGCCAACCGTCTGCGAAAATGGGACGCAGAGCCCTCGACAGGGATCGACCGCGTTAGCGGCCGGATCACACTTTGCACCCGTCGCGAGACCCACTGGCGCAGTCGCTCTGCAAAGCCCCGAAGTCTCAACCGCAGCAGAAAAGTCACACGACGTTCCGGCCCGACACTCGCCTTGCCCGCCGTTGCACTGGGGAAGGCAGGCCGAAGGACCCTGCGCACCGAGGGAAACGCAGGCCATTTCCGCACGATCATGGCACTTCACCTCGGTTGCCGACGGAGTTCCTCCGAGACACGCCTCGTAACAAAACGCGGACGTGTTATCGCCCACGCAAAGCCCATTTGCGCTCAACTTCTGGCACACCGAAGTATCCACTGTGCAATCCGCGGTACAAATGCCACCCGCTGGCCCACCTCCACTGATCGCTCCCGAATCGCTCGTAAGGCACTTCAGCCCGGTGCCGCATGCCGCATCGTTGGCGCAACGCGCTCCAAGCATCACATTGATATTCCCCTGTCCTGGTCCGCTCGCACCACCCGTATTGGCTGCCCCTCCGGACTTATTGCCAGCTCCACCGAGCGAATTGCCGCTGCCACCGGTTGTTGTTGTCGCTGCTCCACCCGTTGCACCGGCAATTTCGTCACTGCCACAGCCCGGCGCGATCCCAATAGCGAACAGACACCCAACCCCGACAGACAACCATGGCAGCAACTTTTTCATGAAAGACGGCGCTCCTCAGGCTAACAGATTGGCCCTAGAGTTCCCCTTTGCTGCGCGGAAGGCAAGGGCAAACGTGCTTTGGCGCCCTCCTCATCCAGGCCAGCCTTCAGCAGCGGATTTTTCCTAAAATTCCGGGTGCTTTAGCTGCGCCTTTAGGCGCTCCCAGTTGCAGGCGCGCCTCTCCGCTATTGGGTGCTTATCCGGGTCCGCAGGTATCGATGATCGAGCCCGTCGCCGCTGGCGTATCGCTGGCCCGCTGAATGTCGCAAATGCCTTTCCTGCCCAGCGCAGCTTCAAGATTGGCATTACCCAAGCACTTCATGTCAGGGTGCCCGCAATCCGCGGTACAATCGCAGAGCTTGGTGCAAAGGCCTGCATCCCCCGCGCCGTCGGTGCTCGAAACTGGCAGGCAGAAGCCCTCAAGTTTCGCGCTGCCCGTTGGATTACAGCCGTCCGGAGCCCCAACGGTGCAGCCGTCGCCACAGGCGCCTATCGTCTGGGAAAACGGCACGCAGAGCCCTCGGCAGGGATCGACCGCGTTCGGAGCGGGGTCACACTTTGCGCCAGTCGTGAGACCCGCTGGCGCAGTAGCTCGGCATAGCCCTGCGGTGGCAATAGCCGAAGAAAAATCGCACGATGTCCCAGGTCGACACTCGCCTTGCGCGCCATGGCATTGCGGAAGGCACGCCGCGAGACCCTGCGCACCGAGGGAATTGCAGGCCATTTCCGCACGATTATGGCACTTCGCCTCGGTTATAGGTGGAGTTCCTCCGAGACACGCTTCATAGCAGAACGCCGAAATTCCGCTGCCCACACAGAGCCCGTTTGCGCTCAACGTCTTGCACACCGTGGGATCCGCCATGCAGTCCGCGGTACAAATGCCACCCGCTGGCCCACCGCCATCGATCGCGCCCGAATCGCTCGTAAGGCACCTCAACTTGGCGCCGCATGCGGCATCATTGGCGCAGCGCGCTCCGAGCAGCGCGTTGATGTTGCCCCACCCACCCGCATTGCCTCCGACCGAACTGTTGCCATTGCCGCCAGCGCTGCTCGCACTACCACCTGTGACCCCCGATGCCCCGGCAGCTCCGCTCGCAGCGACCGACCCGCTGCCACCAGAGTCGTCGTTCCGACCAGTGCTGCTCGCACTGCCGCCTAAAACGCCAGATGGCCCGACACCTCCGCTCGAGCCAACTGAACTGCTGCCACCAGAGCTGATGCTGCCATTGCCGCTCCCCCGACCGCCAGTAACGCCAGATCCCCCCCCGCCCCCTTCAGCGAAACTAGCAACCCCGCTACCGCAGCCAGGTGCAGTTCCGAAAGCTAATAAACACCCGACCCCGGTGGCCATCGCGACAGTAATTTTTTTCATCAGAATCGCTCAGCCCCTCGACTCAAGACAACCGCCATAGAGTTCCCGGTTGTCCTGCAGAAGGCAAGCATCCGTCCTCGTGCGCCTCCTGAATATCTGCTGCCAAGACCTCCAAAACCAGATTTTTCCTAAAATTCTGGGTAGTGGCTCCCAGTGTTTCGATGTAAGGGAGGCCCCTTGCATTTCAGGGCCGATAGCTCAGTCGGTAGAGCAGTGGATTTTTAATCCATTGGTCGAGGGTTCGAATCCCTCTCGGCCCACCAACGATTCCCCGGGTAAAAGCGCTTCGGGGTTGTCGCCCTACTCGCCACGCCGCGCACGGCGCGCTGCTTCTCGCAGCATGAAGAGATAAAGGCTCTCCACTTTTTCGCGCGCCCAGGGCGTGCGGCGCAGGAACTTCAAACTCGAAGTGACACTCGGTTCGAACGTAAAACACCGAATATTCACCTGTTTCCCGAGCTCTTCCCAGCCATAGTGCTCGACGAGCGCGTTGACGATCATCTCCAGCGTAACGCCGTGGAGTGGGTTGTTGGCTTGAGGGCTCATTCTGGGGCTCGACTGGTGCGCTTCGCGAAGCAAATCAGCCATCTGCCAAGATTTCTTGCACCTTGAGCCGGAGTTGCTGCTCCACCGCGGGCCCGAGCAGTGCTCCCGCGCTAAACAGCGCAAAACTCACGTATTCGTGCAGCATTTGGCGGAGTGGGGCATCTGGCGGAGCGCCGCCCGAAAGCAACAGCGCATTTTCCGTGACTTGCTCGGGCTCCAGCTGCCCATCGGCATCTGGGCCCGCACTTCGAAACAGAATGTCATACATGCCGGCACCATTCGCGAAGCTAGCGAGGGCGTTCACCAGCTCGGGCACCCTGCCCGCTTGGCGCAACACTTCAAACACGACCGCGATCGCGCTGTTCGCGCGCGCCACGATCGCTTTGGGACCACCCGAGACAGGAGGCGCACTGATTTCGGCGTGCTTCGATTGAATCAGAGCGTAAATTTGGCGCGTCGTCTCGAACTCGCCAAGGCCTGTTTGGCGCCCAATTTCTTCCACATTGCGCGTGCCGTCGATTGCCGCATACACCGCAAGAAACTCTTCGGGCGCTGCCGTGTTCAGGTTTGAATGCTTCGGCACATGCAGATGCGAGGGCACTTTTTGACTAAAATATTTCAGCTCATCCAGTCGCGTCACGCCATCCATCAGGATCGAATTGGCGCTCGCCGTGTGCCGCGAAACCACCAAAGAATCGTCAAAATCCTGCAGAAAAAAGAAGGTGCCGTCGGCTACCATCAGCGTCGCGAACACCACTTCCCGCACCTGCTTGCCGATATACTGGTACACGGCTTCAGGCTCCAGATAGCCCAGCTCTACGGTTGCTTCCCCAAAGCGCCGCCCCTCTAGGACGCGAGCTTCGATGGCCTCGAGCTGCGCTTCGTTGAGCCCGCCAAAATGATAGATCACCGCACCGAGGCGCTCCTCTTTCACGTTGGTGGCAACCCCGACAACGTTGCCTTGATCGAAGAAGATCGAGCGTTCGGCTCCTTCGAGCGCGTCGGAAACAGCTAGCTCGCCACGCCAACCAGATTGGGCGAGCAGTGCAAGGATATCGCACATCGCGCCCGGGGCCGTGAGCTCACCGCTCAGCCGCACGATGGCACCATCCTCGTCGTCACGCTGACCGTCCTCGCCCGTGTAACGCATGAAAACTACGTGCTTCGGACCTGGCAGCATGCGGAAAGTGCCCGCACGAACCCGGAGGCGTTGGCTCGCCAGAGTTCCGATTGGATGCGCCTCCCCCTGGGAGTCGATACGAACCAGTTCGTCGCGAACGTCCTTCATGAGCCCGAAATCATACCCCGGCTATCTTAGCTCAGCCACACTTTGGCCAAACATCCGCTCCAGGCTCGCCAGGATTGCGTCCGTCGGCGTGATGCGGCTCAAAGGTAAATCCAAAATGGCCTGCACTCCATCGGGCAAAGTGAGGATCAGCTCAACGGGGCACGGGCCGGGCGACTGCTCCAAGACCGCGCGCAGGCCCTCCAGCTGGCTGCGTTCGGCTCGCTCAGCATTCAGGCGCAAAGTGAGCGATCGAGTGTTCTTGAGCACAACGTCGGCTAGCGGTTCGACTGAATCAACCAGGAGCGTCGGCTCGGCATCGGCATCCGGCTCATCCGTTACTGGAAAACTCACCTTCCCGGTAACGAGCACTGGCTCACCACGATTGAGCAGTGGACCGTAGGTTTCGATGCGATCTTGGCGAAGCTTCGCTTGAACACGACCTTCGGTATCTTCAATTTCAAAGAAGGCAGCTTTTCCGCCCGAGCCGCCACGGAATAGCTTTTCCTGATAGTTCTCAACCATCCCCGCGACAATCGCCATCGACCAGGGTTTGGCCTCGCCCAGCTTGGCCGTAGAAATAGCTCCCAAACGCCCTGATTTATTGCCGTAACGATACAACGGGTGCCCGGAGACGTAACAGCCGAGTGCCGATTTCTCTCGGCGCAGCAGCTCAAATCCATCCCATTCAAGCGGCCGCGGGTACTCATCTGCACTGCTGGGCTGGCTCGTGTTGGTGGTCGAGGCTTGCTCGAACATGCCGAACAAGGTGGTCTGGCCCCGTTCACGGTCACGCGTCGTGTTCCTCGAACGTTCGAGGGCTCGATCAATCGCAGCGTAGGCGCGGGCTCGTGTGATGCCTCGAGACTCGAGTGCTGAGTCGAAGGCCCCACATTGAACCAATGATTCCAAGACGCCCTTGTTCAAGCGTTTTGCGTCAACACGCGAGGCAAAATCAAAGAGATCGGCGAATTTTCCGCCTGCCTGACGTGCGTCAAACATCGTTTCGAGCGCCGCTTCGCCCACCCCACGCACCGCTCCAAGCCCAAAGCGGACCTGGGGACCGAACCTGTCTTTGAGCTTGCCAGGGCCCCGCGGCGGACCCTGGCCCCGCGGATGTTTGTAGACCACCGAAAAGTCCGTTGCGCTCGCGTTGATATCCGGCGGCAAAACACTCACGCCCCAAGCGCGCGCCTCGGCGATCGTGCGCACCACCTTCTCGATTTTTTCTCGATCAGCCGTCATCACCCCCGCGAAAAATTCAGCGGGATAATGGGCTTTCAAGTACGCGGTTTGGTAAGTAACCAGCGCGTAAGCGGCTGAATGACTCTTATTGAAGCCGTAGGAAGCGAACCCCTCCACTTCCTTAAAAATTGCCAAGGCCTGCTCCTCGGAGACCCCATTTTTCTGGGCGCCTTCCACGAACATCGCGAGCTGCTTCTGCATCTCCTCGGCTTTTTTCTTGCCCATCGCACGGCGCAGCAGATCGGCGCTTCCAAGCGAAAAACCGGCCAGATACTGGGCGATTTGCATCACTTGCTCTTGATAGACGGGCACGCCGTAGGTGGGTGCGAGCACGCCATCCACCAACGGATGCAGCTTTCGGATCGCCTTTCGGCCATGTTTGCCGCCCACGAAATCATCGATCATCCCAGTGCCGAGCGGCCCTGGGCGATAAAGTGCCACGGCGGCGACAATATCTTCGAAACAATCCGGTTTTAGCTGGCGTAAGAGCGCCTGCATCCCGCTTGATTCGAGCTGAAATACGTTCGTGGTTTCACCACTCGAAACGAGCGTGTACGTTTCGCGATCGTCGAGTGGGATCTTCGAAAGATCGAGTGGATTCTCCTGGCGATCCGGGCGCGCGTTCACGAAACGCTGCACAATGTCGATAACTGTAAGCGTTTTTAAGCCCAAGAAATCGAATTTAACCAGCCCGGCGGCCTCGACGTCGTCTTTGTCGTACTGGGTGACAATCACGTCGCCGTTGCGAAAACACGGCACATGCGTGATGAGTGGGCCATCGCTGATCACGACACCCGCCGCGTGGGTACCCGCGTGTCGCGTGAGATCTTCGAGCTTTTGGGCTTGCTTGATCAGCTCAGCGACGCGCGGCTCAGATTCAACCCGTTGCCGCAGCTTTGGCTCAGCCACGAGGGCTTCGGTGATGGTGCACATCTTGCCCTGCCCTTTGGCGGGGATCAGGCTGGCAATGCGCTGTGCTTCGGGAGCTGGGAAGCTCATCGCGCGGGCAACATCTTTGATCACGCTGCGCGCCTTTAAGTTCTGGAAAGTGGCAATTTGCCCTACCGATTCTTGCCCATATTTGGACGCCACATACGTGATGACCTCATCACGCCGCGCCATGCAAAAATCGACGTCGAAGTCTGGCATGCTGATGCGTTCTGGGTTCAGAAAGCGCTCAAACAGCAAATTATACGGCAATGGGTCGATTTCGGTGATCCCCATCGAATACGCCACCAGCGAGCCCGCACCCGAGCCGCGACCTGGGCCAACCGGGATCCCGCGCGCCTTGGCTTCCCGGATAAAATCCCAAACAATCAAGAAATACCCGGGATAATCCATCGAGATGATCACTCCCAGTTCACGCTCTAAGCGCTCCCGGTAGGTGTGCTCATCGAACGCACGCCCTGTGCGGCGAAAATCCGCAAATCTCTGATTCAACCCCTCGCCGGCTACATGCCGAAAATAGCTAGCGGCGTCGTAACTTTCGGGCACCGGAAAGCTCGGGAGCATGGCCGCGCCCAGGTTCAGCTTCAGCCCGGAACACATCTCGGCGACGAGCAGCGTATTTTTGGTGGCATCGGGATAATCGCGAAAAAGCTCGACCATCTCCGAGGGTGACTTCAGATACATCTGACTGCTGTTGTGATGATGCGCGTGCGATTCCTCAAAGGTTTTCCCTTGGCGAATGCACTCCAGATACTGTTGGGCTTCGGCGTCGTCGCGATTCAAGAACTGGACGTCGTTGCTGGCCACACACGGCAAACCGAGCCGATCGGCGGTCTGCGAAAGGATTGAATTAACTAGCGGTTGTTCAGGGAAGCCGTGGTCTTGAAGCTCCACAAACAAATGCCCCGGCTGGAACATGTCGCGCAGTTCGGCCAGCATCGGCTCGCCGCGTTCGGGTCCGTATTCGAGGATCGCCTGCGCCATCACCCCGCCAAGACAACCGGTGAGGGCGACGTTCCCACGAGCATATTTGGCCACCTGGTCCAGCGTGACGCTCGGGGTGTCGACGTTCGCGGAGCTTAAATAGCCCAATGAGACGAGCTGAATCAGGTTCTTGTAGCCCTCAGCGTTGGACGCCAACATGACCAAGTGGTCCACAACACCCGGGTTGTTCCTGCGCGCCACGTTCAGCTCGCAACCGAGGATCGGTTGGATCCCAGCCTTATGACAGGCGTTGTAATGCCGGATCGCACCGTACATGTTGGCGTGGTCGGTGATCGCGACGGCCTTCATGCCCCGACGCTCCGCCTCTACGGCGAGCTCCCCCACTCGCACCATGCTGACGAGAAAGGAAAACTGGGAGTGTGCGTGGAGATGGACGAACTCTGCCACTCCGCATCAAGTAGCACCCGGCGTTGTCGGGGAGAAAGCCACTGTCCGTAGAACCACTGTCTGGCCAACAGGCCGACCTCAAAAGCAGCTCACATGGCAGCCTCAGCCAATTGTAGGCTGCCGCCCGCGCTTCGTGTGCTATGTGGCCCCCATGCGCATCCCGTTGTTTGCGATGATGACGCTGGTGGTTGCATTTCCGGCAGCCTGTCAGAAGCGACCAACAGACACCCGCGAGTGGGTGGTTGCTGATCACGCTCAGCCCCCCTCTCCCAACCAAGTTGCCCCACCCGCGGAAACCGCAACACCCTCCGCCGGAGCTGCGGGTGCTGGAGGGGTTCCGGCTAGCTCGGTAGGCCAAGCGCTGGCCCACCGAGGCCTCAACGAACAAATCCTTCAGATTTGGGTTGAACGCTGCGCGACCTGCCACGGCACGATTGGGCGTGCGGATGGCCCTCAGGCGCGCGTTGTCAACGCTCGGGACCTCAGCGATCCGGTCTGGCAGCAAGCTACCTCCGATGCGCAGATAGAGAAGAGCATCAGCAAGGGTCGCGGGATGATGCCAGCATTCGCGTTGCCCGAGGAGACGCTTAAAGGCCTCGCGAAGCTAGTTCGACTTTTTGCCCAGCGTCCGGCGAGTCCTCCAGACTCGGGGACATCCAAGTGAAGCGAGCCGAGCTTCGAGCCTGGGCCGCGCGTGCCTCTTTAATTGGGGGCACTCTCGCCTGCTTGCTGCTGCTCCGACCCCGCGTGCCGCGCGAGCAGGAGCTGGCATTCAAGCTCACCAACGGCTCGGCCCAGCAGCTCGAGGTGAGCTGGACGCCCGATTCCGAGAGCGATCCGCAGGGCGGATTTTCGATGAATCTTGGACCTAAAGCATCCAGAACCGTACGGCATACCGCCGATCTCGCGAACGGCCCTTACCGCTTCGACATCGTGGTAACGCGCGTTCAAGTTTCAGGGGCTCCCGCAGCCGCCCAGGCGGACCCACCCACCACCAGCTATGTTCGTCGCGTAACGCTGGAAGGTCTCCCCACCACTATTCACCTACCGTGAGGCCAATCAGTGACTGAAGGAACGCGCCCCAACCTCCCCCAGCTCCAACCGCAAGTTCGCAACTTGGTGGCATCCAGCGAGCCCATGCGCCAGCTGGCCTCCCAACTCGACCGAGCGGCGTCTGGCACCGGCTCAGTACTTATCCTGGGTGAGCCTGGCTCAGGACGAACGTTCGCGGCCCAGGTGCTGCACCAGCGAAGTGCCACCGCTGCAGCGCCCTTTCTCACCCTCGCGTTGTCGGAGGCTTCGCCGCAACACCACCGAGACCTGCTCTTCGGCAGGGCCGCGCTTCTGGACCTAGGCGGCACCATTTGTCTCAACGATATCGAACATTTACCTCCAGAAGTTCAGGCAGAGCTTGCCCAGAAGTTGAGCTCAACCACCACTCGAGTGATCGCCATATCTGGGCGCCCACTCGAGCAGTGGGCAGGCGCTGGCGCGTTCAGTGTGATGCTGCTGGGCGCCTTCACTGAGCGTCTCCGGGTGCCACCGCTCCGTGACCGCCAGGAGGATCTGCCTGAGCTGGTGCGGGGCCTTCTCCGCGAGGTGTGCACGCAAGCCCGGCGATCGCTGTTGAGCCCCTCGCATGCGTTGATCGAGGCGCTGAGCCGCTACGATTTTCCAGGTAATATTGATCAGTTGCGCGCTGTTCTTGAGCGAGCGCTGCAACGAGTCGGAAGCGAAGAGGAGCTCGGCACGAGCGCGCTCAGCGCGATCAGTGAATTCCAAGAACCTGGAGCGTTCACGGCGTCGCTCAGCTACCGGGACACGCGCACGCATTTTGAGGCGGGCTTCGAGAAGGCCTATGTTCAATGGCTGTTGGAGCGCCACCAAGACAACATCAGCGCCGCCGCACGCGAAGCTCGGATGGACCGCAAGCACCTCTACGACCTCGCGCGCAAACATGGGCTCCGACGTCCCAGGGGCTCAGAAGATTGAGTGATCTGGCCGTTTCTTGCATAAATGGTTAGGGCGCTTCCACCCCCCCTTGAACTCAACGACGCACTGCAGCTATCTCTTGGCCCTTAGCAACGTGATGTCGTATCTTAACCTACATCAGCGCACACGAAGCGGTGCGGTCCTTTTTCACTCTGTCGGGGTATCGCGGGGAACCCTTGGATCCGTTGTTGGAGTTACAAAACGCATGAAGTTTAATTTCTATTACCTGGCAGCTTTCGTTTCTCTCGCTGTTGCATTGTTCGCCGGCTCAATCGGCATCCAGCTAGCCGTCCTCGGCGTGACGCTGGCCATCTTTTTTGGGACCCTCTCACTGCAGACTCCCGCCGCAGCCGACGCCCCTAGCACCAACTCAGGTACATAACGGACCAGTTTGATAGTACGCCCCCGCGCTCGTCGCGCGAGCCAAGTCCCGCCTCCATCCCGCCGGCACGGCTGAGGAGCGTCCAGGAGCTGACGCTCCCAGAAGTTGAAGCGCTGCGGCTCATCTTGCGCGGGGGTTCGGTGATCGACTGGCACCGCCTCCACTTCGGCGACACCGAGGATGTGCGCCGGTTCCTAGCCAACCACGAGCTTTCCCTCGAAACAGCAGGGGATCGTGCCTACCTGGAGCGTGTGCGGGATGAAGCGATCGAATACCTCCGGCGCAATTTCTCCTTTGCAATTCCGAAACCGCTCGAGCGAGCGTCGGTGGATCAGCTGCTGCTCATGGCGGCCGGCAAAGCTGAATCCAACCACCGCCAGCTGTGCGCCTGCACGATCCTGAAAACGGTCCACATCATCCACCACATGTCCGGGCGTGAGCTGCTATTTCGCTTACCGGTCAGCGACCACGACCTATTCCACTTAGTAGAGGAAAAGGTTTATCGGATGGTGGGTACGATGCTGAGTGCCGGCTTCCCCATCACCGAATTCATCGGCGGCAGGAAGAACCTCGACTCGACGTACACCAAGCTGCTTTCAAAGCAGGAAGCCACCGCGTCAGCCTTGTACGACAAGCTCCGATTCAGAATCGTCACTCGCACGCGCGAGGATGTACTCCCCATCCTCAGCTACCTCACCCAACGGGTCTTGCCATTTAACTATGTCGTCCCGCAGCAGAGCACCAACACCCTCCTGAATTTTCGCGATTTTTGTATGGAACACCCCCACCTGCGCGACATGGTGCCGCAGTTTCAGGGCGACATGGAGGATATGTTGAGCCCAGGAGATAATCGCTTCAGCGCACCCAGCTATCGCGTGATTCATTTCGTGGCGGACATTCCAGTCCGGGTGCCGGAGCACGTCATGGAGCTGGCGCCGACAGGTTGCGAGGGCCTCGGGCCGATTGTTTTCATGTTGTGCGAGTTCCAGCTACTCGATGCCGATAGCGACGCGGCGAACGAAACAGGCGATGCCAGCCACGAGGCCTATAAGCAGCGGCAAAAAGCCGCTGTATTCGCGCGCCTCCGCATGGGTGTCCGCCCCGAAAAACCCCCGACTGACTCGGAGTCGTAAAGCGAACTGGCCTGTGCCGGGCGCGGCAGGGACGGACGGACGATTTCCGACCTCAACAGGGCAGATAGGCGTTCCCTGCCCTGGCCTAAATGCGCTACGAACCGGGGCGATGCGGCTTTCAAGCTCACGGGTGTCCGAAATGGTCCACGAAATGGTCGCTGCCCTCATGGCGGGGGGAGACATCGAATGCGAAGACCCCAAGGAAGTGGCCCGCGACCTCGAGTCCGTGCTGAACCAATACATTCAAGACGAGGCTGACATCACCGATCGCGCCCGCGACATGATAGCCACCCGCGGCCTGCCCCAGTCGGACATCGGAAAAACTCGTCGGCTTCTGGCCGATCAGCGCAAGATCAAGATCGATGACGACGCGATCGACTACCTGCTCGATCAGCTGCTTGAAATGCTAATGCACTCGAACAACGTCGAAGAAATCTTTGCTGAAGACTATCAGCTCCGCAAGAAGATGCGTGAGCCGCTCCGCAAGCAGGCTGATCTCGACGGCGAGCTGCAGCAAGCGGTCCGCAATCAGTTGAAGCACGTGAAAGAGGGCACCAGCACCTGGGAAATTGAATACCGCCGCGTGATGGAAGATATTAAACGAAGAAAAGGGCTCTGAGCACGACTCAAGGGTTCGCGCTAGGCGGAACGGCTGCAGAAAACAGGTGAATCATGTCGAGTAGTGGGCCGCTCTTGTTGATCGTCTCTTCGCCCTCGGGCGCGGGCAAAACCACACTGACCGCGCGCTTGCTGGCCGCCATCGACAACGTCCGATTCAGCGTCTCTCACACCACGCGCAAGCCTCGCCCCAACGAAGAGAACGGTCGCGAATACCACTTCGTCACACGCGACGAGTTCGAGCGGCTCATCGCCAAAGACGAATTCGTGGAGTGGGCTGAAGTTCACGGGAATCTGTACGGAACTAGCCAGCGTGAGCTTGCGAGTGCCTCCAGTGCGCGAGGCATCTTGTTTGATATCGATCATCAGGGTGCGCGCCAAATCAAGAGTTCCCGCCCCGACGCGGTGGGGGTATTTATTTTGCCGCCCAGCATGGAGATTCTGCTGCAACGGCTCCGAGGCAGAGCCAGCGAAGATGAAGAGACAGTGCAGCGGCGCTTCAATGTCGCCCGGACCGAAATCGCCCACTACGGGCTCTTCGACTATGTCCTGGTCAACGATGAGCTCGCCGCCGCCACCGACAAATTGCTGGGGATTTTTCGGGCCGAAGAATGCCGCCGGGCGCGCGCGGCCCGTTTTGCGGAACGTTTGCTGGCCATGGGTCGCGAATTTGGCGACAAATAACCAGTAACAGGCCGGCCACGACGCTTGAAACTGACCGGACGCTAGGACAGAGTAAGGCAACCATCATGAGTAACGCAAATGACAAGTCCGTCCTGATCGTTGGGTCCATGGCCTTCGACGATCTAGAGCTGCCGTCCGGGAATTTCGCTGATGTTGTGGGTGGCTCGGCTACGTACTGCGCTTACGCGGCTAGCCTGTTTTCAAGTGTGAAAATCGTCGCAGTTGTGGGCAGTGATTTTCCAGCCGCCACCTTAGATTCGCTGGCGCGGCGCGGCGTGAACACCGATGGCATTGAGCGTGTCGACGGCAAGACATTCCGCTGGAAAGGGCGCTACGCGCAGAATCTCTCGAGCCGTACGACCCTCGACACCCAGCTGAATGTTTTTGCCGATTTTCGACCAAAATTGCCTGCCAGCTACCAAAAGTGCACCCACCTTTTGTTGGGCAATATCCATCCCGCGCTTCAGCTTGAAGTTCTCGATCAAGTCGAGAAGCCCGAGTTCGTGGCAGCGGATACGATGAATTTTTGGATCGAAGGCGAACGCCCAACGCTCGAACGAGTCCTTAAGAAGATCGACTGCCTGGTGGTCAATGACGAGGAAATCCGACAGCTTTCGGGTGAACACAACATTAAGCAAGCCGCGGCTCGTGTGCTCAAAATGGGGCCAAAGCGTCTGATCGTGAAACGTGGTGAGTATGGCGCCATGCTATTCGACGAGCACGGTATCTTCTTCGCGCCGGCCTACCCACTGGAAGCTGAGGTCGATCCGACGGGCGCGGGCGACACATTTGCGGGCGCTTTCATGGGATTTTTGGCACGCGAGTCCGAGATGGAGCGCACGTCGCTGCGCAAAGCGCTCATGATGGCGGCCACTGTAGCTTCCTTCTGCGTCGAAAGCGTTGGAACGGAACGGCTCCAAACGCTCATACGCGAGGACGTGGCGCATCGGCTGGAGTCCCTGCGCTCGCTCGTCCACTTCGGAGCCTAGGCTGCAAGCGCGATTAAGCTGCAGCGCTCACGCGCTCGACGCGCTCTTCTGACGGGTTGGTGCTTGAGACCTCAGCGACGGACGGCCCATAAAAACGCGATCGAACCGCGGCTACCAAACGCAGGAGCTCAGGTTGGCTGGCAAGCTTGGCGTCGAGCAACATTCGCATGTATCCGTCGGCGTAGCCTTGGGCGTGAGCCAGGCGGCTGTGAGGCCCACCCGCTTCCTTAAGCTCCAAGACATCGGTGAGCAGGGTCTCGAGAACGTGCAACTGGTCCTTGGTTTGTGAACTCATGATGGCCTCCAGCAGGATTCGCTCAGACGCCCTCTTGGTAACGGGCCCATCTCGAGCGGGCCAACTTCACGTGAAAAACAAGTGGTACCTTGGAGGGGGAAGTGAGCCTGCCGCGGGGCTGGTTCGAAATTCGTGAGCAACCGGGGGGCTTCGCGGGGGCTTTGCGGAGGCTCTGATTGACTCGGCCGCTGGCCGGCCTAAGGTTAACAGGAACCACATGTCCAGCAGGCAGACCCTAAACGGCCGCCATGCTTAAGGGCCAATAGCCATGAACCTCCACATTTTTAAGTCAAAAATCCACCGAGCTACCGTTACCCACGCGGATCTTGAGTACGAAGGCAGCGTCACGGTCGATTCGGATTTGCTCCGGGAAGCGAACATCCTTCCCTACGAAGCCGTGCATATCTGGAACGTCTCTCGGGGCACCCGGCTGATGACGTATGCGCTTCCAGGGCCGGCCGGTTCTGGGGTGATCTGCATCAATGGCGCCGCAGCACACTTGAACCATCCCGGAGATCTGGTGATTTTAGCCACGTTTGCGGAGATGTCGGCCGAGGAAGCGCGCGTGCACAAGCCTCGGGTGGTACGCGTGGACGCTAAGAATCGGCTCACAGATACCTCCGATGAGGTGCCTGGGCCAGCGATGCCCATGTCGCTGGTTTCGTAGGGGCGCCATTTCGGCCCTAGAAATGTAAGGCTCCGAGGCATGACGGAAGAGGCGCCCGCGCTCACTCCGAGGGCCCTTCGCTCCTCGCCCGATTTGGATTGCCTGTGCAGCGCTTGGGCTCAAGAGATCTTGGGCTTGCGAGAGCCCAATCGCGACGAAAACTTTCCGACTCCTTGGGGGGATCTGAACGCGATCTTAGCGCAGGAGCAGCGGAACAGCACCGAACGGCGCTTGCTCGGGCTGGCTCTGGCCGTGGGCACCTACACGCTGATTTCAGAACACGAGTTAACGTCAAAGATGGCGATGTCGCGCTTCGTCGAGTTAGCGCGCTCCCGAAAGATCAACGCGTTGGCCGTGATTGATGAAGTGTTTCGCGATCAAGCCGCGGATCTTTGGCAAGCCTTGCCCGAGCCCCCTCAGCGCCCGATAGGGAATGTCCTGGTTGACGGAGAGCTCATCGACCCGCCGCGCCCATCCTGGCTAACTGCTATCTTGGCATTTTCGCCTTTTTTGGTGCTTCGTCAGAGCGCAGCGCTCGTCGGGCGCTGGATTTTGGGCTATCGCACCGAGGCCCGGCTCCGAGTGATAGAAACCGGGCTTGAACTCGTCTATCGCCGTCAGCTGTTGGGGCGAGTGATAAAAGAAGTGATGGTGCTCGTGCCTGCAGATGAGCTGGGTAAAGTGAGCCGTGAGGTTCGCTACCGAGGGGCTCTGCTCTACGCAGGGCTCGGAGCCCTGGTGCTGGGCAGTTATCTAGGGGTTGGCATGTTGCTCGATGGCCTTCGGGTACCGGGTGGCTCGCTCCCGCTCATCAGCACCGGTGTGCTGGCGGTTTTGGCGGGGCTGGGTTTGGATTTTCTGGCCACCACCGCTTTTGACAGCTTCCGCGGCCGCGATCGCCTCTGCATCACCCACCGTTCGGGGCACGCGTTCTCCCTGGGCAATGCCGACCCGAAGGATGTCGAAGCATTTCTGCACCATTACCAAATGGGCACTCTTCCGGAGGGCCTTCCTGTGGCTCAGCCAACGGTACCCGAGCCCAGCGTGGCTCCGACGACAGTGCTGTAGGCGGGGCTCAGGGCGGCGCGGCTGGGGTCGGTTTCGGTACTGTTCGGGTCTTCGGCACCGAAGATCCTGGCTTGGGCGGGGCTGGTTCCACAGGCTTCGGCAAGGAGCGATGCTCCATCTGCGCCAAAGCCGCTTCCAGCAGATCCAGGATGCCACTCACTTGTGCGTCGGTCAGCACAATCGTGCCCACGACTTTGGGCCCTTGAGCCTCGAAGTGCCAAGTTTCCAAAAACCGATGCTGACTCCCGCCCAGCAGTGCGCCCAAGACTCCCCAATTGAGGCTAGACACGGAGGCGACTGTTCGCTCGAGGAGTGCCGCCGTCTCTTCTGCGCCAGCCTCCGAATCGTCCTCGGCCTCGAGGTTAATCGCCACTCGGCCTCCGACACGCGTCTCCAAGATAACTTTTGCCCACTTCATGCTGTGAGGGATTCGAAACGGCATGCCTACGAACGCGCGCCAGGGAAGGACCAGGCGCGCCACCATCAATTCCCTGCCCGCTGCTGGGCGCAGGCTGGCTTTGCCCTTGTTCGAAAGTGCGTCAGCTAGTGCGCTCTTTGGCGCAATGATCACCAGGTGGTCGTTGGGCAGCACAAAGAAGCGTGAAGCACGATCGGCGCTCGCGCGGGCCACAGGCACCTGAGCGGGCAGCCAAGCCCCCTCTGGATCCCGTTTCACCAAGCGGGCGATCGCGCGCCTAAGTTCCGCCGGGGGCAGGTGGTGCTGAAGCACCACGACGACATCCGAGGTGTCCCGAAACTGTGGACCTGCAATCAGAATTCGATCGATATCGCGGATCGGATCGAGCCCAGTGGGACCAAAGAAATCGCGCCATTGATACAGCGAGCTGAGAATACGGCCCACGCGCGGACCCAAGCTGTGGCGCCGAATTGCTTCGGTGTAAATAACAGCGCTCACGTTGGCGTTGCTGTCTGCCACGGCGCCCGCCGCACCACTCAAAGCAACCGGATCCCCGCCTGAGTCCCCGGCATCGAGCGAGGAGACCGCCTCCGCGTCGCCCGCATCGGCATCAGTAGCAGGCGCGGCGTCGCCCGCGTCGAGCGGCGAAGCGTCAGCCACCTCGACTCCCGCATCTGGCCCTGCATCAACTCCCGCGTCCGGCCCTGCATCGACTCCCGCATCTGGCACGGCCGCGTCTTCGGCGGAGGCATCCGCGCCTGCATCTCCCAGCGGTGCACGTGCATCTGCCGCGTTCGATGCCTCGGCAGCTGGGGCCGGGGCCTCAACGGGGGCGGCCGCGGGCTCTTCCGCCGGAACAGCCTCACTGGCCCCAGGATCCGACGACAAGAGCTCGATAGGGATACCCCGGATCTCTCCAAGATCAGGAATTTCTTCCGGTGCTTTGAGCAGCGAGAAGAGGCCCAAGTAACCGAGAAAAGGCGTGAATGGCAGGTGCAGAATCAGCGAGAGAAATACAAACGCCCAAACTCTCCGAGCGCGCGTGTTCCGTTTTCCACTTGGGCGCGTCTCGATATCCACGGGCGCACGATACCTCCCGCGAAGCTTTGCGCGAAGAACCGCATTTTCGATTCTGGCACGGTCCTCGCTGATGGTTTCAACGCTACGAGTGTTTCAGCCCCCACCTGGCTTCCGCAGCAAGAAGTGGATCCACCGGCTCGCTCGGTAGTAAGTCACCCTCCTCGCGCACCTCCCAAAATATGTCGGCCCCCAAACTTACCTGCTTCGTCGCACTCGCTCTGTTGTCGGCCGCATGCGACGGGTCCAAACGCAATACCCCCGAACAGTCGGTACCCGTGCGCCCTATCGCTACCGCCGCTCAGCCGGCTCAACCAAGCGTGCCGCAAGCGCCCGCCGGCAGTGCCGGAAGTCCCAACGCAGGCTCCGAAGGCCCCGTGCGCGCAGACGCGCACACCAAGCTGGATTACCCGGGACCCTGGTTTCTGGTTACCGCCCGGGAAACCGGTATATATGCGGAGACGAAAACAGACCGCCGTACCAAGCTCGCTTGGGCCAAAAGTGGAGGACGGCTCGCAGTGCTGCCGAGCGTCACCAAAACTGACGACTGCGCCGCGGGCTGGTATCAGCTCACCACGGGCGGTTACGTCTGCGCCAACGACGGGAGCATTGAGACTCCCGGCAAGAAACCCAGATTAACCTTCAAGCAACCTGATCTCGAGCAGGTCCTGCCCTACAAATACGCGCGTAACTCAAAACACGGAACGCCGCTTTACCGCTCCATCCCATCTCCCGAGCAGATGGAGGAATACGAGCCTTATCTCAAAGAAAAAGCCGCCAAAGCGGAGCCCAAGAACCCGACCGCCACCACGACCGTCAAGCCTGCACCAACAGCTGCGCCCGAAGCCGCCCCTGCTGCATCAGCACCCGTGGACCTGGATGCGGGAGCGCCCGAATCAGCGGAGCTCAGCGCCGGTGAGGTCTCTGCACTGAATGAAACCGCCATGCCGTGGTGGCAGCAGGGCGACGCCAGCGTGCACGACGTCACTCTGGACGAGCTGGCAGCGGAAGGGGATGGGATCCTGATCAAACGGATGGTTGCCGGTTTCTATGTCGCAGTTGACAGCACCTTCCGTTGGAATGGGCGAACTTGGTACAAGACAACCAAGGGCATGATCGCACCCTCAGACCGTTTCTGGGTAACGGCAGGTCCAGAGTTCAAAGGCGTCGAACTCGACGGTCAAACGTTCGCGTTGCCCATGGCTTGGGTTTACGGCTGGCGCAAAGAAGCTACGTTGTATGAGCTGGATGAAGCGAAGGATCTTCTGAAGCCTGCCGGCAAAGCAAAGCTATTCGAGCCCGTAAAACTTTCTGGCAGGAGCCATACCGTGCGCGGAAAGTCGTTTCACCAACTGGCGACGGGGCTTTGGATTTCCGACCGTAGCATCCGCATCACCGAGCCGGGGCTGCCACCCGTGAATCTGCTGCCTACGGAGCGTTGGATCGATGTGAACCTGAGGCAACAGACGCTGGTCGTGTATGAAGGCAACAAGCCCGTCTACGCCACGCTCGTTTCAACGGGGAAATCCTCGAAAATTAAGGATAAAGATCACAGCACGCCGGTCGGCGAATGGCGGATTCGCGAAAAGCACATCACCGCCACGATGGATGGGGATGGCTCAGCCGCGGGAGATCTCCCGTACAGCATCGAAGACGTCCCGTACGTGATGTACTATTACAAGGCATTCGCGCTTCATGGAGCGTTTTGGCACAAGAACTTTGGCACCCAGATGAGCCACGGCTGCGTCAACCTAGCCCCGCTCGATGCGAAGTGGCTGTTCTTCTACACGGACCCACCCGTTCCCCATGGCGTGCACGGAGTTTGGGCCCGGGACAACCAACCGGGCAGCCGTGTGGTTGTCCATGAATAGGCGCAGATTTTCCGCCCAGTTTGGCGTTCGGCCCAGATTTCGGAGCGTCACCCCTAAACTCTTCCGCGGTTTGAGCCGGATTGCTTGACACGCTCGTGGGTACGGACGATTTAACGGCACGCGATATGGATCAGTTCTCGGCTCACCTGGACCGCGGCTGGGATCTCGTCCAACGAGGCGATTCGGAGGGCGCGGAGCTGTCTGGCAAGCGCGCGCTTGAAATCGATAGCCAGTCTCCGGAAGCCTACAATCTGCTGGGGTACGTGGCCGCGCTGAAGGGTGAGTTTGAGGATGCGGTAGAGCACTACACCCAGGCTATCGCGCTGGACGACACCTATCTCGAGGCCATGCTCAACGCCGCTGAAGTTTACATCCACCCGCTGGGCGAGTTCGACGATGCGATAGCCATGTGCGAACACGCGCTCGACTTGGCAGAATCCGAGGACGAGGTCGTCGATGCGTTACTCCTGCATTTCGATGCCTTGCTCGGTCGGGGCGACCTGGATGCCGCTAAGGTCATTGTTCAAAGGTTTCCCAAAGGTCCGTTTGATAATCCAAACCACACCTTCCTCGTAGGTCGCGCGTACTACGAAACGGGAGCGATCGAGGAATCTCGACCGCTCGTCGAAGATGCTGTGAAGCGCAACCCAACGAACCCAGAGGCTCAGTATTACCTGGGTTTGATCTTAGACGAGCTGGGCGAAGCGGGACTTGGGACGCAAGCATTCCTGCGCTCGCGCGAATTGGATCTCGAGCAGCCGGCTCCCGTTTGGTCACTCACCCCCGAAACGTTCCAAATGACCGCCAAGCGCGCCTTGGCGTCCCTTGAGGACGATCTGAAGCGATTTATTCGGCAAGAAGAAGTCTACGTTTGCGACGTGCCTGGCGTCGAAGTGGTCGTGGATGGTGTCGACCCGAGGGCCTTACTCTTGTTGGATAGCGTGTCCCTCGCCCCGGACGATCCGAACCCCACCGCTCGCGTATTTGTCTACCAGCGCAACGTGGAACGCCTTGCAGGCGCCATCGAATACGTTCAAAGCGAGATCCGCTCGGCGCTCGAACGTGAACTCACGGCTGCATTCCTAGAGCCCCCGGCTGAAGCCGAAGCGAACGCACAACTTCCGCCCGACTCAACCGCTCACTGAGCGAGTCTGTTGCCTAACGGTGGGTTAGGCGA
>Ga0163144_10007199_pt1 | contig 24423 bp, 21 predicted proteins | sample OliLak19BULKMAT1_FD_123175 | JGI IMG/M metagenome (GOLD analysis project Ga0163144, IMG submission 123175) | Freshwater microbial mat bacterial communities from Lake Vanda, McMurdo Dry Valleys, Antarctica - Oligotrophic Lake LV.19.BULKMAT1 | ecosystem: Environmental > Aquatic > Freshwater >...
ACTGGCCACGATGGATCCCGTGCACCCGGATGGGGCCTAGGACCGCCTCTCTTTGCGAAGCGGGCTCAATACAGGAAAAGGGCTGCAAATCAAGCGTTCGACAGGGCGAAAGACCGTTCACCTTGCGCCCAATCGCCCCAGTTCATAGGAAATCCAGGTCTCATTCCTGATTTCAAGGCGTTTTCCATGTCCCGCATCGCTTTCATCTTCCCCGGCCAGGGCTCGCAGGCTGTCGGCATGGGCAAGGAGTTGGCTGACGCGTTTCCCGCCGCGAGGGCCGTGTTCGATGAAGTGGACTCAGCGCTGGGCGAGAAGCTCTCGGACTTGATCTGGGCCGGACCCATCGAGACGCTGACGCTCACAGCCAACGCCCAGCCGGCGCTGATGGCAGTCAGCCTGGCTGCGGTTCGTGCGCTGGAAAGCGGTTTTGGCGTGAAGATATCCCAGGCAGCTTTCGTGGCAGGGCATTCGCTGGGCGAGTACTCGGCGCTGGCGGCGGCCGGGGCCCTCTCGATCACCGACGCCACAAGGCTGCTCCGCAGGCGCGGCGAGGCGATGCAGGCAGCGGTGCCGGTCGGTCAGGGCGCGATGGCGGCGCTGATCGGCAAGGTCGATGTGGAAATCGCCGAAACCATCGTGCTGGAAGGGTCGGCGGCAGGAACGGTCGTCGTCGCCAACGACAACAACAGCGGAAACGTCGTGATTTCCGGCACAAAGGCGGGCGTCGAGGCGGCGATTGCGGCGGCCAAGGCGAAAGGCGTGAAGGCGATCTCGCTGCCTGTTTCCGCTCCCTTCCATTCGCCGCTGATGGCACCGGCGGCTGTCGAGATGGAGAAGGCGCTGGCCGCGGCGAAAATCAACAAGCCCGTCGTGCCGGTCGTCGCCAACATCACCGCACGCCCGATCAGCGAGCCCGCGGATATTCGCCGACTTCTGGTCGAGCAGGTCACCGGCCGGGTGCGCTGGCGCGAGAGTATCCAGTGGATGGCCGAGGCGCCCGACAAGGGCGGCGGTGGCGTCACGAAATTCATCGAGATCGGCGCTGGCAAGCAGCTATCCGGCATGGTGAAGCGGAATGCGACTGAGGCGGAGACGATGGCACTTAACGTACCGGGTGATCTGGAAATGTTTGCGAAATCGCTGGGCTAACAAACACTGTCATTCTTGGGCAAGCGAAGCCCTAGAAACCCGGCTAGCTGGTGTGCGGAATTCTGGTAGTTCCCTCGTGGTGCCAACCGAGATCCTCGGACAGGCTCGAGCATGACCCCTTGGAAGTGGAGATACGGATGTTCAATCTCACGGGCCGTTATGCCCTCGTCACCGGCGCTTCGGGCGGCATTGGCGGATCGATCGCCAAGGTGCTCAGCGATGCGGGTGCGAAAGTGGCGTTGTCCGGCACGCGCGTGGAAGCGCTCGAGAAAGCCGCCGCGGAAATCGGCGGTTTGCCGGTGATATTGCCCTGCAACCTCTCGGACCCTTCCGCAGCGTCCGCCCTGGTAGGTCAGGCCGAGGAGGCCCTCGGCGGCCTCGATATTCTGGTCTCAAATGCCGGCCTGACGAAAGATGGCCTGCTGATGCGGATGAAGGACGAGGACTGGGATACAGTCCTTAACGTCAACCTCGGCGCCTATTTCCGGCTGGCGAAGGCCGCCATGCGCGGGATGATGAAGCGCCGCCACGGACGGATCATTGCAATCACCTCGGTCGTTGGCGTCACCGGAAACGCTGGCCAGACCAACTATGCGGCCTCCAAGGCGGGGATGATCGGATTCACCAAGTCGCTGGCCCAGGAAGTGGCGAGCAGGAACATCACGGTGAACTGCATTGCCCCAGGCTTCATCGCCACGCCAATGACCGATGTCCTGAAAGACGACCAGAAAGAAGCGCTTCTGAAGGGAATTCCGGCCGGGCGCTTGGGCACGGGGGCTGACATCGCGGCGGCGGCCCTCTATCTCGCATCGGATGAATCCGCATACATGACTGGCCAGACCCTGCATGTTAACGGCGGCATGGCGATGATCTAGGCCCCAGCGCTTTTGGCAGCTATGGTCAAAGAAATTCAGGCGTGTTACCGCGCCGCAACGATGGTTTTTCTGGGTCCGTGAGGGCCTTGATTCTGGAAGGGAATGACATGTCCGACGTTATCGAGCGCGTGAAGAAAATCGTGGTCGAGCGCCTGGAAGTGGACGCCGAGAAGGTCAACGAGAAAGCCTCGTTCATTGATGATCTGGGCGCCGACTCGCTTGACCTCGTCGAACTCGTCATGGCGTTCGAAGAAGAATTCGGCATCGAGATCCCGGACGATGTCCAGGAACAGATCGGCACTGTTGGCGACGCGGTCCGCTTCATCAAGGAACGCGTCTAACCGGCGCGCACTCCGGCCGGGAGTTCTCAGATGCGACGCGTCGTAATCACCGGCATGGGACTCGTGACGCCTCTGGCCAATGGCCGCGAAGCGTCTTGGAAGAAGCTCATTGCCGGCGAATCCGGACTGAAGAAAGTCGACCTGTTCGAAACGGGAGACCTTGCCTGCAAGATCGGCGGGCAGGTTCCGTGGGTGAGCGGCCGTGGCGGCGGGTCGGCTGACGATCCGGACTCGTTCAATCCCGAAAAGACGATGTCCCCTAAAGAGCAGAGGCGCGTCGACGAGTTCATCCTCTATGCAATGGCGGCAGCTGACGAAGCCATTGCTGACGCAGGCTGGGTGGCCGGGACCTATGACGACAAGATCCGCACCGGAGTGATGATCGGATCGGGCATCGGAGGCCTGCAGGCGATTGCGAATACGGCGGTCGAGCTGCACGAGAAGGGACCGCGCAAGGTCTCGCCGTTCTTCATTCCCTCGGCGCTGATCAACCTTGCGTCCGGCCAGGTCTCGATCAAGTACGGCTACAAGGGTCCGAACCACGCCGTAGTGACCGCCTGCGCGACCGGCGCCCATGCGATTGGCGACAGTGTGCGCCTGATCCAGTGGGGCGACGCGGATGTCATGGTCGCCGGCGGCGCCGAGGCGTCCGTCTGCCGGATCGGGTATGCCGGTTTCATCGCCTGCCGCGCCATGTCGACCAGCTTCAACGACACGCCGGAGAAGGCGTCCCGCCCTTACGACAAGGATCGCGACGGCTTCGTAATGGGCGAAGGCGCTGGCATCGTCGTGCTGGAAGAATACGAGCACGCGAGGAAGCGCGGCGCAAAGATTTACGCCGAAGTCGTTGGCTACGGCCTGACGGGGGATGCCTTCCACATCACCTCTCCCGATGAATCCGGCGATGGCGGCGAACGCGCGATGCGCACGGCCCTGCAGCGTTCCGGGCTGGACGCGTCGGAAATCGACTACGTGAACGCGCACGGCACCTCGACGCCTGCGGGCGACGAGATCGAGGTTCGCGCCGTCGCACGCGTGCTGGGCAACGCAGCCGCAACCACGCACCTGTCATCGACCAAGTCCGCCATCGGCCACCTGCTGGGCGCGGCTGGTTCAGTCGAAGCGATCTTCTGTGCGCTGGCGATCCGCGACGGCGTGATCCCGCCGACGCTGAACCTGGACAACCCGTCGTTCGATAGCCCGATCAACCTCACGCCTCACAAGGCGGTGAAGAAGAAAGTACGAGCAGCGTTGTCCAACTCCTTCGGCTTTGGCGGGACCAATGCCGCGCTTGTGCTGAAGGCACCTGACTGATCAAAAGCGCGGAGTAGACTCCAGCCTTGATGGTTGGCCGGGGAATGGGCGGGCGGCTTCTGGAGTTCGAGCGTGGGCAAGCTACTCGGCATACTCTTCACCCTGGCGCTGCTCGGCGCCGCCGCCGCTGCCGGCGGATGGTTCTGGCTCAATGGCGTCTATACTGGCGCTGGACCCTCCACCGCTGACGGCAAGCCTCGCGTCGTGATGATCGAGCGAGGTGCCACCACGCAGAGCATCGCAACAAAATTGGCCGAGGTCGGCGCCATCGCTGATGAGGGCCAGTTCCGTCTCGCGCTTCGTGTGCGGGAGTTGGCGGGCGAAAGGCCGGTGATGAAAGCCGGCGAGTACGAGATCGCGTCGGGGGCCACCATGGCCGACATTGTGACGGAGTTGAATGATGGCAAGGCGCTCCAATATGCGGTGATCGTGCCGGAGGGACTGACCAGCGACATGATTGTGAAGCTGCTGGCCGAGCGCGACTGGAAAGCTACCGGCGGTGCGTCGCATGCCTACAAGCTTGCCGGGGAGCCGCCTGCTGTTCCAGCCGAGGGCGTGCTCCTCCCCGGCGACTATGCGGTGACGCGGGGCGACACCATCGAGTTCGTCATCGAGCGGATGAAGAAGGCGCAGGAGACTTTGCTCGCAGAGATCTGGGAGTCGCGTCAACGGGGCCTCCCGCTTAACTCGCCCAAGGAAGCTGTGATCCTCGCCTCCGTGGTTGAGAAGGAAAGCGGAAATGCGGACGAGCAGCCGCTGATCGCGGCCGCCTTCATCAATCGCCTGCGCGCCGGCATGCGGCTTCAGGCTGACGCCACCATCGTCTACGGCATCACGAAGGGCTATCCGATCGGCCGCACGATCACGAGCAAGGAGCTGTCAACCAAGGACAGCTGGAACACCTATCAGCGTGACGGCCTGCCTGAGACGCCGATCTGCAACCCCGGCGCAGCCGCGCTGCGCGCCGCCCTGCAGCCCGCCACCAGCAAGGCGATCTACTTCATGGCCGACGGCAGGGGCGGCCACCTGTTCTCCGAAACCTATGCCGAGCACCAGCGCAATGTCGACGCCTACTGGAAGCTGCGTCGGGAGAATGCTGCGGCTGGCGTGAATACGCCTGCGGTCCGCCAGCCATGAACCGCCCAATGCCAACCAGGGACTGGGCATGATCCGGGGGATGACAGGCTTCGGCCGGGCGCAGGGCCAGGTGCCCTGGGGTGCCTGGGTGTGGGAGGCGCGCTCCGTCAACGGCAAATCGGTGGACATCCGCACCAACTATCCGCCCGGCTGCGACGCGATCGACTTGGAAGCGCGCAAGCGCGTAAAGGAGCGCTTCCAGCGCGGCAGTTTCCAGCTGCAGCTGCGCATCGACTGGGCCCGCGATCCCGGCGCCAGCGCCATCGACACGCGCGAACTGGCCCGTCTCGCGCGGCTCTCGCGCCACTGGAAGAATTCCGGCGTGGCGCCGGCACGGTTCGATGGGCTGCTCGGCGCGCCCGGTGTCGTGAAGGGCGGGTCCCGCACGGGATCGTCTGTGGACGATCTTGTCGCGAAGGATCTTCTCGGGGGGCTCGACGCTGCGCTCGACATGCTCACCGCTGCACGCGGGAAAGAAGGCGAGAGCCTGCTGCAGCTCTTCGGCGCTATGCTGGCCCGGACCGAGCAGCTGCTTGCGCAGGCAGGCGGGTTTGCGGCGAAGCAGCCCGACCTGGTGCGGGACCGGCTGAAGGCCCGGCTGGCCGAACTCGGCAAGGATGTCGCGACCGACCCGGATCGTGTCGCACAGGAAATCCTGATGATGGCCACGCGCGCCGATGTACGCGAGGAGCTGGATCGCCTCGCGGCGCATGTCGGCTCGGCGCGCACGATCCTCGCATCGGGCGAAGCCGTTGGCCGGAAGCTGGACTTTCTCTGTCAGGAGCTTAACCGGGAGGCAAACACGCTGTGCTCGAAATCGGCAAGCCTCGAGCTTACGAACGCCGGCTTGGCGCTGAAGTCCTTGATCGACCAGTTCCGGGAGCAGGTTCAGAATGTCGAATGATCGTCCGGACTCGACGCCGGTGCAGAAGGTGCGGCCACGCCGGGGCGTGATGCTGGTGATTTCGAGTCCATCGGGGGCGGGAAAGACCACGCTGTGCCGCCGGATCATCTCCGAAGTGCCGGGCGTCGAGCTGTCGATTTCGGCGACGACCCGCTCACCGCGTCCGGGCGAGCAGGACGGCGCCGACTATCACTTCCGGTCTGTCGAGCAGTTTCACGACATGATCGACCGCGACGAGTTTCTCGAGTGGGCGAAGGTCTTCAAGAATTTCTACGGCACGCCGCGCAGTGAAGTGGAAGCGCGCCTGGTCGCCGGCATGGACGTCGTATTCGACGTCGACTGGCAGGGCGCCCGCGCGCTCAAGACGATCCGCCCGGGCGACGTTGTGTCCGTGTTCATCCTGCCGCCATCCCTGCCGCAGCTGAAACAGCGGCTTGAGGGTCGGCCCGGTGCCGACACGAAATCCGTCCAGTCGCGGCTTGATGGCGCAGGGCAGGATATCCTGCGCTGGGGCGAGTACGACTACGCCATTGTGAACGACAATCTCGACACTGCCTTCAACGAATTGCGCGCGATCCTGATAACAGAGCGCAACAGGCGCGTGCGAGCCTCGCTAGGAATCATGGTAGACCAGCTGTTGAAGGATGCGCGCCTCGCGACGAAGACGCAGAGCGGCAGCGCGACCGGCGAGGGTCATTAGGCGCGAGCACGCCACGCCGTCGTGAGTGCGCGGAACTCCGCTTGCGTGAGCGTCTCGGCCCGCCGCGTCGGATCAATCCTTGCAATCCCGAGCGCCTCTACTGCGCCCGGAAGCGATTTCAACGCTGCGCGGAGCATCTTGCGGCGCTGGCCGAAAGCTGCGGCGGTCACCTTCTCGAGTGAGGCGAGATCGTGGAAACACTCCGCTTCAGGTAGCGGCTCCAGCACCACCACCGCGCTATCGACCTTCGGTGGCGGCCGGAATGCGCCAGGCGAAAGCGTCAGCGCAATGCGTGGCTGGGAAACGGCCTGCGACAGCACGGCGAGGCGGCCATAATGATCCTCGTCAGGGGCTGCGCAAATGCGCAGCGCGACTTCTTTCTGGAACATCAGAACCATCGTCCCACGCCACATCGCCCGTTCGTGCTGGGCCGCCTTCAGCCATTCCACCAGCATTGGCGTGCCGACGTTGTAAGGCAGATTGGCGACGATCATTGCCGGCAGGGTGCCGCCAATAGCCTGCACCAGCGCGGGCAGGTTCGCGGCAAGTGCGTCGCCGTGATGAATGTGCAGCCGCGGTTCCTCGCCGTTTCGCGCGCGCGCCTCCGGCCACAACGAAAGGCCTTCGGCGAAACGGTCATCAAGTTCGACGGCGAGAAGCCTTGCAACCCCGCTGTCGAGCAGCGCGCGCGTGAGGCCTCCGGGCCCCGGTCCGACCTCGATGACAGTCTTCCCCTCGACACTGCCGCCAGCCGTTGCGACGCGCGCCAGGATCGATGGATCGAACAGGAAGTGTTGGCCGAGGGACTTCTTCGCCGGGCCCGGCGTCAGCGGCGTGCTCATCCCGCCGCTGCACGCGCGTGCGCCATCTCGTCGGCGAGTTTCAGCGCAGCGATCAGGCTGTCCGCCCTCGCCTCGCCGGAGGCGGCCGCATCGTAGGCGACGCCATGATCCGGCGAGGTGCGGATAAAGGGCAGGCCGAGCGTGACGTTGACGCCACCCCACATGTCGAGCGTCTTCACGGGTATGAGCCCCTGATCGTGATACATGGCGATGACGGCATCCCAGCGGCCCGCGCGCGCTTCGTGGAATATGGTGTCGCCCGGACGCGCGTCCGAAATGTTGAGGCCGCTTCGGCGCAAAAGGGCGGCTGCGGGATTGATGATGTCGATCTCCTCGCGGCCGATCTCCCCATCTTCCCCCGCATGCGGGTTGACGCCACAAAGCCCGATGCGCGGGCTGGCAAGACTAAAGTCGCGCCTGAGGGCGGTTCCGACAATGGCGCCAATCTCGGCGATGAGCGTTGGCGTCAGCGAAGACACGACCCTGGCGAGCGGCTGATGGATCGTGACCAGCGCCACGCGCAGCCCGCCGCCGACAAGCATCATCACCGGTCGCGGAGCATCGCCGCCATCGGCCGACAGTTCCGCGAGGTATTCGGTATGCCCCGGATGCTTGAAGCCGGCGCGATAGAGCAGCGCCTTGGCAACCGGGTTGGTGATGACGACCGCGGCCTCGCCTGCGCGCGCATGCGCGACCGCGATCCGGATGGACTCGATGATGGCGGGCGCGGTGGCTGCCGCGGGCGTTCCGGGCGTGACCGCTGCGCCGTCGATCGGCATCACCGGCAGCGCGTGCGGAAACGTGGTGAGCGCGCTGCCGCTTTCATTGATGATCTCAAGCGGACCTGCATTGCGGGCGCGCGCCAGCACGTCCGGCGGAGCAATGACGTAGAAGGGGCGGCCGCCTGATGCGCGGGCGTGCTCCCACGCCTTCCACGTGATGATGGGGCCGACCCCGGCAGGGTCGCCCATCGTCATGGCGAGAGGGAGGATCGGGGAGGCCATTTGATACGCGAAGTGTGTCGGGTTCGGTTTGCAGGCGCCAAGTACCACGATTTGTCATCCCAACCGAAACGAAGAGGGGGGACCAGTTTCTGCAGCACAGTCTGGGGGGAAAGGGGTCCCGGATGCTGCTACGCGCTAGCGGGATGATATCTGGTGGGCAATTGAAGGGGCGTCGGACGTCCCAACCTACCGGCGCACGACCGTCGATTCACGCTTGAGGTCGCGAAGATAACGTTCGGCGACCAGCGCAAGCTCCTGGTTGAACAGGCGGTCCTTGATCTCGGTGCGGGCGGGCAGGTCAGCATCGCCCGAGCGGGCGCTGCAAACGAAGAAGATCATTTTGCCGCCATCCGTCAGATCAACGATTTGCGACGCCTGATTGGCACCAAGGCCCTCAAGCGGCGTGCGGAATTGCGGTGCGACCTGCATCAGGCCGACATCCTTCATCGGTGTGCGGGTGACGCCTTCGACGCCTTCCAGTGATTTCGACAAATCAGCGCACGATTTCGCGCTGGCCTTCACGGCCTCGAGCTTGGCGACGGCACCTTCGCCACGCGCGATCAGTTGTTCCATGTCGAGGATGATCGCCTTCGACGGGTCGCTCGGTTCGCGCTTGCCGGTAAGGGCAATGAGGTAAACGCCGCTGTCGCTTTCGATCGGGGCCAGCACAAGCGGCGGCTCGCCCGCCTTCAGCACGGCGTCGGCGATTTCCGGACGCATGTCGCCCGGCGAGAGCCAGTTGAGATCGCCACCCGCCGATGCCGAGGGCGCGGCGGAGAATTGCTGCGCGAGGGCCTGGAAGTCAGCGCCCTGATTCACGTTCTCGATCAGGGTGGCGGCGCGGGTCTTTGCGAGTTCGCGCGAAGCCTGGTCAGGCGCGTAAAGGAAGATCTCCGCGAGCCGGTATTGCGGCTTGTCAAGCGAGGACTTGATCCTTTCCAGCATTTCGTCAATGCGTCCTTCGGAGACGCGGACAGTCTTGAAGTAGCGGCCGCGGATCAATGCGGTCCAGGCGATCTTGGCCTGCTCCATGTCGCGGATGTGCTGCATCGGTATGCCGGCCTGGCCCAGCGCCTGGGCGAACTGTTCCGGCGTCATGCGGTACTGGCGGGCGACGTCGGCGACGCTCTCGTCGATCTCGGGGCCGGAAATGTCCTGGTCCTTCACCAGCTTGCGGAATTCGCCGAGCTGCACCTTCTCGTCGATCAGGCTTTCGAGAGCCTGGCTCTGGAGTTCGAGCAGGATCTCCTCGTCCTCCGGCGGTTGCTCAAAGCGGAGCAGCATCCAGCGCATACGGTTGCGGACGTCCGACTGCGAGATCACCTGGTCGTTGACGTTGGCCATCACACCGTCGACCTTGCGGCCGCGGTTGGCGGCTGGCTGGGCGGAAGCACCCGGTTGCTGTGTCTGCTGGGCTATCGCCACAAGGCTGGTTGCAGCCACGGATGCCGCCAGCGCCAGAACAAGGACTCGTTTCATCAGGTCACCCTACAGCCCCAACCCTCCGACAGGGTGAAGGCAAAAACATGGCCGCCAGCAAGGCCTGCCGCTAGCGCGTATACCTGCAGAAAACGCCAAATGCGAGCCTGCGGATGCAGCCCACAGCGCCGGAGTGGCGGGGGAATCGGCCGTCAATCGAAATCGTCAGGGGTAACGCCGCCCAGGCCGGTCAGGGCGAACGTGAAGCGAATCGACTCGGACGGCCCCAGTGTCCTGTCCCGGGCGCCCGAACGCTCATACGCGAGCATGAAGTACGAACACTCGTCCATGTAGCGAAGGCCGAGCGAGAACTGGATATCCTGGCGCTGGGTGATGTTGCGGGACTGCTGGACGACAGCGGCCCATTTGTCGTCGATCTCGAAGGCGCCGTTCCAGACGAGGCCCTCGTCATCCGTGGAGATGCCCGGCGTCGTACTCGAACCCTCGACACGGAAATAGCGTGCGTCGCCGCGTATGCGCCAGAAGTCCACGGACGCGTCCACATCGATGCGGCGGACCTCGAGCTCGTCGTTCGTCCGGAAGCGGGCGCCAACCTCGAAGAGGCGGCCAAGATCCGCGCGAACGGATGCGACATAGTCGGATTCCTCTCCGGCCAGGTTGCTAAGCTGGTTGAAGGCCGGGTCGGGATCTTCCCGCCAACGGCGTCCGACAAGTGCCGACAGCTCGATGTCGTCGCCGATGCGAGCCACCGTGTTGATACCGACTGCGCCGCGGGCACCGCCCTCCCAGAGGTCGTAGTTGGAAACGGCGCTTGGCTTGAACAGGTTGCTCTCGTCAGCCTCGAAGACCAGCGAGTCCTCATTGGGAATGAGGTTGAGGCCGAAGTCGGGGTCCGTGGGAAGGGCGTTGGGGTTCAACCGCTTGTTCGCATCGGGCGTGCCATAGGCGGCCATCGCGATGGGTTCGATGATGATGTCCATGCCTGGGCTGCGCGCGATCCACGGATAGCTGACAGTTGCGCCGGCGACGCCAAGGAACCGCGACACGTCTCGCCCGCCACCCGCCCCGCCATCATCAATGCGATACGCATCACCCCTGCCCGAGGCGAAAGGCTCGAACACGAGGCCGGGCCCGAAGACCAGCTGCGTTCCCCACTCGGCTTCGGCAGTGGCGCGGGCGGTGTCGAGCGCGAGATCGCCGCCGATGCCAAGGGATGAGTCGCCGTTGGGCAGCCTCTGCTGTTCGCTGCGTAGCAGGCCGACGGCGCTGAAATCGGTGGCAAGCTGGCCCGCCGCGCCCCAGTCGAACACTTTTTGCGTGTAGATCGACGGCAGAACCTCGGGGATCTGGGTGTCGACATCGCCCGCGCGCAGACCCTGGAATGCATAGGCCCCCGTCTCGAAGTAGAAGTCCGGCGTCTGGCCCGTGACGTATAGCTGCGACAACAGCTGGCGCGGCTGACTCGCGATAAGGCCCCGCAAGTCGTCCTCGCCGTCGATGTCATAGCGCTGGTCGTAGAGATCGTCGGTCTGGCGCTCGATGCCGAAGCCCCATTGCCAATCCTGGTTGATGTCGAAGCGGCCGACCGCATAGAGGTGGCCGCGCCATTCCTTGTCGTCGAACTTGTCGCCGTCGGAGTTGAAGTCCTGCTCGTAGGTGAAGCTGCTCTCGGTGTCGATGAAGCCGGAGAAAAACCGCCGCCGCCAGTCGACCTTAACGAGCGGGTTCACGCCCGTTGAGACCATCGGTGCGATCGTCACGTCTTCGGACGGCGAAACCACCCAGAGATAGGGCTGTTCGTAATAGGCGCCGATCTTCGATGACAGGCCGAGATCGGGTGTGAGCAGGCCCGAGCGGCGCTCCGAATTCGGGTCGGGGTGAGCGAACCACGGAACATACAGCACAGGCACGCCGCCGAGTTCGAGCACCGCGTCCTGGTAGGAGATCATCTGATCTTCCTGGTCGAGCGTCGCGCGCCGCGCGCGCAGCGCCCAGGTCGGGTCGATGCCCTTGTCCTCGCACACCGGGCAGTTCGTGAAGACAACCTGCTCCACCGAATTGCGAACGCCATCGGTGCGAACGGCGGAGGAGGCTGTCACAAGTCCGGTCGGGCCCAGACGAGCCGAGAAGCGTGTGGCGAAACCATTCGTGAAATCCTCGTCGGCTTCGATCTCGTCTGCGAACTGGACCTGCCCTGTGCCATCGGTGATCTGGACATTGCCCTGCGCACGGAGCGTTTCTGTCATGCGGTCATAGATCACGCGGTCGGCTCGAAGGGTCCGCTGACCGATGCGAACCTCGACATTGCCCGACGCCGTTACGACACTGGTGTCGCGGTCCTCATCGAATTGATCCGCCTTCAGGATGACTTCGTCGTCATCTGCGACCGGCGCAGCGGGCGTTGGCGTTGGTACGATAGGTGGCGGTTGGGCGAATGCCGCGCTGCCGCCTGCGAAGGCTGCAACGGCGACGGATGCGAGGGCGCTTAGCCGCAAAACCATTACTCTCCCCTCGCGCAACGGTTGCGAGCGACTCCCAGCCTTAAACCGATACGCAATGGGCTTTGAGGCGTAAAGGCGGCTGACCGCGTTGAAACATTCCGAACTGCAGCGCGGCCCTGAAGCCACATCGACCCGGGCCGGGCCCGGAACCCGGTTGATCAGCCGTCTTCCGCGTGCGCGAGAAAGGTAAGTACTGCAAAAAGAGCGAACAGGGGGGGGCACCAGGCTGCGGCCTCCGGCGGCGTAGCTCCCGATGCAGCCATTCCTGATGCAAGCCGGGTGGCGAAAAACAGCACGAACCCCGCAAGCGCGCCTGCCCCTATAAGGCGCGACAGTCCGCCGGAGCGCGCCAGCCTCAGACACACCACCGCCCCGATCAGCGACATGGCCAGCATGAACACCGGCATTGCAAGGAGGGTGTTGTACTTCAGGACGTAGTCGCCGATCTCCATGCCTGCGGCGCGTCCATCCTGGATGAATCCCGGCAGGTCCCAGAAGGGAATTGTCTTTGACGACGCGAAGCGGGACAGCAGCGTGTCGCTGTCGAGATTGGTGGGCAAGGCCAGTGTCTCGCTGCGCTGGATTTCCCCCGCCACTCGATTTTCGACGACCCCGGTCAGTTGCCAGAAGCCAGGCGTCAGCTGCGCCTTCTTGGCGTCGATCCGATGCGTGAATTCCCGGTCTGCGGCCCCCCCGGGTCCCGGGCGGAAATACCAGAAGGTTACGTTCTCCAGCGCCTGTCCCCGGCCGACGACGCGGCGGCCATGAATGATGGCTTGCTGGTTCGATCCCGGCAGCGCCGCAGCTTCTTCCGTGGCGCCGGCTTCGAGATCGCCCTGGCTCAGCCAGACGCCCTCGGCAACCGGCGCGCCGCCGCCGAGCAGTCTTGCCCGCGCGGACTCGAAATCCTGGTTGAGTTTTGTCGCCAGCGGATCCAGCACCGTGACCATCAGCACGCCGAGCAGCACGGCGAGTACCATGACCGGACCCAGGAAGCGCCATGCCGACACGCCGGCTGCGCGAATTGCAGGAATCTCGCTGCGGCGGCCAAGCTGCGAATAGGTCAGGATCGAGCCGACAAGCATTGCAAACGGAAGCGTCTCGAGGATCAGACCCGGCGTCTTCATCATTGTGAGGGTGAAGGCGACGTCGACGCCGATCTGCGTGCGGTCGCCGATGGTGCGCATCTGTTCCACCACGTCGACCAGTATGATGGCGAGCAGGATGATCGACAGCGTAAGCGCCAGCGAGGCGACGCATTCGCGAAAGATGTAACGCTGAATTCGTCCGGCGATCACCATGTCAGGCTGGCCCCATCAGCGGCGACCGGGTCGTTCGCGCGCCGACGCGCCGTCGTTTCAGGATGGGCTGGATGAAGTAGAAGAATGAGACCAGTGCTATTACGAAGATCGGCAGCAGGTACTGGATTACATTGAGTTCCGGATCCTTGCTGGCGGAGGACGTCGCTCCGAACGCTGCAAGACGCACCAACAGCGCCACGCCTGATGCGATCGCGATACGCCGGGCATAGCCCCGTCGGCTGAAGTCTCCGCCCAGCACGGCGAGAACTGCGAGCATGGCCATCGCGATGTTCAGCAGCGGCGTTGCAAGGCGCGCATGCCCCTCGGCCGCCAGCATGTCGACATTGGCGTTGTCGTAGTGGTTCGTCATGTCCGGATAGAACAATTCCGGCAGGTAGCGGTCGGACTCTTCGAGGATCACGGCCTTCTGGTCGTTGACGAACGCGCCGAGCTCAAGCGGCGACTGCTGGAATGTCAGCGATTCTGTCGCCCCGTTGGCGCGCACGGATTGCCGGATGCCATCGCGCAGGATCAGCGCCGGCTTGCCTTCCAGCTCGGACAGGAAGGCGGACTTCGCAATGTAGGTGACTTCGGCATTCGGGTTGCGGCTGTCATTCGCCACAAGGAAAGTGATCTCCGACCCCTCCATGTTCCCGGCGAAGGTGGTGAGGCCGTCATTGTGGGTCATGAACGTCCCCTCGCGTACCAGCGAGGAAGCGAGATCGGTCGAGGCGGACGTGAGCGTCGTCCGAAGCTCGCGCGATGCGGAAGGCTGTACCCACAGGTTCAGGCCAAGATGTAGGATCGACGCCAGCACCGCCAGCCGCAGCACGGGCGATGCAACCTGCCAGTTCGACATCCCGGAGGCTTGCGCAACGACAACTTCATTCTCCCTGTGGGCCACGTTGAGCGCTGCCGCAGTCGCGATGAAGAGCGCGATCGGCATGAGCAGGGAGATGATCTGGGGGGTCGCCAGCAGGCTCGCCCACAGGAAGGTGAGCATCGAGGAACGATTCTGGACGATCGTATCCTGAATCTGGCTGAGGCCTTGCGTAAGAAGGGCGATCAGCGCAAGACCGCCAACGATCGCGATGAGGGTTCTCAACACGTTGCGAAAAAGATAGCGTTGAAAACCGTACATTCGAAAACCCGGGGCCGGCGCTTCCCGTCGGAGCCAATCTTTCGGTGGAAGCGCCACGGCGGAACGGCCCAGTGCTATCCGCGTCCGGAGCGTTCGTCGATGACCATATGTAGGCAATAGGCAGGACCGATTTTCCCCATGCAGATCAAGTTTTCCGCAGAACCGACCGGGGATGCCATCGCCTATCTGTGCTACGAGGGCGACAAGGGCGTCGAGTTCGCTGCCGACCTCGATAAGCCGGCGGAATCGGCCATTCGCCGCGCCATTGCAGCCGGATCGTTCAAGGGCGGCTCTGGCCAGACCGTCGAAATCCTCGCTCCGGAATGGAGCGACGCCTCGCGGGTTCTCGCGATCGGCGTGGGCAAAAAGTCTGCAAGCTCTGACCTCGGCTGGCAGAAGGCCGCAGCTGCGCTTGTGAAGCGCGTCTTGCTGGGCGGCGCCAAGTCGCTGGCCATTGTCGGCGCGCCGGACCGCGGCGTTGCGGCGCATCTCGCACTCGGTGCGCGCCTCGCCGGATACCGCTTCGACCAGTACCGCCTGAACCTGAAGGCCGAGAAGAAGCCGACGCTGACGACCGTATCGATCGTCACAGACAGCGCTGCTGGCGCTCGCGCCGACTACGCGCCACTTGCAGCGAAAGCGGAAGGCGTTGAGTTCGCGCGCAACCTGGTGAGCGAACCGCCAAACGTGCTGCACCCGGAAAGCTATGCCGACCGCCTCCAGGAACTGTCGGAGCTGGGGCTTGAGGTCGAAGTGCTCGACGTTGCGGCGATGACCAAGCTCGGCATGGGCTCGCTGCTGGGTGTGGGGCAGGGCTCCGTGCGCGGCTCGCGCATTGTCGTCATGAAATGGATGGGCGCGAAGGACAAGAAGTCCGCGCCGGTTGCCTTCATCGGCAAGGGCGTGACGTTTGACACAGGCGGCATCTCGTTGAAGCCCGGTCCTGGCATGCAGGACATGAAGGGCGACATGGGCGGCTCGGCTGCTGTCGTCGGCGCTATGATCTCCATCGCCAGGCGCAAGGCGAAGGCCAACGTCGTGGGCATCGTCGGCCTCGTCGAAAACATGCCGGACGGCAACGCTCAGCGCCCCGGCGACATCGTGCGCGCGGCCGCCGGCAAGACGATCGAGATCCAGAACACTGATGCTGAAGGTCGCCTGGTCCTGTGCGACGTGCTCTGGTATGCGCAGAAGAAGTTCCATCCCAAGGCCATGATCGACCTCGCGACGCTCACTGGCGCTATCATCATCTCCCTCGGCAACGAACACGCCGGGCTGTTCTCCAACAACGACGAGCTCGCCGCGAAACTCACCGCAGCCGGCAAGGTCGAGGGCGAGCCCGTGTGGCGCATGCCGCTCGGCGCCGGCTATGACAGGCAGATCGACAGCGAAGTCGCCGACATGCGCAACATCGGTAACGCCGGGAATGCAGGCTCGATCACGGCAGCGCAATTCCTCCAGCGCTTCGTCGATGAGGGCCGCGCCTGGGCCCACCTCGACATCGCGGGCACGGCGTGGAAGCCGGGCAATGAGAACCCGTTGGAGCCGACCTGGGCGACCGGCTGGGGCGTGCGCATCCTCGACCGGCTGATCGCCGACAACTACGAGGACTAGCGGGATGCCCGGAGCCGGGACAGCCGAGTGGTGGTTCTACCACATCGAGCAGGGCTCGGTTGACGCTTCCATCGCACCGCTTATCGAGAAATGCCTCGAACGCCGCTGGCGCGTCGTTGTCGTCGGTCAGGAGGAAACAATCGAGCGCCTCAATCGCGCATTGTGGACGTGGAAGGAGGAAAGCTTCGTCCCCCACGGCCGCGCCCGCTCCGACGCCGCCAACCACCCCGTGCTGCTTTCCACAGAGGCAACGCCAACCAACGGTGCCAAAGTCGCGGTCCTGCTCGACGGCTCGGACGCGGACGCGGCACTATTCGAACGCATCATGGTCGTCTTCGACGGCAGCGACGAGAACGCGCGCGCAAAGGCGCGCCAGCAATACAAGACAGCCCTCGATGCCAGCGCCCACGCTCGCTACTTCCAGCAGGAACGCGGCGGCTGGAAGGAATTCAAGCGGCCCGAAGCGCCAGCCGATCCAGCCTGAACTTTTCGGTTGGCGCGCAGCAGGAATTCGGCAAGTTTTCGTGCTTGCGTTTGGGGGGTGACAATGGATCGCCGTACACTCATCCGGGGAATTGGTGCCGGGGCCATCATGTCGCTTGCCCTGCCCGCGGCGTGGGCTCAGGCTGCCGGTCGCTGGGTGCGCTTCGAGAGCCCCAACTTCATCTGTTTCACCGCGGGCGACGAAAGCCGGGCGCGACAGGAAATGGTGGAACTGGAACGGTTTCACGCCCTGCTAGCGCGGACGATGCCTCGGAGCGAGCGGAGCCCACTGAAACTCAAGGTCTACATCGCCAACGGCAACCAGCAGTTCGAGCGATCCAACCCTGGCATTGGGAAATCAGTCGCCGGATTCTATGACTCATCAGCCGAGCAGATACGCGCGGTCACAGCGCCCGAAAGGGCTTCCGAGCGGCAGCGCAACATGAAGCGCAATATCCGCGCGATGGACGCGCGTGTTGTCCTGTTCCACGAGTACGCTCATCACTTTCTGCGTGCCAACAGCCGCAGAATTTATCCGCGCTGGTACAATGAGGGTTTCGCCGAATTCGTATCGACGGCGGTGTTTGGCAAAGATGTAACAAGTGTCGGCATGTTCACGTCGAGCCGCGCGATATGGCTCACGCTTGGCGACTGGCTCGACATCGACAGATTTCTCGTGGGCGGCACCTTCGACGGCGAGGACACGTCAATGTTCTACGCCCAGGCATGGCTCGCGACGCACTATCTCTTCATGAAGCCCGAGCGCGCCGCCGGGTTCGACCGCTACTGCATTGCCTTGCAGGAGGGCGGCGACACGCTGGAGTCGTTTGAGCCCGCGTTCGGGATTTCCCGCCGCGATTTCGACCAAGAACTCAAGAAGTACAAGCGCGACGCGATCCAGATCCTCAATCTGACACCAGACACGACCGACTACGATGCGACGATTGTCAGCCAACGACTCACTGCCGGCGCCGACGAGTTGATGCTGCCGCTGTCCTATCTTCAGTCTGTCCCGCCGCGCGACTATGCGAAGGACACGGTCGAACTCGTGCGCAAGGAGGCCAAGAAGCACCCCGGCGATCCGTTCGCGCTGTATGCGCTTGCCCATACCGAAGTCTGGTACGGCGAACTGGCCTCTGCCCGGACACAGCTGGATGCCTTGCTGGCGAGCCAGCCCGACAATCCCGATTTCCAGCATCTCAGCGGGCTATGTGATCTTCGCATGGCGCATGGGGCGAAGGATGAAGCGCTGTTCAAGCGCGCCCGTGGGGCCTTCGCCAAGGCGCATCGCCTCGATGGCGCGCGCGCGATTTCGCTTTTCCGCTATGTCGAGTGCCTGCTGGCGATCGATGGCGAGATATCGGATCACGCGATTGACGTTCTGGTGAACGCCTACAAGCTGGCGCCACAAATCAATGCGCTTGCCTACGTGACCACGCAGGCGCTGATTCAGCACGAGCGCTGGGAAGAGGCTGAGCTGGTAATCACGCCGCTGTCGTCTTCAGCCCACGGCGATGACGAGCGGGCCCGGGCATTGCTTGCGGCGGTAAGGGCGAAGCAGCAGCCTGAGTTCGTCTTCTATGCGTCCGCGGCGCGTCTGTCCGACGAGTTCGAGTAGCTATTCCGCGCTCGCCGCGGCATTGCCCCGGATGATCTGCGCCAGCGGGCCTTTCACGTCAGCGAGGGCGGCCTTCATGTCGTTGTAGCCGGCTTCGACGGCAGGCTCATAATCCTTCCAGTTGCGCAGCTCTATGTCCTTCATCTGCGGCACGATCAGGATATCGGTAAGGTTACGGTGCTTGTTGGGGTCGATGCTGACTGTAGCTGCGCGCATCAGCAGGTTGGCGATCGGCGGCGCTGACTTGAAGCCGTGGCGCATGGTCCATCCGAAGAAGCCCGGCGGGTCGATGAAATCATCCGCGAGCAGCCCTTCCGGTGCAACCGCAACATCGACGCCGATGATCCTTCCGCGATGCATCTCCCGCATCACATCGACGGGGAAATTGTTCAGCACGGCGCCGTCGACCAGCACCTGCTTGTGCGACACGACAGGTGGCAGAATGCCCGGCAGCGAGATCGTCGCTCGCAGGGCCTCCCGCAGGAGGCCCTCCGTATGCACCTGAAACGAACCCTGCGTGAGGTTGGTCGAAATCGCGAAATAGGGAACTGGCAGATCTTCGATCTGTACGTCGCCGAAATGCTCTTTCAGTCGCGCATCGACCTTGTGACCCTTCACCAGGCCGACGACGGGCAGGCGATAGTCCGACAGCGGATTGCTCTCGACGAACGCCTTGCGGATGCGCCGGTCGATCTCTGCATCGTCCCAGCCGCATGCCACAGTCGCCGCGATGACCGCGCCCATCGACGTCCCGCCGACGAAATCGATCGGGCAGTTGGCCTCGCGCAGCGCGCGGATCACGCCGATCTGCGCATAGGCGCGCGCGCCGCCGCCTGACAGGACAAGTCCAACCGACTTGCCCGCCATCGTCCGCGCCAGCCTACGGCACTCGTCTACGTCCATGCCGTTCCAGTGGAACACCCGTGCGGCTTCGCACGCATACTTCCATTCCAGCGTGCGCGCGGCTGAACGTTCGCTCGCATGATGCAGAAGGACAAGGTCGACCAGCTTGAACTGACGCGCAGGGGAAGGGTCGTCCGGCAACAGCGGCACGGATGGCCGCGCATCCGACCGCGCGAACATCCAGATGCGGTCCGAATGGCGCTGGGTCATCTTGAACCACGGCGTGTCGCCAAGGGTCGACAGCAGCATGACGATCTCGTTGCGCGTCTCGAGTTCGTCGAAATAGGCCGCCGGCATGCCGACCGCTTCCTCTCCGACAATCGCCACGCGCAGGCCCATCGCCTGCAGCTCGGTGGCGATCATGCGGGCGCGCTGCTTGAGGTCGATGGTCGGCGATGTTGCGACCAGCCCGAACACGCGCGGCTCTGCCGACCGCACGACTTTCTTTCGTGCCTGTCGCATGCGGATCATAATGACGCGCGTCAGCCGCTCAAGGATCTGCGGGTCCGAGCGCACGAGCTGCATGAACCCCTGACGCGACATCGACAGCAGTTCGGTATCTCGAAGGGCGTACACTGCATGTTCATGCGGTTCGCCCGCGATCATTGACATCTCGCCGACTGGTTCGCCCGCGCGGATGTGACCTGCCAGCTCCATCGTGCCAGACGGGCTGACCCGGAAGGCGCCCAGCGAACCGCACAGCACAAAATAGATCTGGTCGGAAGGCTCGCCCGGGCCGAACAGCTGCCAGCCGCCGGGAAGGCCGAAATAGCGCGTCTCGCTCTCGGCAGCTTTCAGCGCCCGCGGTGGCGCATCACGCAGGAAAGGTACGGTTCGCAGCGACGGAAGGATTGAAGGACCGTCGCCGCCAGCCTTGGTTTTTGTCTTCGTGCCCATGGCCGTCCCGGCCGTCCTGTTGCCCGATCAACGAAAACTATAACCCAGAACCCTGAAAGAATTGTTCGAACGTGGCTCTACTCACCTGTTTGTCTTGCCACGGACCGCCTTGCGGCCATTAATGCCCGGGAATCAACAAGGCCTGAAAAAGCAAGGTTCTGTGCGCATGGCGCGACTCCATACTCAGGTAAGTGCTTCCTCGGAGCGCTTTCAAGGCAATGCAGCTGCAATGCAGCGTCTGGTGGAGGAGCTGCGTGCGAAATCGGCAAAGGCCGCGCTCGGCGGGCCCGAAAGTTCGCGGACGCGGCATGCGGCGCGCGGCAAGCTCCTGCCCCGCGAACGAGTCGAGCAACTTGTCGATCCCGGCTCGCCTTTCCTGGAGCTTTCCCCGCTCGCGGCGGACGGCATGTATGATGGCGAGGCGCCGGCTTCAGGCGTGATCACCGGCATCGGCCGTGTGTCCGGGCGCGAATGCGTCATCGTCTGCAACGACGCCACGGTGAAGGGCGGGGCGTACTTCCCTATTACGGTGAAGAAGCACCTGCGCGCACAGGAAGTCGCCATCGAGAACAATCTGCCGTGCATATACCTGGTCGATAGCGGCGGCGCCAACCTGCCGCATCAGTCGGAGGTCTTCCCCGACCGCGAGCATTTCGGCCGCATCTTCTACAACCAAGCCAACATGAGCGCGCGCGGCATCCCGCAGGTCGCCGCTGTGATGGGCTCGTGCACGGCCGGCGGCGCCTATGTACCTGCGATGTCGGACGAAACCGTCATCGTCCGCAAGCAGGGCACCATCTTCCTCGGCGGTCCGCCGCTGGTGAAGGCGGCGACAGGCGAGATCATCTCCGCCGAAGACCTCGGCGGCGCCGAGGTGCACGCCCGCCGCTCCGGCGTGGCGGACCACTATGCCGCCAATGACGCCCATGCGCTGCAGATCGTGCGCGACATCGTGAAGAACTTCAACCGGCCAAAGCGCTTGATGCTCGACGCCATAACGCCGCGCGATCCAGCCTTCGCCCCTTCCGAACTCGACGGTGTCGTTCCACTCGACGCGCGCGAACCCTACGACGTCCGCGAAGTCATCGCCCGCCTTGTCGATGGCTCCGAGTTCGACGAGTTCAAGAAGCTCTACGGCGAAACGCTGGTCACCGGCTTTGCCTACCTGCACGGCCTGCCGATCGGCATCCTCGCCAATAACGGCATCCTGTTCTCCGAAAGCGCCCAGAAGGCCGCGCACTTCATCCAGCTCTGCGACCAGCGCGGCATTCCGCTGGTGTTCCTGCAGAACATCACTGGCTTCATGGTCGGCTCAAAATACGAGGCAGGCGGCATCGCCAAGGATGGTGCCAAAATGGTGACCGCCGTCGCCACCGCGCGCGTGCCGAAATTCACCGTGGTAATCGGTGGCAGCTATGGCGCGGGCAATTACGGCATGTGCGGCCGCGCCTATTCCCCCCGCTTCCTTTTCATGTGGCCCAACGCCCGCATCTCCGTGATGGGTGGCGAACAGGCCGCCAGCGTGCTCGCGACCGTCAAGCGCGATGCGATGGAAGCGAAAGGCCAGGCGTGGGCCCTCGACGAGGAAGCAAAGTTCAAGCAACCCATCCGCGACCTCTACGAACGCGAAGGCTCCCCCTACTTCTCCTCCGCCCGCCTCTGGGACGACGGCATCATCGCGCCAAGCGACACGCGGCGTGTGCTTGGGCTGGCGCTGTCCGCCGCGCTGAACGCACCGCACGGACGCGCCCCGGACCGTGAGGCAGGGTTTGGCGTATTCAGGATGTAACGGTGCGCCAACCGCATCGCCTCGTATCACCAATCCTCAACCCAGCGAGACACGTGCAGCATGAGCGCCAAGCAAGACGAGCACGCGACCGCCAAGTCGGCCACCATTCTGTCGCGTCTTGTGAAACCGGTCGCCGGGGTTCTGTTTATGGCGGCGGTGTGGTTCGGCGGCGGAGCAATTGCCGAGTTCCTGCAACCCTGGCGCTTCGCGGATGCTGAACAGTGCATCGGCACTGACCATGACAAAGGCGCTTATCGGAATGCATGCGATCGCGACATCAACGTCGGCTGGTGCGTGGATGCCGCCCCTGCCGATGGCAAGGCGTGCGCGTCCGAAACCCTCTCGCCCGATGCATTATCCAGGACGTGGGTCGGCACGCTGTCCGCAGGCAAGGGGCATCCCGAATGGAGACACGCTTGCAACGCTCCCTACCTGCCTGCCTGGATCACGGATCCAAACAAGTCCACCCGGAAGAAGAACGGCTGTACCCGCATCCAGGATGAAGCGCCTGCTGCCTGACGCATGATGCGCGTCTGCAGATTTCAGAGCTGAGCGTGGCTGGATCGCCGCAGCTATCAGCGGTAGCTTGTCACCGCGGCGAGATTTGGTGGACACATGAACCGCGACGTCCTCAACGCGCTCGACCAGACCGTCGCCATAGCGCGGCAGCGGGCAGGCGGGCGTATCCCCATCGTCGGCGTTGCGGGCCCGCAGGGTTCCGGCAAGACAACGCTCGTCAGCGCCTATGCCGCCTTCAATCCCGCCACAGTCCATTTCTCGCTCGACGATGTCTATCTCCCCGCGAGCTACCGCCGCCTTGTCGCGCAAAGCATACACCAGCTATTCGCCACGCGCGGCCCGCCCGGCACGCACAACCTGCTGCAGCTCAACGAAACGCTCGACGAGCTCTGCGAAGCGGGCGAGGGCGCGCAGATCATCCTTCCTGCCTTCGACAAGGTAACCGACAATCCCGCCCATTTCAGCCACTGCCCCATCTTCCGCGGGAAGCCGTCCGTGATCCTTGTGGACGGCTGGTGTCTCGGCGCCACGGCGCAGACGGAGGCGGAGCTCGCCGCGCCGATCAACAATCTTGAAACGCAGAAGGACAAGGACGCGGTGTGGCGCAAGGAGATCAACGCCAACCTCGCCGGAGCCTACCAGCTCTCCTTCGACCGTCTCGACGCCATCATGAGCCTTCGGGCGCCCAGCTTTTCCATCGTCAACTCGTGGCGCTGCGAACAAGAGGCGGGCCTGCTCAACCGTGATTTAACCGACACGGAAAAGTTGCGCGTCGGCCTCTTCGTCCAGCATTTCGAGCGCATCACGCGCCACATGATGTCCGGCGGCCGCCGCGCCGACATCGAGGTGCAACTGGATGCGCATCGCAATGTGACCGAGGTCAAGCGCCTCCAGGCACAGCAGCGTACGTGACGCGGTGGCATCGCCGGTCTACATCAGACGCAAAGGAGCTTCCCATGGCATACGAACACATCCTTCTCGACGTGTCTCCTGAAGGTACGGCCGTTCTCACGCTTAACCGTCCGGCGAAGCGAAACGCACTCAATGCCGAGGTGATCGCGGAACTCACGGATGCGTTCGAGATGCTCTCGAAGAACCCCGAATGCCGCCTCGTCCTGCTGCGCGGCAATGGACCCGTATTCTCCGCCGGCGCTGACCTCGAATGGATGAAAGCCGCCCAGCACTATTCATCCGGCGAAAACGAGGAAGATGCCTACGGCATGGCCGAGATGCTCCGCCGCCTGTTCGAGCTGCCGCAAGTCACCATCGCCCTGCTGCACGGCGCAGCGATGGCCGGCGCGTGCGGCATCGCCGCCGCCTGCGACATCGCCATCGCCAGGCGCGGCACGGTGTTCGCCTTCTCAGAGGTCAAGCTCGGCATCATCCCGGCGACGATCTCGCCCTACATCATCAATGCCATCGGCCCGCGCTGGGCGCGCACCCTGTTCGTCACTGGCGAGCGCTTCGAAGCGGACGTTGCGGCGAGGCTTGGCCTGATCAACCACGAGGTCGAGGACGAGATGGCGATGGAGAAGCTGGCGGAACACTATGCCGACCTTGTCTACGCCGCTTCTCCCGCCGCAATCGCCGACACCAAGGCGCTGGTCGCCGACGTCACCGGCGAAGTCATCGACGCGAGCCTCGGAAAGATGACCGCCAAACGCCTCGCGCACCGCCGCGTCAGCGATCAGGGCAAGGAGGGCCTCGCCGCCTTCCTCGAAAAGCGCAAGCCGAGCTGGGCGCGATAGGCTCAGCGAGCGGCACAGGGGACGATGTCGCAACGCCTCAAGTTCGAATTCTGGCTGCACGCCCGCCGGGAGGCGTGGCGCGCTGCCTTCGTTCGCGGGCCTGTCACCGGCTTCCTGTTCGAGTTCGTCTCGTTCGGCGTGAAGCAAGCATGGGCTTGCCTGTTCGGCGGACTGATGCTCGCCCTGCTGCTCGGCACATTCCT
>Ga0163144_10007201_pt1 | contig 24418 bp, 22 predicted proteins | sample OliLak19BULKMAT1_FD_123175 | JGI IMG/M metagenome (GOLD analysis project Ga0163144, IMG submission 123175) | Freshwater microbial mat bacterial communities from Lake Vanda, McMurdo Dry Valleys, Antarctica - Oligotrophic Lake LV.19.BULKMAT1 | ecosystem: Environmental > Aquatic > Freshwater >...
CCCAGGAGCTGATCCGCCGGCTGCGCCTGTGCCAGATCGCGCGCCAGAAGGTCCAGGTCTTCAACTCCGCGCTCGACGTCCGCTACGCGAAGGATCATATCGTGTCCCACGATATGACCAAGAGTCCGTCGATCGCGGTCGCGAAGGCCAAGGACATCCTCCGGAAGATCGATTCGGACACGCAGGTCGTCGGCATCGACGAGGTCCAATTTTTCGACGGCGAGATCATCTCCGTCTGCGAGCGGCTCGCCGACGAGGGCCGCCGCGTCATCGTCGCGGGCCTCGACCAGGATTTTCGCGGCGAACCGTTCGAGACCACCGCGCGCCTGATGGCGCTATCCGAGTTCGTGACGAAGAACCTCGCGATCTGCATGCTGTGCGGCAACCCCGCGAACCGCTCACAGCGGCTTTCGGGCGGCAAGAAGGTCCTCGAGGTCGGAGCCGCCGACAAATACGAGGCTCGCTGCCGCCGCTGCTTCAAACGCTGATTAAAAGGAGACAATAACATGGCCGAACGCGGTTACAAGACGGACAATCCCGTCGTCGAGATCGAGAGCACGCTCGGCAAGATCGCCGTCGAGCTCTTTCCGAAGGAAGCGCCCGATACCGTCGCCAATTTCACGAAATTAGTCGAGAAGGGCTACTACGACGGCGTGCTGTTCCATCGCGTGATCCCGGGCTTCATGGTGCAGACCGGCGATCCGACCGGCACGGGCCGCGGCGGCCCCGGCTGGACGATCCTCGATGAGTTCAGCCCCAAGCTCAAGCACTCCAAGGCGGGCATCCTGTCGATGGCCAACGCCGGGCCCGACACGGGCGGCTCGCAGTTCTTCATCACGCTGGGCGCGACCCCGCACCTGGACAACCGCCATGCGATCTTCGGCCAGGTCATCGAGGGTCAGGATATCGTCGTGAAGATCGGCGCCGCGCCGCGCGACTCGGGCGACCGTCCCAAGACGCCCATCAAGATGGAGAAGGTCCGGCTCGTCCAGCAGCTCAAGCGATAGCGCTCCAGGGCCTTTCCCAGCCGTCGAGCAGCCGGACCTCCTTAGGGTCGGCGGCCATGGCGGCGAGCACGCGCGTGTGAAGCCGGCTTCCCTCGAGGCGGTGGACCGAGAGCTCGTGCGTGCCCGAACCGGCGGCGCGCGGGACCTCGAACTCGGCCCATAGCGCCCGCCCGTTCCACGGGGCGAGCGCTCGGATCATCCCGCGTCGAAGCCGCGCGTATTCGGCGTCTCCGAGAAACGCGGTCGAAGAGCAGTTGAAGACCATCAGGCCCTCGCCCGCTCGGGGACGGCGCCGGGCGCGAAGCCACTCCGGCGCGTCGGGCAGCCCGCAGCGTACGAGCGACGGGCCGGAGCGCGTCTCCTCGAGCCGGATGAAGAGCTTCGCCGCGCGCTCCAGACGCGCGAGGCGCGCGAGATCGTCGGCCCAGACGCAGGCCTTGATCCAAAGATAGTCCGCCGGATCGGACAGGCGCCGCGGTTTCACGTCGAGCCCGGTGCGAGTGAGGACTCGCCCGGGCTTGCTCCAGCGAGGGGGCGGCTTCGCCGGCTTGCCCAGCGCCGTCGTGAAGCGGCAGCGGAGGCTCAGGTGGTCGCCGATCAGGCTAAGCCCGGCGGACGCGCCGAGCTCCACGAGATGGAACGGCAGGTCCTTGCGGCGGAACGCGGGCGCGGCGACCATCATCCAGATGAGGCCGCGATCCACCTCGTTCGTCTGCATCAGGTTGACCCTCAGGCTCTCCCAGAACGCGGGACCCGCGCGGCGCAGGAAGGCCGCCGCGGCGGCGCCCGGCGGGCCCGCGCCTCCGCAGCTCGGATACACGGCGGCGAGCTCCGGCGCTTCGCCCCTGAGCGCGCACGCGTGCATGCACGCGAGGAGCAGGTGCGGCGCCTCCCATTCGACCGCGAACGTCCGCTCCCTCCAGGCGGCCTCGATCGAATCGAGCCACGCGGCTCCTTCGCGGACGTCCGCCGCGAGCGCGGTCAGGATCGCGAAATACAACGGAGAGCGCGTCTCGCAATAGAGACGCTGGCGGAGGAGCGCGTCGAGCAAGCGCGTTCGATTCATGCCGTTGTGATAAGTCTACCCGGGCGAGCGGCGCCGTCCAAACTCGCGCGCGTGACATTTTACCTCCATTCTCTTATACTGCAGGTCGATGCCCCCGGAACTATCCATCACGCAGCCGGGCCGGCCGCCGCGAAGGGTCCCGCTGGAGGGGGCCTTCACGATCGGACGCGGTGACGCGAGCGACCTCATCCTAAAGGACGCCCGCGCCTCCCGCAATCACGCGCTGCTGCGCCCGCTCGGACGCGGGTACTACGTGTTCGATCTCGGAAGCGCCAATGGAACCTTCCTGAACGGGCGGCTCGTGACGGCGCCCGTCCGGCTCAAGAACGCGGACGTGATCGTGATCGCCGAATGCACGCTGAGGTTTGAGAATCCCGGCGCCGGCGGCGCGCCGGAGAACGGCGTCGACGTCCTGCCCGAGCCGAGCGCGGTCCTGATCGCCGACATCCGCGGCTTCTCCCTGCTCGTGGAGACCATGCCGGCGAACGAGCTCCCGGCCTTCATCGGAGGCTGGTTCCGCGACGCGACCGAATTGATCGAAAGGCACGGCGGCGTGATCGAGGGGTTCAGCGGAGCCGCCGTGACGGCGCGCTGGCCCGAAAGCCGGCCGCGCGGGCCGCTCGACGCCGCGCTCGAGCTCGTCGACGCGGCGCGCCGCTGCAACACCCGTCTCGTCGCGCTCCACCCCGCGCTGAGCTTCGCGATCGGGTGCGGCATCGGCGCCGGCGTCGACGGCGAGCGCGCGATCGTCGCCGGCGACGATATCAGGAAGGCCGCCGGAAGCGCCTACGCTTTCGAGGACCTCGGCCGGGGCGTCTTCGCCGTCACCCGCGCCGCTGTATGACGGTGAAAGTTCTGATCCTCGCCTTGCTGTGCGCCTCCCGCGCCGCCGCCTGGAGCTGGGGCGCCGAACGGAGCGGCGAGGCGATCTTCGAGGTCGAGTCCACGGGAAGCCCGGGCGTGGACAACGCGCTCGCGGACCGCGCGGTCGACGTGCTGAAGCGCCGGCTCGCGACCTTCGGCCTGTCGGGCGCCGTCGAGCGCCGCGCGGGGCTGCGCGTCGCGGTGACGGTGACCTCGCGCGACGACGATCCGATGATCCTCCTGCGCCCGCTGCTCAAGCCGGCGCGGCTCGAGTTCCGCATGGCGCATCCGGAGCGGACGAAGCCCGGCGCCGGCGAGACGACCGCCGTCGAGTTCCTCCTCGACGCGAAGACGGGCGAGCTGCGGCAGGAGCGGCGCGTCGTAGACAAGAAGGTCCTGATGGGGGGCTCCGACCTTGTCTCCGCGTCGGCCGCGGGAGTTCCCGGAGACCCGGCGCCCTCGGTCGCGCTCGAGTTCAGCCCGGCTGGCGCGAAGAAGCTCGCGGCCGTGACCGAAAAGTCGGTAGGCAGGCCGATGGCGATCCTCGTGGACGGCCGCTTTCTTTCGGCCCCCGTCATCCATACGCCGATCACGACCGGACGCCTGAGTCTGACCGGGAGCTTCACGCTGCGCGAGGCCGTCGATCTCGCGCGTGTCCTCTCGAGCGGGCCTCTGCCCGAGCGCCTCACGCTCGTCTCGCCCGCGCCGGAGATCGCGGTGAAGGCGCCGGCCCCGGCCGCGGAGAAGGATAAGCCCGCGCCCGTCATCGTCTCGGACGTGGACGCGCCGCCTCCCGCGCTCGCGCGCGGGCGAACGAACGGCGTCGCGGTCGTGATCGGCGTCGAGCGCACGCGCCAAGGGCTGCCCCGCGCCGATTTCGCGGCGAAGGACGCGAGCGTCTTCGCCTCGTACCTGACGAAGACCCTCGGCTATCCCGAGGAGAACGTCGTCCTGCTCCTAGACGACCGCGCCGCGAAGAGCGACCTCGAGAAGTATCTCGAGGACTGGCTGCCGCGCAAGGCCGCGCCGGGCGCGACCGTCGTCGTGTACTTCTCGGGCCACGGAGCGCCCGATCCGACGCGCGGGACCTCCTTCCTGGTGCCCTACGACGGCGATCCGGCGTTTCTCGGGAAGACCGCGTACCCGCTCGCGCGGCTCTACGAGACCCTGGGCAAGCTGAAGGGCCGCCGCTCGATCGTGCTGCTCGACGCCTGCTTCTCCGGCGCGGGCCGCCGCTCCGCGATCGCGAAGGGAGCTCGGCCTCTAGTCGCGAAGCACGAGGAGGCCGAGCCTCCCGCGAACCTGGCGGTCCTCTCCGCGGCCGCCTCGAACCAGATCGGCGGCTCGCTCGACGCGCAGGGCCACGGGCTGTTCACGTACTACGTGCTGCGCGCGCTGCGCGACGCGGCGGCCGCCGGCCGCGCTCCGACGATGCAGGAGCTGTTCGACGCGGTCTCCGGCAAGGTCGAGTCCGAGGCTCGCCGGCTCACGGGCAACGAGCAGACTCCGCAGCTGCAGGCCGCGGCGGCCGCGCGCTCCGGGTCGCTTTAGTACCAGCCGAGCGGCGCTTCGTCGAGATTGATATTGATCTGCTTGGTTTCCAGGTAAGCCTGAATGCCGTAAAGCCCGAGCTCTCTTCCGTGGCCGCTCTGCTTATAACCGCCCCAGGGAAGCTCGTTGAAGGTCGGGTGATAGGTGTTCAGCCAGGTGATCCCCGCGCGCAGCTCCTTTAAGACGCGAATGCCTTTATTGACGTTCGTCGTCCAGACTCCGGCCGCCAGGCCGTAGTCGGAGTCGTTTGCGATCTTGATCGCCTCGGCCTCGTCCTTGAACTCGATCACGGACAGCACGGGCCCGAAGATTTCCTCGCGCGCTATGCGCATCGTCGGCTTGACCTCGTCGAAGATCGTGGGTTCGACGAAGTTGCCGTTCGCGAACTCCGCGCCCTTCGGCCGTCCTCCGCCGCAGACGAGCTTCGCGCCCTCGTGGACGCCGGCCTTTATCATCGCCTCGACTTTCTCGCGGTGCGCGGCGGATACGAGCGGGCCCATCTTGACCCCGGCGCCCAGCCCGTGACCGAGCTTCACGCGCGAGATCTTCTTCAGCATCGCGTCGACGAGCTTCTTATGTATCGATTTCTCGACGAGCAGGCGCGAGCCCGCGGAGCAGACCTCGCCCTGGTTCGCGAAGGCGGCGAACAGCGCGCCATCGACGGCGGCCTCGAAATCGGCGTCCGCGAACACGATGTTGGGATTCTTGCCGCCGAGCTCGAGCGTGAGCTTCTTCAGGTTGCCCGTCGCCGCGATCGCGATCTTGCGACCCGTGACGGTGCCGCCGGTGAACGCGACCTTATCCACCAAGGGGCTCTCGGCCAGCTCCTCGCCCGCGCCCGCGCCGGGCCCGGAGACGACGTTCACGACGCCGGCGGGCATCCCGGCCTCGTGGATGAGCCTCGCGAGGAATAGGGCCGTAAGGGGCGTCAGCTCCGACGGCTTCAGGACCGCGGTGCAGCCCGCCGCGAGCGCGGGGGCCAGCTTCCAGGCGGACATCAGCAGCGGATAATTCCAGGGGATGATCTGGCCGCAGACGCCGACGGGCTCGCGGATCACGAAGCTCATCGAGTTCGCGGGCACCGACATCGTCTCGCCATGGATCTTCGTCGCGAGCCCGCCGTAGAACTCGAAGCAGTTCGCGGCGTCGGCCACGTCGTACTCGGCCTCCGCGAGCGGCTTGCCCATGTTGCGGACCTCGAGCTCCGCGAGCGCCTTCGCGTTCGCGCGGATGAGATCTCCTATCTTGAAGAGCAGCTTGCCCCGGTCCTGCGCGGTCGTCTTGCGCCAGGGACCGTTATCGAACGCCTCGCGGGCGGCCAGGATCGCCAGCTTCACGTCGGCGCGGCCCGCCTCGGGAACGACACCCAGCAGGTCGCCGTTCGCGGGGTCCGTGATCTCGCGCACGCCGCCGTTCTTCGCCTTGACGAACTTGCCGTTGATCAGCATCTCGTACGTCTTCACGGGGGTTTTTACCGAGGTCTTCATAATTGTCATTTTAGCAGATAACGAGGTTATGGTATCCTGCGCGCATGTCCACCGCCCACGACGACGACGCCGCCCAGCTCAAAGCCCTCGGGTACGAGTCCCATTTCGACCGCAGCATGAGCTTCTGGGAGAATTTCTCCCTCGGCTTCACCTATCTCTCTCCCGTGGTCGGGGTGTACTCGGTCTTCGCGATGGCCCTGCGCGCGGGCGGGCCGCCGATGTTCTGGAACTACCTGCTCGTCGGCCTCGGCCAGTTCCTCGTCTGCCTCGTCTTCGGCGAGGTCGTCTCCCAATATCCCATCTCCGGCGGCCTGTATCCGTGGTCGCTGCGGCTCGTCGGCCGCAAATGGGCGTGGATGGCGGCGTGGATCTACGGCTGGGCGCTGTTCACGACGGTCGCCGCCGTCGCCGTCGGCGGCGCGCCCTTCATGAGCCAGCTGCTCGGCGTCGAGATGGGGGCGGGCGCCTTCACCTTGATCGCGATCGCGATGATCGTCTTCACGACCGCGCTGAACCTGAGCGGCACCAAGCTGCTGGGACGCGTCGCGATGTTCGGCTTCTTCTGCGAGCTGATCGGCGCGATCCTGGTCGGCGGCTACCTGCTGGTCGCCGCGCGCCACCAGCCCCTGAGCGTCCTGTTCGACACGACGGGCTTCGGCTCGGGCGTCTCGTACCTGCCGTCCTTGCTCGCGTCGTCCGTCGCGGCGATGTTCTGCTACTACGGCTTCGAGGCATGCGGCGACGTGGCCGAGGAGACTCCGAACGCGGGTGTCGCGATCCCGAAGTCGATGCGCATGACCATCTACGTCGGCGGCGGCGCCGCGACCTTCGTATGCCTGGCCCTCCTGCTCGCCGTGCCCGACCTCGCCGCGGCCGTGTCCGGCGCGGACAAGGATCCCGTCGCGACGACCTTGCAGGCGGCGCTGGGGATGACCGGCTTTCGCGTCGTCATCGCGGTCGTCATGGTCTCGTTCCTGTCCTGCCTGCTGAGCCTGCAGGCGGCCGCGAGCCGCCTCCTGTTCTCCTTCGCGCGCGACGGGATGATCTTCGGCAGCGTGACGCTCAAGAAGCTGTCGCCCAACACGAAGGTCCCGGTCGCCGCCCTGATCTGGACCGGCGTCATCCCGATCGGGATAGCCGGCCTCGGCTACTGGCTCCAGGACGCGGTCAACACCATCATCAGCTCGGCCGCGATCGGCATCTACGTGGCTTTTCAGATGGTCGTGCTCGGGGCGCTGATGGCGCGCGCGCGCGGCTGGCGGCCGACGGGCAAGTTCACGCTCGGGCGCTGGGGCTGGGCCGTCAACGCCGCGGCGTTCGCCTACGGCACCGGCGCGGTGCTCAACATGATCTGGCCGCGCACGCCCGACGCCCCGTGGTACGTCAACTACGCCATGCTCCTCACCGTCGTGGTGACGGCGGGCTCGGGCGCGGCGTACATGCTGGCCGGAAAGCCGCACCATGCCGCGCCCGCGGCGCGCCCTACCTAGGTTTCCGATAAAAAAGCCCCGCCGGAATTTCTCCCGGCGAGGCTTTTGACGACGACGCTTCTTTTTAGGGGATGATGCGCGCGGTCTTCACGTAGTCGAGGTTGGGGAAGGCCGCCTTCAGATAGGCGTTCCCCTGCGCCTGGATCGCCCCCTGGTCCGGAGCCTCGCCGTACTCGCCGTTGATCGCGCCTAAGGTCGGCGTGCCGTCGATCACGCGCCCGAACGGGGTGAAGCCCTGGCCGTCGAGGCCCTGGTTGTCGCCGAAGTTGAAGAAGATCTGCGTCGAGCGGCTGTTCGGATTTCCCGTCTTCGCGAACGTCACGTAGCCGGGCTTGTTCGACTGCCCGGCCTGCGGGTCGTCCTGGATCGTCGCGTTGCGCCATTTCTCGCTGACCGACGGATCGCCGTGGATGCCGATCTGCGCCATGAAGCCGTTCACGACGCGGAAGAAGCGCGTCTCGTCGAAGTAGCCGATCTTCACGAGATTATAGAAGCGGTCCGCGCCGTTCGGGGACCAGGAGCGATGCGCCTCGATGATCATGTCGCCCTTCGTGGTGGAGAACCTGACCTTGAACACCTCGGGCGCCTTCTCGTTCGCCTTCTCGGGCGAGAGCAGGGCGGGGTTCGCGGCGGCGGAGGGCATGGTCTGGGCCGGGGCGGCGGCCGTGGCGGGCGCCGCGGACTCGGCGGTCTTGTCGTTCTTGTCGCAAGCGGCGAGGACGAAGGCGGCGGCGGCGATGAGCGGGAAGAGTTTCTTGTTCATGGGGCCGAGTTTAACAGATTCGGCGGAGCATTTCCACGGTACAATATCGACGTGAAGGTCCTTCTGGCGTTGCTGCTGGCCGCGCTCCCGTCGTGGGGGGCCGGCCCCTCTCGAGCGCCGCTCCAGCCGCCCGTCTCCGCGCCGATCCCGGCGGGAGCTCCGGGCCTCGGCCGCATCGCGGTCGTCGGCGACGCCGGCACGGGCGGCCGCGGCCAGCGCGGGATCGCCGACGCAATGGCCGCCGAGCGCGCCCGGGGTCCATTCGCCTCCGTGCTCGTTCTTGGCGACAACGTCTATGAGAACGGCGAGCCTGAGTCATTCGACGCGGCGATCCGCGATCCATATTCGGCCCTCTTCAACGGAGGCGCGCGTTTCTTTCCCGTCATGGGCAACCATGATGTGCGCGCGGGCGGCGGCGAGGCGCAGCGCGCCTACTGGGGCGCCCCGCGCTGGTACAAGAAGACGATCGGCCATGCCGAGATTTTCGCGCTCGACACGACCGTGCTCCTTCCGGCGCGCCAAAAGGGAGCCTACGACGCGATTCGGACCGAGGCCGAGCGCCTTGGCCGCGAGCAGCTTGCCTGGCTCGACGCGGAGCTCGCCAAGAGTGCGGCCAAGCACGTCGTCGTCTTCGGCCATCATCCGGTGTATGTTTCAACGAGCGAGAGGGAGAAAATGTCTGAGGCTGCGTCCCTGCGCGAGCTCCTCGAGCCTATCCTCAAGAAGCACGGCGTAAGGCTCTACCTCGCCGGGCACAAGCATCATTACGAGCGCTCGAAACCTATTGGGGGCGTGACCTACGTTATCAGCGGCGCGGGCGGCAAGGTGTCCAAGAACGTAATACGCTTTCCATCCGGCGCTGCTGAAAAATTGATCCAGCTACATCATTTTCTCATTCTCGAGCCCCGCGAGGACGGTCTCCAGGTCCGTGCTCTCGACAAGCACGGGGCCGTGCTCGACGAATTCGTCCTGCCCCGATGACTCCCGCCGAATACGCCGCTTGGCGCCGGGATAAGACGCCCCACTTCCTGCTCGACGTGCGGCAGCCGGAGGAGTACGAAACGGCTCGGATCGAGGGCGCCACGCTGATCCCGCTCGCCGAGCTCCCCGTCCGTCTTGGCGAGCTCCCGAAGGACGCGCCGATGGTCGTCATGTGCCACCACGGCATGCGCTCGGCGCACGCGGTCCATCATCTGCGCGAGGCGGGCTTCGACGCGGTGAACCTCTCGGGCGGGATCGACGCCTGGGCTCGCGAGATCGACCCCAATATACCTCTCTACTAAGCCCCTATGAACGAACACAAGCTTGAGCCGCGTCCGCCGTTCTTCCAGCGCGTGAGCGGGGCGGCCATCCTCGCGGTGGACTGGATGTGCTTCGGCCTCGAATGGCAGCTGGGGCCGGTCTCGATGGCGGTAATGAGCGTCACGGCCTTCGTCGTGACCTATGCGATCGTCTGGAAAGCGCAGACGCGCCTGGGCGGAGACGACGCGAACCGCGCGCACGGCAAGGCGTTTCTCGGGGCGCTCGCGGCGGCCGTGCCGTTCCCCATCACGGGCACGCTCGTCGGCGGGGCGATTCTCGCGCTGTCCGGGCTTAACCTGCCGCGTCGATGACCATGAGAACGGGAATTTGGGGCGCCTCCTTCGGTCCCGTGCCCGCGGACATCGAGGCTAATCGCTCCGCCCACCGGTCCGAGCGCGCGCCGACCCGGTTCGGCGGCTGGCGGCATTTCGCTGCCATCATCGCGCTCGGAATCCTCGCAACCTCGTTGAGCGCGCGGATGGTGCGCGCGCCGGCTTGGTGGGAATGGGCGTCGCTCGCGCCCGCGTTCCTTTTCGCCAATTTCGTCGAATGGGTCGCGCACCGCTATCCGATGCATCATCCGATGAAGCCGCTGGCCGTCATGTACGAGATGCACGCGCTGAGGCATCATCGCCTATTTGCCGAGTCGTCGATGGATGCCGAGACGCCGGCGGACTTCGACATGGTCCTTTTCACGCTGCCGTCGCTCGCCTTCTTCATGCTCGGTGTGGCCTTGCCCGTGGCGGCGCTGTTCTTCGCGCTCGTGTCCTGGAACGCGGGCTGGTTCTTCGTCGCGCTCGCGCTGGACTATTACGTGCTCTACGAGTGCTTTCACCTGGCCTATCATCTGCCGGAGGAGAGCGTGGTGGGGCGGCTTCCCGGCATGGCGCGGCTGCGGCGACACCACACCTACCATCATGACCGCCGGTTGATGGCGCACTGGAACTTCAACGTGACGTTCCCGATCTTCGACCGGCTCTTCGGCACGCACTGGGAGCGCGCCCGGCGCTGAGCTAGGACGCGGAGGCGACGGCCGCGGGAACGTCGAGCCAGCGGAATTTCCAGGTCAAGTTGAAGCCGCGCTTGCGCGCCTCGTCGATGAACGGCTCCGGCGGGACGCCGATCTCCACCGGGTAGGCCCCGGGCTTGATGCGGCCCCGTCCGTCGGCGGCCATCTGCGCGACGATCGACGCCGGGAAGCCCGTGGTGCGCATCATCGCGGTCATGCCGTTGGCCTTGTCGCCGAGGTCGACGAGGCTGTGGACGATCTCGGCGGGCCTGCCGTCCTTCATCCCGCGCACGGTGTTATGGATCACGACCATGTCCTCGTCGCCCGGCCGAAGGAAGTGGCGGCGGAACAGCTTGGCGGCGATCTCGCGAGGAGATACTTTCACGCCCTTGCGCACCTCGATCTTGTCGTCGCCGAAGAATCCCATGGCCGCCATCGCGTTGATCACCGCGACGTGGCCGGGATAACGGATCAGCTTGTTGTCCATCGTCTGGACCTTGCCCGCGTAGGTCTCCGCCAGGGTCGACAGGCCGCCGGCCGCGTGCGCGGCCTCGCAGCGCCCGAGCGGCGCGGGCAGATCGATGATCTCCGTTTCGGAGAGGCCCGGGAGCTGCACGAGCTTGCCTTTGCGAAGGGCGGTCGCAGGAGCGACGTACTCGTTGATGAGGCCGTGCTCGGAGAACGTGAGCATGTAGTTCATCGGAGGCACGGGCTTCTGCGGCAGCCCGCCGTCGCGGATGAGCACTTCGGTCACGACGTCGAGCATCGACATCGCATGAACGGCAAGGGTCGAGATCATTCCCGGGCCCAATCCGTTATCGGGCAGAACGGAAACGCCCGCCTTCACGGCAAGGGGGTGCAGCGCGATCTCCTGCTTGACGATGTCGGTATTGCCGCCGAGGTCCACGTAGTGCACGCGCGCGGCGATCGCGGCCTTCGCGAGCGGCAGGTTCAGGAAATAGGGGACGCACGAAACGAGCGCGCTGTAGCCTTTGAGCTCCTTCTTCACGGCGGCGGGGTTCCCCGCGTCGAGGCGCTTGAACTTCGCGCGGCCGTTCGAGACCTTCGCGAGGAACAGCTTCGCGGACGCGAGGTTGGCGGCCGACATGTCGCAGAGCGCGACCTCCGTGACCGCGGGATTGCGGAGCATGTCGTAGGCGCAGGCGCGCCCCTGGAAGCCGGAGCCGAGGATCAGGAATCTCATGGGTATATTTTAATTTATTATCATGGCTCCGATGCCGATCCGTCGTCGTTGGACGCAGGCGGGCCTCTTCCTCGCGGCGCTGACGGCGGCGGTCTACGGCCGCGTCGCGTCCCATGGGTTCGTCTGCTTCGACGACAACTTTTACGTCACGGAGAACCCGCTCGTCCGCGCCGGGCTCAGCCTCGCGGGCCTGCGCTGGGCGTTCTTCACCGACAACGGCAATTACTGGCATCCTCTCGCGATCGTCTCGCACATGCTCGACGTTCAGATGTTCGGTCTGAACCCGTCCGGCCATCATCTCGTCAGCGTCCTGCTTCACGCGGCTGCCGTGCTCGTTCTCTTCTTCGCGCTGAAGCGCATGACCGGGGACTTCTGGCCCAGCCTGTTCACGGCCGCCGTCTTCGCGATCCATCCGGTGCAGGTGGAATCCGTGGCCTGGATCGCGGAACGCAAGACGATCCTGGCGGGCCTCGCGATGCTCGCGGCGCTTTGGGCTTACGCCAATGGCCGCCTGGCCGCGGTGGCGGGGCTCTTCGCGGTCTCTTTGATGGCGAAACCGTCCACGGTCGCGTTCCCGCTGCTTCTCGTGCTCGTCGACTACTGGCCGCTGCGCCGCAAGCTCTCGTGGAGCGCGTCGCTGCGCGAGAAGCTCCCGCTCGCGGCGCTCGCGGCCGCGTCGTGCGCCGCGACGCGGCTGTCGTCGAGATACGTGACGGACGTGCCGCTTCCCTACCGTCTGCTCAATACGCCGGCCTTCTACCTGCGCTATCTCGGCGAGACGCTTTGGCCGTCGGGGCTTTCGGTGTTTCATCCGTATCCGGCGGCGCCGCGGCCTTGGCTCGGCCTCGGCTCGGCCTTGGTTCTCGCGGCGATCACCGCCGCCGTGGTCCGGCTCCGCCGCCGGAACCCCGCGTTGATGGTCGGCTGGCTGTGGTTCGCCGCCTCGATAGCCCCGATGGCGGGGTTCATCGCGGTCGGCGCGCATTCGATCGCGGACCGCTTCCTGTATATCCCGCTCATCGGCCTCGCGATCATGGCCGCGTGGGGCCTGCCGGCCGCGTTCCCGCGTCCGAAGGCCTGGGGAGCCGCGGCGGTCTTGGGCGCGCTTGCCTTCGTCACCGCGGCCCAGCTCGGCTATTGGAAGGACAGCGCGACGCTGTTCGAGCGCGCGGCCGCCGTCGAGCCGGGCAGCGCGCTCGTGCAGACGCACCTGGGCTTCGCGTATTTCGAGAGGGGCGAGCTGCCCGCCGCGATCGCGCGCTACCGTCGCGCGCTGGAGCTCGCGCCCGCCGATTTCGCCGCGCGCAACTACCTGGGCATCGCGCTGGCATCCCAGGGCGACTTGCCCGGCGCCATCGAGCAGCTGGAGCGCGCCGAGGCCGTCGCGCCGGATCCCGCCCAGGTCGCCGGCAACCTCAAGGCCCTGCGCGCGGCGCTCGCCGCCGGCGCGCGGCCGTCCGTGCGCGGCGGCGGGAAATGAAAACCGCGGCCGCGCTCCTGGCGGTCTTCGCGGGCCTCGCGTCGTACTGCGCCTTCCGGCAGTCCGCGACGTGGGACGAGACCGCGCACCTATCCGCGGGCTACAGCTATCTGAAGTGGGGCGACTATCGCCTGAACCCGGAGCACCCGCCGCTCTTGAAGATGCTCGCGGCGCTGCCGCTGCTGCCGCTGCGCCCCTGGCCGCCCGCGGTCGCGGGCGGCACGGACTCGCCCAGCCTGCTCGCCGCCCAAAACGTCTGGGCGCGCGCGCTGACGGATCCGGACGCCGAGTGGGTCTTCGGGCATCACTTCCTGTACGGCATGAAGGACGAGACGCTGCGGCGCCACGGCGCGACGCGCTCCCATCAAGTCCCGACGACGGCCGCGCTCGCGCCCGAGGATTTCCACAACGACGCGGGGCGCATGCTGTTTCTCGCCCGTCTGCCGATGGTCGCGCTCGCGGTCCTCCTGGGCGCGCTGATCTGGTTGTGGGCGCTCGAGCTCCACGGCGCGGCCGGCGCGGCGCTCGCTCTCGCGCTCTACTGCTTCGACCCGAACTTCATCGCGCACGCGGGGCTCGTCGCGACGGACGTGGGCGCGAGCCTCTTCGTTTTCGGCGCCGTCTATTTCTTCTGGAGGGCGGCCCGCCGGCCGTCGCGGGCGGACGCGGCCGCGGCGGCCGTCTGCGTCGCGGCGGCCTTCGCGTCCAAGTTCTCGGCCGTTCTGCTCATCCCGATTCTCGCCGCGCTCGCGGCGGCGCGGTGGCGCTCGGGCGGACGAAGGCTCGGGCTCGCGGCCGCCGCGGTCGCCGCCGCCGCCCTCGCGGCGGCGTTCTGCGGCGTCTGGCTCGTCTACGGCGCGCGGTACGCGCCCTCGCCGGCGGGCGAGCGCTTCCCGCCGGACGCGTCGCCCGTCATCCGGTTGGCGCAGCAGGCCCGGCTCTTTCCGGAGGCCTATCTCCACGGCGCCGCGAGCGCCGGGACGAAGTCGCGCGCGCTGAAGTCGTATCTTTTCGGGCGGTTCTCGGATCACGGCTTTCCGGGGTACTACGTCGCGACGATCTTCCTCAAGACGCCGCTGCCGTCGCTGGCGCTGATCGCGGCGGCTCTCATCCTCGCCTGGCGCCGCCGCCGGTCCGACGCGGCGTTCCTGCTGATCCCGGCGCTGATATGGCTTTGCGCGGCGTCCCTCTCGCGCTACAACATCGGCCACCGCCATCTGCTTCCGATGTACCCGTTCCTGTTCGTCCTCTGCGGCGGGCTTGCGGAGCCGTGGAGCAAATGGCCCGCGCGCAAGCGCCGCTGGAGCGCGGTCCTCGTCCTGGCCCTGGCCGCGGCCGCGCCTTTCACCGCCTACCCTCACGTCCTGTCCTATATGAACGAGCTCGGAGGGGGGCCGAAGAACGGCTGGCGGCTGCTCGCCGACTCGAACGTCGATTGGGGCCAGGATCTGGCCGAGCTCGGAGCGGCGCTCAAGCGGCGAGCGATCGTCGAGCCCGTCAATCTCTGCTATTTCGGGACGGCGGACCCGCGCTATCATGGGATCCCGCACGTGAACCTGCCGGGCGGCGTCTGGTTCGAGCCCCAGGCGGATTTCAACGCCGCGCGCCGTCCGGGCTGGCTGGCGATCAGCGCGAACGGGATGAACGGAGCCTTTTATGATCCCGCGCTCCGGGCCGCCTGGGCGGACTTTCTCAAGGACGCGGTGCTCGTCGAGCGCGTGGGATACTCCATATTTCTATATCGTCTACCATGATGGCTTCTAAAATCGTGATCGTGATCCCGGTCTACAACGAGTCCGCGCGCCTGCCCGCCCTGCTCGATGAGATCGCGGCCGGCGGCTCCGCGCTCCAGTTCCTCCTCGTCGACGACGGAAGCTCGAAGCAGGAATACGAGAGGACGCTCGCGCTGATCGCATCGCGCGGTCTCGAGGGGACGCTGTCCTGCGTGCGGCGCGCGGTCAACGGTGGCAAGGGCAGCGCGCTGAAGACGGGCTTCGAGCGGGCCCTCGCGGACGGCTGCGAGTACGCGGGCTTCCTCGACGCGGACGGCTCGACGTCCGTCGCGGAGCTGCGGCGCGCGATGGATTACTTCATCGCCCGGAGCGAAACGCCGCTCGCCGCGGTGATCGGCTCGCGCGTCGCGCTGCTCGGACGCGACGTGGAGCGCAGCGCCGCGCGGCATTACCTCGGCCGCGTCTTCGCGACGTTTCTCTCTCTTCTGTTCGGAGCGCGCGTCTACGACACGCAGTGCGGCATGAAGCTCTTCCGCGCCTCCGCGTTGAGGCGCCACCTGGACGTTCCCACGGATTTCCGCTGGGTCTGGGACACCGAGCTCGTCCTCGCGATGCTGGCCGCGGGCGAGACGGTGCACGAGTTCCCGGTCGACTGGCGGGAGACCCGCGGCTCCAAGCTCTCGTTTCCGCGCGACCCCCTCATGATGGTCATGCGGCTCATCCGGTTCCGGTTCCGTGGATCTTAAAGAGCTCGAGGCGGGCGTCGATCCCGCGTCGCATTGGTATTACCGCACGAAACGCATCCCGCTCGTGAGCTGGATGCGCGATATCCTGAAGCGGCGCGAGGGAACGATCGACGTGCTCGACGTGGGCGCGGGCTCCGGCTTCTTCTCCGATAGCCTGATAGAAGCGGGCGGCGGGCGCATCGGCGAGGTGCGCCGCGTCGACCCGGGCTATCCCGCCGGGGAATCCGCGGGCCGGAGCCGGAAGCTTCCTTCGCGCGTCAAGAACTCCCTTGTGCTGCTGATGGACGTGCTCGAGCACGTGAAGGACGGGCAGGCGCTTCTGGACTCGGTCGTGAAGAGGTGCGACGGGACGAGCTGCTTCTTCATCACGGCGCCGGCCTTCATGTCGCTCTGGTCGCCGCACGACGTCTTGCTGGGCCACCACCGCCGGTACACGCTGCCCGAGCTGAGGGAGACGGCCGAGAAGGCGGGCCTTATCGTCACGTCGAGCTACTACCTGTACGGCGCGATCTTCCCGGCGGTCTGGCTCGTCCGCCGCTTCAAGAACGCGGCGGGCGGGGGAAGCGACCTGAAGCCGGCGGGCCCGGTCGTCTCGGCGCTCCTCGAGCTGATCTGCCGCGGCGAGTTCCTCTTCCGCCGGCTGAACAAGCTCGCCGGAGTCACCTGCGTCGTCGAAGCGAACATCACGAAGCATCTAGAAAAGGAGAACCGACAATGATCAAGAAGATCGCTCTGGCTATCGCCGCCGCCGTCGCGGCGGTCCTCATCCTCGCGGCGATGCAGCCGAACTCGTTCCGCGTCGAACGGAAGATCGTCATCAACGCGCCGCCCGAGAAGGTCTTCCAGTGGCTCGATGATCCCAAGCGCACCACCGAGTGGTCGCCATGGGAGAAGAAGGACCCCGCGATGAAGAAGACCTTCAGCGGCCCGGCGCGCGGCGTGGGCGCGGCCTACGCCTGGGACGGGAACAACGACATCGGCGCGGGCCGCCTCGAGCTCACCGAGGTGGACGTCCCCAGGAAGGTCGTCATGAATCTGGATTTTATCCGGCCCATGGAAGGCCATAACATCGCCGAGTACCTCGTGACGCCCGTCGCGGGAGGAAGCGAGGTGACGTGGGCCATCTCCGGCCCCATGCCGTTCATCTCTAAGGTCATGTGCGTGTTCATGAACATGGACAAGATGATCGGCAAGGACTTCGAGGCGGGCTTGGCCGATCTCAAGACGCTCGCGGAGAAATAAACGTTACAGCCGCGGTCTAGATAAAAACCGCGTTTTCCTCTATCACCGGGTTGAGTTCCGCCCGCGTGGAGGAAAACATGGTGAGGAAGATCGCCGTGCTCGGCATCGCCTTGATCTTCGGGGTTCTCGCGTACGCCGCCGGGAGGCCGTCCGCGCTCCAGATCGAGCGCTCGGTCAGCATCGACGCCCAGCCGAAGCGGGTCTATTCGCTCCTTACGGATTTTCGCGGTTGGAAGCTTTGGTCGCCTTGGGAGCGGCTCGATCCTTCGATGACGCGGAGCTTCACCGGGAAGCCCAAGGGCCGGGGCGCGGTCTATGAATGGGCGGGCGACTCGCGGGTAGGCTCGGTGCGCCTGGAGATCCTCGAGGCGGTCTTGGATTCCCGGGTCGTCATGAGGCTCGACCTGAGAGGGCCGTTCCAGGGGCGCGGCAACTTCGCGGTGTACGCGCTTGAACGCGAGAACGGCCTCACGACCGTCACGTGGAAGGTGATCGGCAAGAAGCCCTATTCGATGAAGCTGCTCGGCTTGTTTCGCGACGTCGACCGCATCATCGCGACGGACTGCGAGCGCGGGCTCCTCAACTTGAAGAACGCCGCCGAGTAGGCCCTCAGCGAGCGGAGATCGGGCCCGGAGCCGGTTCGACACGCGTGTACCGCGCGCGCGCGACGGAGGCCTGCCTGGCGTTGAGCGTGAGCGTCATGAATCTCTGGTTCTCGTCCGTCGCGCTCGTGCGACCCGTCGTTCCGATCGCCTCGACCGTGAAGAGGGCCGGGTCGTACTTGATCTTCGCGCGGTCGAACTCCGCCGTCAAGGAGGCAAGGACCTCGGGAAACGGCTGAGAGACGTGCACGCGGTACGCCCGCGCCGGGGCGAACGCGGCGCGCGCTCCTTTGTACGCGCCGTAGAGGAACGAGGCGCCCGACACGTTCATCGCGACGACGCCCGCCAGCCACGCGAGCTGGACGACGCGCGCGAGCAGGAAGGCGCCCGCGGCCTTCGCCGTGGGACGGCCGGTCTCGGGAGCCGACTCGTTCATCGCGGGCACGAGGCCCGAGACGAGGCGGTCGAAGAGCTTCTTCGAGCCTTCGGCCGAGGCGATCCAGCCCTCGAGCAGCCCGGCCGTGAGGATCGCGAGCCGGGAGTGAGGCTTGCCTTCCCTGAACGCGGACGCCGCGAACGCGAAGGGCGACCGGACGAGGCCCGTGACCGCGCCGAGCGCGATCGAGACGATCCATTCCGCGGCCTGGACCAGGCCCGTCGGGACCCAGATCGCCGAGAGCCAGACGCCGTTCCAGTAAGTCTTCTTGAGCCAGAACGAAGCGTGGCTCTTCAAGTTCGAGCGGAACTTCGTGTCGTCGTGCCAGAAGCCGGCGACCTCCTCGAAAGCCTCGATCGATTTGCCGTAGGACTTGAAGAAGCCTCGCACGCCGGACCAGACGTATTCGGGCAGATGCATGAGGAGGAACGGGCTCACGGCCGCCGCGAGGCCGAGCGTGCCCCAGCCGATCCAGCCGCCGAGGAAGCCCGCCCAAACCGCGCCGACCGCGGCCGCGGCTCCGAGGGCGCCGAAGAACGCGCCGAGCTCGGCTTCGTCGAAGCTGCCGCCCTTTTCCTGCGTCTTGAGGACCCAGCGCCTGAAGCCCCAGCCGCCGAGCGTCGCGATCAGTCCGACCCAGATCGCGCTGCCGTTGAGCAGGAGGACGAGGCCGTTCCAGAACAGCGCGCGGCCCGCGAAGCTCTTGATGAACTTAGGCGTGGACGGGCCCATGAAAGGCATCGCGGCGAGCGGCAGGACTAGCGCGAGGTAGAGCGGGATCTGGATGAACGATCCGCCCGCCAGGATCGGCAGGCCGAAGAAGTAGGCCGGAACGAGCGCGAGCGCGACGGCGATCAGCTTCGGCGCGATGGGCGCCTTGGCGGGCACGCCGGGCTCCGGCTCGGTCGGCTCCGTGGGCTTCTCCGACGGGGAGTCCTTGCGCTCGATGCGCAGGGAGCTCGGGCTGTGGCGCGCGGAGTCGTACGCTTTGACGCGGCCGAACGCGAGGATGAGGCCGGCCGCCGAGAGGAGCGGCGCCGCGACGAGCGCGTAGGCGGCCCAGCCCAGCTGGAGCGCGCGCAGCGCGAGCGAGCCGCCCGCGCTGACGAAGAACTTCGGCGAGTTGACGAACGGGATGACCTTCGCCTCGATGGGGTTGAAGCGCGCGATCTTCCCGTTCTGCACGTTGTCGAAGACCATGCGCGCGGCCTCGGCGAAGTAAACGGCCGCCTTGGACTCGGGCCAGAGCTTCGCGGACGCGCCCCACAGGAAGTTCACGGGCGCCGCGACGACGCCGATCGCGAGGCCGGCGACGCCCGAGAGCGCGTACATCACGCCCTCGGCGAGCATGATCGGCGTCCACATCACGGCGAGCCAGACGCCGTTCCACTTGGAGGCGTTGTAGTGCCGCTTGCTGAAGTTCTGCAGGCGGTCGAGGAGGACCGTGTCGCGATGCGCGGCGGTCAGCACGCGCGAGAGGCCGAGCGCGGCGTACCAGGCGCCCTCGACCGCGTTCTTCAGGCCCTTGCCCACCCAGCCGGGCAGGTGGAACCAGAGGAGCGCGGACAGCGGATACGAGAGCCACAGAAGCGCCGACGCGGTCCAGCCGAGCGGCGTGGACGCGGCGAGCGCGACGCCCGAGAGCGCCGCGAGGCCGCCGAAGAACGCGGACAGCGTCTCGACCGAGCCGTAGGAGCCGTAGCGTCCCTCGCTCTTGCCGAGGCCGTAGCGCGTGAGGCCCCAGCCGCCGAGGAGCGCGAGCGAGCCGGTCCAGAGGAGCGCGGGCGCGACGGCGACGCCTAAGCCGAACGAGAGCGAGAGCGAGACGCCGGCGACCGCGACGCCGAGGGCGGAAAGGGTGAGGCCGGGCAGCGAGCGCAGGAGCTTGGGCGACGACTCGCCCAAAAAGGGCATCGCGGTCAGCGCGAGGCTCGTCGCGATGACGAGCCCGCCGACGAGGTACGCCGACGCGCCCAGCAGCGGGAGGCCGAGGAACACGGCGGGGGCGAGCGCGAGGCCGGCGGACAGCAGGCGCGGCCAGAACGGGCCCTTGGGCTGGCGGGGAGCGGGCGCCGAGTCCGAAGGCGGGGCGGGCGGGACGTTCGCCCGCTCGACGGCCGCGTTGACGGACTGCGCGATCCCGTCGCCGGCCGGGCGCGCGAGCTGGCGGGACTCGTTGAGCGCGCCCCACTCTCCGGCGGCGGCCGCGGACAGATCGGATCCGCGCTCGAAGGCGGGCGCGCCGAGCAGCGCGGCCTCGAGCTTGCGGCCCACGCCGGCCGCCGCGGAGGGCGACGCGTCGGCGATCGGGCCCGCGTTCTCGAGGGCGGCGACCGCCGCCTTCGCGGCGGCGGACACGACCGAGCCATAAGGCGAGGAAGTGCCCCTTCCACTCGCCGTTAGGGAGGGGCCGGTCTGCGTCAAAGCGATGGGCGCGATGGGCGCGACGGCCGAGGCGTTGACGGGAGCGGCGTTGAGCACCGGCGACGGCGCCGACGGCGCGCCGAGAAGCGGCGTCAAGCCGAGGGCGGACGGCATCAAGGTCGGGATCGAGAACGACGCTCCGCCGAGCCCCATCGCGGGGATCGCCGGCGTCGCGGCGGGCGCGACCGGGGCGCTCCGCGCGACGGACTGGGCGGCGGCGTACGAGCCGGCTCCGGGGCACGCGATCACGAGCGAGAGGCAGACGGCGGCGGCGAGAGCGCGGCGAAGGGGGAAATGGTTCATGCGGCGATCTTACGAAAGCGAGCGCGCGCGGCATAAGGGCCGATGGTCCCGATCTTGTCCCGACAATAGGCCTACGAGGCGGCGCGACCTCCCATTAAGGTTCGTTGTTTATATACAACGAACCGGTTTAGGGTTGCCGGGCGCGCCGGCTTTTTCTAGCGTCGAGCAGCTCGTCGACTTTTTTCAGGTAGGCGCGGACCACCGGCGCCGGGCGGCGCGCGAGGCCTTCGTGTATGTAAGCGCGCGAGCGGGCATCCATGCCCCAATTGAAGTACTCGACGCCGAGCAGCGCGCTCGAGCAGGCGTCCTCGCCGGAACGGCCGGCCGCGAGGTCGATCGTGAAGGAGGACTGCCAGTCTAGCTGCCGCTCGACGCACAACGGGACGAGCCACGCGGCGAGCGCGGCGGCGGGGAGCCAGGCCCACCGCTTCGGCGCGCGCGCGCACGCGAACGCGGCCAGCCACGCGAGGCCCGCGAAGGACGCGTAGAGATAGCGGTCCGCCGCGAGCGAGGAGACCGGGATCACGTTCGAGACGGGCAGCAGGAACGCCGCGGCCCAGCCGAGCCCGGCAAGCCAGGGACGGCGTCCGCGGATCCCTCGCGCGAACAGCGCGGCGAGCGCGACGAGGAGGATTCCCCCGGCGGCCGGAAGCGCCCACCCGTGCGGATCGGACAAGGTGTAGCAGAGGCGCTGGCCGTAAGGCCAGAACGCGGAGCGGACGTGCACGGCCAGGCCCGAGAGCGCGAAGGCGATATGCGAAGAGAGCTTGCCGCCGTATAATCCGCTGTCGGTCGTGTGCACGAGGACGACGCTTCGCAGGCCGGCGAAGAGCGCCGCGAGGACGAAGTAGGGGACGGCCGCGCGCAGCGCCTCGCGGGGCGCCTTGCGCGGAGCGCGCGCCCAGTCCCACGCCGCGATCGCGAACGGCAGGCCCAGGGCGCTTTCCTTGAAGAGCGCGGCCGCGGCGAACAGCGCGAGCGCGCGTCCGCGCCGCTTCCTCTCGTGCGCTTTCAGGGCGAGCAGGCAGAACAGCAGGGAGAAGACGGATGGACGGGCGCCGCTCACGTAGGACACGCTGTCGGCCTGGGCGGGATGGAAGGCGAAGAGGACCGCTCCCGCGGCGGCGGCCGGAAGGCTGCCCGAGAGGCCCCAGCCGATGAGCAGCACCAGCGCCGCGTTCGCGGCGTGGCCCGCGACGTCGATCAGGTGGAAGAAGAACGGATTGAAGCCCGCGAGGCGCGCCGTCGCCGCGTACGAGAGCGTCGCGAGCGGGCGGTACGCGACCGTGAGCTCCGGCTCGCGGCTGTTCGCGCTCTTGACGTGGAAGAACTCATGCCAGCGCGCCGGCTCGCGCACGACGGGATTCGCGGTGAAGTTGCTCTCGTCGTCCTTGAGGAAGTCCCCCGACAGCGAGACGGACCAGACCGCGAACACGGCGGCCCAGGCGAGCAGGAGGGTCCTGGCCGTCATTCGTGAAGCCGGTAGGCGCGGAAATCAGGCGAGGTAGGGTCGAGGGCCGCCGCTTTCTCGAACAGCGCGCGCCGCCGGCGCGGATCCGTCTCGAGCGCGGCGAGATACGCCCACGCGACGGCGAGCCGCGGCTCCAGGGCGACCGCGTCCTTCAGCAGCGCGCGCGCTTCCGCGGCGGGCCGTCCATAGCCGAGCGCCGAGCGCGCCGCCGCGAGCGCCTTCCAAGCGTCGTGAAACTTGGCGTCCGGACGGCGCAGGCGGATCACGGCGGTCCCCTCGCGCTCGTTGCGGTACAGCTCGTTTCCATACGGGCTCGACAGCGCGAAGGCGGCGAGCGTCGCCTGCAGCCCCGCGGCCTCGGGCTGGAACTGCCCATCGAGCGTCAGCGTCCGCGAGACGAGCACCCAATCGGCGCCCTGCGCGAAGGTCCACGCGAGCCAATCGTCGCGATAGCCCTCGGTCACGACGGGCTGGACCGCCGTCCGTTCGCCGAGCAGGGCGATGGCCGGCCATTCGAGGCTTTGGAAGCGGGCGTCGGGCGGCGTCGCGCTCCGGATCCAGGCCATCGTCTCGGGCTGGAACGACGCCGATCCGCGCAGGCCGCTGCGCGCCGCGGCGAGATCGAGGCGCAGCGGCAGGGCGGCGGCGGCGCAGAGCGCGAGCGCCGGGACGAGCTTTCCCGGCCGGGCGGACATGGGCAGGCCGGCGATGATCAGGATCCATGCGAGCGGCACGAGCGGAAGGACGTAGCGCGCGGCGACCGGGATCCAGATCAGATGCTGGACGGCCATCAGGACGCAGTAGCAGGCGATCGCGAACGCTCGCGGATCCTCGCGCCGCTTGAGCAGGCGCGCGGCGCCCCAGGCGGCGGCCGCCGCGGCCGCGAGCCCCGCCGAGGCCAGGAGGCCGCTCGGGCCGCGCAGCGACAGCAGGCCGTCGCCGCCCATCGCGGCGAGCAGGCTCGCGGCGTGAGCGGCGAACGCGCGGGGTTCCGACAGCAGCCCGTTTAGGCTCGCCGCGTAGCCGCCGCCCGCCGAGAGCAGCCGGCCGCGCAGCGTCCACAGCGCGAGCGGCGCGAGGGCCGCGAGCGCGAACGCCGCGGCCTTTCTCCAGCCTCTATCGGCGGCGAGCGCGAGCGCGGCGGCGAGCACGAGGAGCGCGCCGTAGGGACGCAGCAGCGAGCAGGCGGCGGCCGCGGCGGCGAGCCCGGCGAGCGCCTTCGGCTTGCGCGCGTCGCCGGCCGCGTCGAGCACGTAGAGCGACAGCGCGAGATAAGGCAGGTCGGGAAGGACGAGGCCGACCCGGTCGACGAGCGCCGCGTTCACCGCGGTCAGCAGCACGACGCTCAGCGCGGCGCCCTCGCTCAGGAAGCGGCGCGCGAGGCGCCAGGTCAGCGCGAGGACCGCCGCCGCCGAGAGAACGCCCAGGAGCTTGAGCCAGTCCCAATGCGGCGCCGCGAGCGCGGCCGGGAGCGCGAGCAGCGCCGCGAAGCCGGGCAGCGGATCGGCGGCGGGGGCGCCCGACGGCAGCGTGAACGAGCCGTGGAGCAGGGAACGGGCCAGCAGGATGTGGAGCGCATCGTCGCCGATGGCGCCGAGCGGCGCCCCTAGGGTCGACAGGACGTACAGCGCGAGGACGCCGAGGCCGGCGGCCGCGAGCCGCGGGCTTAAGGCAGCAGGTCCGAGACGCAAGCGGCCACGCTGCAGGTCAAGGTGCCGGAGGGGCCGAGGAAGGTCACGACGTACGCGCCGTAGGTCCCGGGCGTCGGGGTCGCGCGCGTCAGCGTCGTCGTGTACGAGGCGGCGCCGGCGGTGAAGGCCGCGGCTCCGAAGGCCTTGCCCCCGCCGCAGGTTACGTCGAGGTCGGTGTAGTTCCCCGTGTAGGTGTTGTTCTTCACCATGTAGCGTTCCTGCGAGCTCTTGAGCGTGGCGAAGCAGGTGGTCGCTTCCGAGAAGCGGCCCTTCTCGACGACCTTGAAGTATTGGGGCACCGCGATCGCGGCCAGGATGCCGATGATGAGGACGACGACGAGCAGCTCGATGAGAGTGAAGCCGGCCGCCGCTTTCCGCGCCCGGCCGGCTTCAATTCTCATGATGTCCTCGATCTTAAGGCAGGAGGTCCGACACGCACGCGGCCACGCTGCAGGTCAGCGTGCCGGTCGGGCCGAGGTAGGTCACGACGTACGCCCCGTAGGTTCCGGGCGTCGGGGTCGCGCGCGTGAGCGTCGCCGTGTACGAG
>Ga0163144_10007202_pt1 | contig 24407 bp, 17 predicted proteins | sample OliLak19BULKMAT1_FD_123175 | JGI IMG/M metagenome (GOLD analysis project Ga0163144, IMG submission 123175) | Freshwater microbial mat bacterial communities from Lake Vanda, McMurdo Dry Valleys, Antarctica - Oligotrophic Lake LV.19.BULKMAT1 | ecosystem: Environmental > Aquatic > Freshwater >...
CTCCACGCCTTCGATTACGACGTCCTCGTGCGCCGCGCCGGCGGTAAGGTGCCGACGATCATCGTCCGCCCCGCCCGCGCCGGCGAGACCCTCGTCACGCTCGACAATCAAAAGCGTGATTTGACGCCGGACAATCTGGTCATCACGGACACCGCGGGCCCGATTGCATTGGCGGGCGTGATGGGCGGCTTGGAGACCGAAGTCACCGACACGACCAAGAACATCCTGCTGGAATCCGCGAGCTTCGATTTCGTCAGCGTTCGCCGCACCTTCAAGCAATTCAATCTGCCCAGCGAGGCCAGCGCCCGCTTCAGCCGAGGCATCCATCCCGAGATGGTCCAGCCTGCCGTCGAACGAGCCGCGGATTTGATGCGGCAATACGCGGCCGGCGAGGTTTGCCGCGGCTTGGTCGATTGCTACCCTGCGCCGCTGCCGGCCCAGGTTGTGGAACTCAAGCTGGAAAAGGTGAATCGCCTTTTGGGCATGGAGTTTTCCAAGGCGGAAGCGATACGCATCCTTCAATCGCTTGAGTTCACGGTCGAGGATCAGGGGCAAACGCTGAAGGCAACCGTGCCCGCGCATAGGCTGGACATCCAGGTCGGCGACATCGATCTCATCGAGGATTTGGCCCGCATCCACGGCTACGACCGCCTGCCCGCGACCTTGCTCGCGGATCAGCTGCCGCGCCAACAGAATAACGTGCCTCTGGCATTCGAGGAGCGCGTGCGCGACATCCTCGTCGGCGCGGGTTTACAAGAAGTCATCTCCTATGCCTTAACGGAGCCGGGCAAGGAAGCGCCGCTTTTGGGCGATGCCACCGCCACCTACGTCACGCTCAAGAATCCGATCAGCACCGATCGCGCGGTGATGCGGCAGAGCATGCTTGCCGGCGTGTTGGAGGCGGCCGCGTCGAATCTGCGCAATACCTCCGACGTCCAACTGTTCGAAGTGGGTTACGTCTACATCGCCAAGGACGCACAACAGCTTCCCGACGAAGCGCGCCGGCTGGCCGTCGTCCTCGTCGGCAATCGCGGCGACGAATTCTGGGTCGACTCGGGAACGAAGCCGGGCCTGATCGACTTCTTCGACCTGAAAGGCGTCATCGAAACGCTCGCCCAGGAATTGCATCTGCCGGACGTGACTTTCCAAACCGCGGCCGTCCCCTTCCTGCATCCCGGCAAATCCGCGACCGTACTCTCGGCGGGCAAGCCGCTGGGCGTCTTCGGCCAGGTGCATCCGCGCACCTTGCCCGCGTACGGTCTGGGTGAACGCGCCGTCTTCGCGGCCGATCTCGATCTGGAGGCAATTCAGAACGCCCTGCCGGCGCGGTATGCGTTTCAAGCCGTGCCGCGTTTTCCGGCCGCCTTGCGCGATATCGCCCTCGTACTTCCCGAGGAGATTCCCGGCGACCGCGTTTTGGCGGAGATTCGCGCCGCAGGTGGGGAGTTGCTCAAGCAGGTGCGTCTCTTCGACGTCTATCGCGGCGAGAGCATCGCTCCCGGCACAAAGAGCCTCGCGTTCGCCCTTTCGTATCAAGCCGACGACCGCACCCTCGCCGACAAGGATATCGACAAGGCACACAAGAAGATCGAGGACCGCATGAAGCACGTGCTCAAAGCACAGATTCGCGGCAAGGAGTAAGACCCGGCGAATCGCACGATCCAGCGATCGCAAAATCCGGGCGAGTCCAAAGCGCTAGCAAGGGCGAGCCCGGATAGGCATACGACGCGCCGCTCGCCCTTGCTGGCGCTTCGGACTCGCCGCGTAGGGGCGTTGCCCCGTTCATGCGCGAAGGAAGTTGCTTGCGTGCGCCGCCGTACTTGTGCTACTTATGCATGTCGAGGCGAACTAGATTTCCCCTGATCGGAGATAGCGTCATGCGGCTTTTTTCCTTCCTGGTTCTCGCCTCGCTCCCTTCCGCGCTGCATGCCGGCAGGACGCTCCAGTGGCATTTCCCCGTCGGCGAATCCTTTCGCATCGAACGCGTCTACCACCAGTCGCAAGAGATCGAAGTCAAGGGCCGCGCGTATAAACAGGAAACTACCAGCACCTGGCTCACCCGCGTCGACATCAAGGAAAAACGGCTCGGCGCTTATGTCCTCCAACTCACCCTCGAAGACGTCTCTTACACGTCCAAGGGCGTCAGTCATCCCGTCGGCTTCGACAACAAGTTGGCCGCGAAAATGAAGGGGCTTTCCCTCACCCTCACCGTCACAACCCATGGCGAGATCAAGAAACTTCAGGGCTACGGCGAGTTCGTCAAGAGACTTTCCGAGGGCAACGTCGACACCGAAAAAGTGCTGCGCGCCCTGTTCACCGAAGAGGGCATGCAAGAGACCTACGAAGAGATCTTTGCCTGCTTGCCCACCAAAAGCGTCGACAAAGGCGCCCGCTGGAAACGCTCCGCGGTCGATCCCGTGCCGCCCTTCGGTTCGTTCAAGTCGCGTTTCGATTATGTCTATGACGGCATCGAAGACGGCTTGCACGCGATCAAATACACGATCGTGACGACGTATCAAAAGCCGGGCGATCAACCCGACCTCTTCCGCGTCGTCAAAGGCTCGCTCACCGGCGACGAGGGCAAGGGCAAGTTCCTGTTCGACGCCAACACCGGCCGCCTCGTCCGCGGCGAAAAGACCATGGTCGTACGCGGACAGGTGACGGTCGAGACCGGCGGCGTGCAAACGGTTTTACAGTTCGTGAGCAACAACCGGCTCAAGGTGCGCGTCGTGCCGGTTGCGAAGTAAAAGAGCGCCGCGATGCCTTACAGCGCGATCTCGGGTGGTTTGGAATAGTCGATCTCCAAATCGAAGCGATTCAGGTCGTAGACATTATTCAGCGCCTGTTGCAGTTCGAGTGCGACATCGGCGTCGCCGGGGCGCAGTGGAACGGGGACAGTGGGCAAAGGCTGATCGAAGTCGATGGGCCAAATTTCCGTAATCGGGTGGCGCTCAGCCGGGCGATCTCCACTCCCAATTGAGTGTGGAAGGTCGTCCAGAGTTCCCCTTCAAAATAAGGGTCCATGCCTGCAAAGGGCGATGGCATCGGCGGCCTCGATTCGCGAGTTGGAAGCATTTCCAGATCGTCATTGTACTCGACGGGACGATCCCATGAAGGGAAGGGCTCGCGCGGCAACAGTTTGCCCACGATTGCGGATGGTTAACTCGAAGTGTATATTGGTGTGATGGCTAGGTCCAAAGTGCCACAGCAGGTTCAGGATCTAATCTTGGCGGCGTGTCGTCGCCGGTGTGCTCTTTGCTACGCACTCAACGATGACGTTTCCGCGAAAGTGCAGGGGCAGATCGCCCACCTTGATCGAAACCCTAACAACAATAAGCGAGCCAACCTTGCCTATTTGTGCTTGGAACACGCCAGCCTTTACGATACGCGCTCGACCCAAAGCAAGGGTTTCACACCAGGAGAATTGAAAAGATATAGGGCCGCTTTGCTGCTTGTGCTTGAAGTTGCACATGACCCCAAGCACATCCGACGCATTGTCGCGCGGCAATATCGCAAATTGGCTGCGGACGCGGCGGCCGAGGCGAGTCCCTCGCGAAAAAGCGAAAGGCTCAAGAAATCGAAAAGGACGGACACAGGAGATTAACCATGCCAAGGACAGTTGCGCCGAAGACGGCCATGCGCGCCAAAGTCGTCCTAAATCTTGGAGGGGACACGCCGGAAATTGAGAGCAGTGAGAACGTCACGGCCATCACGGATGTCGATTCGGAAAATCTCGTGATCCATTTCGACACCCCTTTTTCCGATGAACTTTACCGTTGCGACGTGATCCCCAGCGAACCGACGCCTTTCAAGATCAAGGTGCGCAGCAAAGACGGCGTGGGCATCCACATGCCGGCGCCGTGGCCAAAGAAGATCAAGATCGTTTGCGAGGAGATTTGACGCGGAGGGGAAGCGGCGGTTTCCGTTGTGCTGGAAAGGATGCGGTCCTCCATCAGCGATTTTTCTCGTCATTGAGAATAGGCGTGCATCCCCCGCCTTTTTCGTCTACAATTGCGCGGAATCCGCATTCGATTTTCAATTGGGGGAACGCCGCCATGCCTGTCGGGAATTTCGATCATCCCCGCTTTACGCGCCGATCCATGTTGCAGGCAGGGGCCGTGGGCATCCTCGGGCTGGGCATGGGCGAGCTCGAAATATTGCGGGCGTCCCAACCCGCAGGCGCCGTGGCGGCCGCCAAACGGGTCATTTATCTCTTTCTCTCCGGCGGGCTCGGCCAACACGACAGCTTCGATCCTAAACCGGACGCCCCCGACAACATTCGCGGCGAGTTTCGCCCCCTGGCGACGCGCACGCCCGGGGTTCACATCGTCGAGCATCTGCCGCTTCTGGCGCAGCGCAGCGACAAATGGGCCGTCTGCCGTTCTCTCACGCATCCTTACAACGAGCATTCGCAGGGCCATCATGTGATGCTCACGGGCCGTACGCCGATGCCCACGGGCTTCGACCCGAATCGGCCTCGGTCGAGCGATTTTCCCGCCCTGGCCGCCATCGCGAATTATGCCACGCGGCCGCGCAACAATCTCCCGCCCGCGGTGGTGTTGCCGCACACGCTGATCCACCGCACGGGGCGGACCATTCCCGGCCAGTTCGCCGGCGAGATGGGCCAGCGCTGGGATCCCTGGGTCATCCGCGCTCATCGCGACTGCGCCAATCAAGCCTACGGCGCCTGCCCGGATTGTTTTCGCCATGATCGCATCGCGCATACGCACCCGCCGGCGATCACCTTTCAACCGCCGCATCTCTCCCTGCCCGAGGGGCTGAGCGTGCGCCGCCTCGAAGACCGCTCCAGCCTGCTTGCCCTGCTGGACCAACAGCGGCGCGGCCACGACGCCGTCGCCGAGACCGCATCGCTCGGCAGACTGCGCCAGCGCGCCCTTTCCCTCCTCAACGATCCGCACACCCAACGAGCCTTCGACGTCACCCAGGCCGATCCGCGCGTGCTCGATCAATACGGCCGCAATGTCTTCGGCTATTCCTGCCTAATGGCCCGGCAACTGGTCGAGTCGGGCGTCAATCTGGTGCAGGTGAACCTGGGCAGCAACGAAACCTGGGACACGCATCAGGCGGCGTTTCCCAATCTGCGCGAGAACCTCCTGCCGCATCTGGATCGTTGCGTCAGCGCCTTGATCGACGACCTCGACCAGCGCGGGATGCTCGATTCCACGCTGATCGTCATGGCGGGTGAATTTGGCCGCACGCCGCGCATCTCCAGCATCCCCAGCGCCCGCCTTCCCGGTCGAGATCACTGGGGCGCGGTGCAATCGGTCTTCTTCGCCGGCGGCGGCGTGCGCGGCGGCACGATCATCGGCTCCTCCGACCGCATCGGCGCCTATCCCGCGACCAGCGCGCAGACCCCGGAAAACATGGCCGCCACCATCTATCAGGCCCTCGGCATCCCCCCGACGATGGCCTGGCACGACCCCGCACGCCGGCCGCATTTCATCTATCAGGGCGAGCCGATCGCGGGGTTGACGTAATAGTTGGAAAGCCCAGGGACGGAAAGCCCAGGGACGGCTGTCCCTGGGCTTTCGGCGCGTCACCCATTCAGCGTTGCGACGTAGTCGTAGTATCCCTGCAACTTAAACTTCCGCGCCGTGTTCTCCGACGACATATACCGCACCGATCCAAAGATGGGCCGTTCCGGTCCCCAGGGGCGATCGAATAAACCGAAGCACCACAAAATGCCCGAGTAGGAATTTGGATTCCGTCCATCCAGCGCGTATTTGTTGTTCAGATGCACCAGGCGGCTATACGCTTCGTCCGGCGTCGGACTCCACTGGAGCACTTTTTTCCCCCAGAGCATGCGCAGGTAATTGTGGATGCTTCCGGTCGCGATCAGCTCCTTTTGGGCCGCGTTCCACAACGGGTCGTGCGTCTTCCCGGCCTCCAACTCCTCCAGCGAATACTCCGGATCGCGGCGATCCGCGGCATGCTTGTGCAGCGTTTTCTTTGCCCAATCCGGAAGCGCCTTCTCCAGGCTCTCCGTGTCTTGCCGCCGCGACCAGTGCCAGTTCATGCCCACGTCGCGCCAGGTGATCGCCTCGTCCAGGAAGGAACTGACGTCGGCGTCGTCCGCGTAAAAACCCTCGCGCTTGCCGGGTTGCCCCAGGGCGCTCACGTTCCAACCATCGATGGTTGCGAGAACCTCAGCGACGACTTCCTCAACGGCGATATGGCCAAAATGCAGATAGGGACTCAGACCGCTGCCGTGTCCGTCGTCGGGTGAACTCGGTTGAGAACGGCCTTCGGCATAACCCTTGAGGCGATTGCGGACGAATTCACGGAGACATTTCTTGGCTGCCGCGCTGCCGCCGGGGCGATTGGCGACCGGCCCCACGGTCGCGTCGAGAGGCAAGCCGCGCACGAATTTGTCCAGATCATCGCACTGCCAAGTTTGGAACGGCGCGTCGATCTTCTCGCATACAATTTTCGACAACTGGAGCCGTGTCGCGGGTCGCTGGGTCCAGGCCTTGGCAAAAGCCTTGTGGATGCGTCGTCGCAGCTGGGCGGCGCTGACAACCGGCGAACCCAATTCCGCCAGCGGCACGATGCTGTTGGAATCGACCGCCTCGACGCGCGTGTCCGTCTTTGCCGCGAGGGCGGCCGTCTGGTCCGGAATAATGAAACAGGGAAAATCATCCGTCACGACCCGCGTCGCGTTTTTTGCCAAAGAGCGCAACAAGCCGCGCCCGCTGTCGTCGGCGGTTTCGACAAAGGGCCAATAGTTCAGCCCCAGTCGGTTCGCCTGGTCGAGATTGGCGAGCATTCCTTGGAGAATGAATGTGTGCAAGCGTTGGCTGGCCCATGGGTAGCCAAGCTTCAGCCCTTCATAGATCACGAGGGGTTTGCTTTCTGTGCGCGCACAGGCGAGGGCGTGGTCCAGGGCGTGATTATGATCCAGCCGACGGTACATCTGCATCCAGTAAAGAACGTACGCGCCGTCGGAACGGACGGGGGCGTCGTTGACGATGCGGATTCGCGAGGGATCGGGTTGCATGGTTGTGCCGTCCGCGTGGACCGATTCAAACGTGAAAAGAGCGTCGACGGGGCCTCGGCCGCCGCGCCCCTCTATTCATAGCCGCCCGGGACCGAGTTTTTCGCTATTTCGTCCTATCGAGTTTTCGGGTTCGCATTGTTCCCGGCGCCGCAACCCTTGCAAAGCCCCGCGCGGAAAGGTAGATTGCCTGGATGGTCCCCCAGCAAGGTCAATTCGGGCGGTGAGTCGATGGATCAGATTTCGTTTCGTTGTACGACGTGCGACCATGTCTTGAAAGTGAACGCCGACCGCGCCGGACGCAAGGCGAAGTGCAATCGCTGCAACGCCCTGCTCACGATTCCCGCCGCCTCGCCGCCGGTAGACGAGATCGCGATGGCCTCCGCCGCACCGCCCCCGAAGCCCTTTGACGACGATGACGAGCCCAACGACGGCAAGGGCTACGGGTTTTTCCTCGATCCCAAGGAGGAGGAAGAACGCAAACGGAAGCTCGCCGAGGCGCAGAAAGCCGGCAAGAAAAAGAAAGACGAACCGACCGCCCAGATCAAAAGACGCATCAAAACGATTTACGACGTCCAGGAATGGAAGAAATTCCGCGTCGGCATCGTCATCATGCTATCGTCGCTCGGATTTTGGGGGTTGCAGTTCCTGCTCCACGAAGTCGTCGTGGTCATAGGCCTGATCCGCGGACCGGAATACAGCGAAGTCGTCGACCGCGTGCTCTTCAAGACGCCCGACGATCCCAACGAATGGCCCCAGCCGGGCCGCACCATGCCGCTGGACCGCATGGGCTTCATGATGGCCTTGGTATCCGGCTATCCCGCGCGCACGGTGGGCAAGGTGTTCTTCATCCTTGGGGAGGCGTTTCTCGTCCTCACCGGCGGCATGTTCTTCGTTTCCTATTTCTTCTTTCGCACGATTCCCCATCGGTACGGAAGCGGCCAATTGTTAAAGGGGATGATGGTCTTAAGCGGGATCAACGTGTTGCTCAGCCTGTTTTGCCGGCTCTTGCCCGCTGCGACCAATTTCGGCCCGGCGCTCATTCCGCTGGTCGTTCCCGAAGTGCCCATGAATACCTCCAACATCGAGCGCGTTCTGCCTCTGCAACTTTTTTGGATGCACAGCCCCTTCTGGGAATCGTTTCTGACCCTCCTTGTACAGGTCGCTTTTTGGACGGAACCGGTCCTGATCGGCGTGCTTATCTGGACGTGCGGAAAGATCTTGAAAGAACACACCATGGAGGAACAGGGACACGGGCTGGCGGAAATGGCGGCGGGCGTCTATTTCATCGGTTTCGCGTACACGATGATTTCGTTCGCGGGCACGTCCGTGGTTTTGATTGTCATGCTGCAAGTGATCTACCTCGTCTGGATCGGATTCATTTTGGGCTATCTGATCCGTTTTGCCCTCGTGCTCAACAATACGCGCATCCTCTTGGACAAACTCATCGAGTCGACCGTCGCCGAAGAACGCGCCACCGGCAAGAAAAAGAAGACCGGCGGACTGCGTCGCGAGGGCGACGAGGATGAGGAAGAAGATGAAGACGATGACGATGACGAATACGACGATGATGACGACTGACGGGCGCGGGGCCGTTTTTGCCGCCGCGCGGATTCGTCGCCGCGGCAATTGGCTGCTTGATAACGTCGCGCCGTCTGGGTAGTCTAAGGGGCACGCGGAAGACGGCCGCCGCGCGATCTCATAAGTTAATGGACATAGTTCGGACAAGGGGGCGCCGATTCGCACGCCCTGTTTGGTCGCAACGGCCGGCGGTTGAATGCGAGGGATTCGCTTCGGCCTCTCCAAATCGACTTCTAAGCGCGAGGCAAGGCGATGTCCCAGATTCGCTTCCAATGTTACGTTTGCAACAAAGAACTCCAGGTGTCGGCGGATAAGGCGGGACGTAAGGCCAAGTGCGTCGAATGCGGCACCGTGCTGACGATTCCGGCCGCCGCCCAGGACGAGGCCCCTCCTTCCCCCGGTCCGCAAGCCCCCTCCGCTCCCCAACAGCCATTCCAAGGCGACGAACCCGCCCCGCGCCGCCGGCCGCGCGAGGACGACTACGATCGCCCCCGCGACGACGATCGTCCTCGGGGCGACGATCGCGGTCGGGACGACGACTATGATCGGCCGCGCCGCTCCCGACGCGACGACGATTACGACCGGCCCCGCGGCGACGACCGAGGCCGCGGACGGGACGACGATTACGATGACCGCCGTGACGACTACGACGATTTCGACGACCGCGGCGGCGCCAAGGCCAAGAAATGGAAGACCAACTTCCCCCGCCTCAAACTCGGTATGCTCCTCAGTTTTATCGGCATGTGCGTGATCGCCGGCGGCTTTGGCCTGGAGCATATCGGCGTTCTCATCGGCACCATTGCATCCTTCAGTCGCGGCGGCACGGCCGGCGGCACGGCCGTGGAGATCCTTGCTCTTATCGGCAATATCATTATGCTGCTTGGCTTCCTGTGCCTTCTCACCGGCCAAGTCTTTTGGATCTTCATCAGTAACAAACAAGCGGGCCTTACCTGGGCGATCGTCGCGCTCTCGGTCGGCGGCGTCGCGTTTCTCATGTATCTCATTCTCCGTTTCATCCCCATCGTATCCAAGACACAGTTTCCCTACGGCTTCCTTGTCTACTTTCAGCGTGGCAGCTCCGGCGTTAGTCTGGGCAACGCCATCGTGCCCATCTTCACGATGATTTTCATCGCCGCCCACTTGATGATGAACGGGTTCTATCTGCGCGCCTTCGGCAAAACCTTGAAGGACCGCATGGTTACCGGACGCGGCATGCAGATCGTCATCACCGCAGGCATCGCGGCCGGCTATCAACTGATTTGGCCTTTCATCGGCTGGGCTTTCATGTCGCCGGGCGCAGGCGTCGGCGCCTTGATCGGGATTTGGATCTTTTACTGGATCAGCGTGATTATCTTCATTCTGCTCTTTATCGCCAGCATCATCACCCTTAACATGTGTCGAATCATCGCCGACTAATGACCTCTTCCCTCCGCACCGACCCGGGGCCGTCTCTCATGATCAGCGAAGATCTGCTGGCCATCTTGCGCTGTCCGTTGAACCCAAGTCAGGCCCGGCTGGTCGCGGACGGGGATCGCCTGCGCTGCGAACAATGCTCCTTGCGCTTTCGCGTTCACGACGGCTTTCCCATCCTCGTCGCCGAGGAGGCGGAATTGCCGCGTGGCTGCGAAAGCCTCAGCCAGCTTCCGTGCCAACTCAATAAAGCGAAGCAACCCGCCGAGAAGGGGGGCTAAGCCACGCCCATGGCCCACACCGCGCGTCACGGTTTTGTCCGCGTCGCCGCCGCCGTTCCCCGGCTTCGCGTCGCCGACTGCCAATTCAACGTCGACCAAACCCTCTCCCTGCTGGAACGCGCCGGAAAAGACGGCGTCGATCTCATCGTCTTCCCCGAGCTTGGCATCACCGGCTACACCTGCGGCGATCTCTTCCATCAAGACGCCTTGCAGCGCGACGCCCTGTGCGCCTTGGCCCGCCTGCTCCAGAGTGGCGCCGCTTACCCCGGACTGGTCCTGGTCGGCATGCCGCTCTTGGTGGATCAGCAACTCTTCAACACCGCCATCGTGTTTCAGAAAGGCAGACTCCTCGGCGCCGTTCCCAAGACCTACCTGCCCAACTACAAGGAGTTCTACGAGGCACGCTGGTTTGCCCCCGGTTCGCGCGCCCGGCCCCAAACCCTTTCCCTCCTGGACCAAGCCGTCCCCTTTGGTACGGACCTACTTTTCGACGCCCAGGCCGATCTGCCCGGCCTCGTCGTCGGCGTCGAAATCTGCGAGGATCTCTGGGTTCCCATTCCACCCAGCGGGCGCCAGGCCCTCGCCGGCGCCGCCGTGCTCTTCAACCTCTCCGCCAGTAACGAAATCATCGGCAAGGCGTCCTATCGCCGGCAAATGGTCAATGATCAATCCGGCCGCTGCATCGCCGCCTACGTCTACACGTCCTCCGGTCCGGACGAATCGACGACCGACCTCGTCTTCGGCGGCCATGCCCTGATCGCCGACAACGGATCGCTGCTATGCGAAACGCCGCGCTTCACCCGCGACAATACGCTCCTGGCCGTCGATGTCGACATTGCCCGACTCGTTAATGATCGCCAGCGCACCACGAGCTACTTCCACGCTCCAGAGCAGGCGCAACCCTGGCGTCGCGTGTCGTTCACGCTGCCTCCGACGACCCAACCGCGGCGCTTGCTCCGCGCCGTCGAAGCCCATCCGTTCGTGCCGGCCGGCGCGCATCTGCTTGCCGAGCGCTGCGCGGAGATTTTTCACACGCAGGTCGCCGGCCTGGCCAAACGCCTGGAGCACACCGGCATCCGCAATCTCGCCTTGGGCGTCTCCGGCGGACTGGATTCCACGCTCGCCCTTCTCGTCGGCTGCAAAACCCTCGATCTGCTCGGCATCCCCCGCGCCCGACTTTCCGCTCTCACCATGCCCGGCTTCGGCACCACGCGCCGAACCCGCTCCAACGCCCTGGATCTGATGCGTCTTCTTCAGGTTCCCGGCCGAGAAATCGACATCCGCCCTCTTTGCCTGGAGGAGTTGAAGGCTCTGGGACATCGTCCCTTCGGCATCGATCTCGCGGGCCTTGATGTCGACGCGCTCTCCGAACGTCTCGCGCGGCTGCCCGCGGACAATCGCAGCGACCTGATCTTCGAGAATGTGCAAGCGCGGATGCGGACCAGCCTGCTCATGAACACGGGCTTCGTGATCGGCACCGGCGATCTCTCCGAACTCGCCTTGGGTTGGTGTACCTACAACGCCGACCACATGAGCATGTACAACCCCAACGTCAGCATTCCCAAGACGCTGGTAAGGTTTCTCGTCCGCTGGGCGGCGGAGCACGAGTTCGCCGGCGAAGTGCGTTCGACTCTTTTGGACATCGTCGCCACGCGCATCTCGCCGGAACTTTTGCCCGTCGGCGCGGCGGGCGAGATCGTGCAAGAGACGGAAAGCGTCATTGGGCCTTACGAACTGCATGACTTTTTTCTGTTTCACTTTCTGCGCTACGGAGCGGCCCCGGAGAAGATTCTCTATCTCGCGTCCCATGCGACTTTCGACCGCGTCTATGGCGCCGACGAGATCGCCGGTTGGTTGCGCCTGTTTTACCAGCGCTTCTTCGCCAACCAGTTCAAGCGATCATGCCTGCCCGACGGCCCCAAGGTCGGTTCGATCAGCCTTTCCCCCCGCGGCGATTGGCGCATGCCGTCGGACGCGGCGGCGCGGGCCTGGGTGGAGTCGATCACCGAATCCAGCGAACCGGACGCTTAAGTGACGTTCGTCGGTTGGAATTCGGCTTGACAGGGGTTGTCTTTTTTGTGACATAGCGGCCCCAATCCGAATACCGGATGAAGTGTGAAATCGGGGAATTGGGGTTATCCAGGTAGACGAGCAATGACCACCGCGACGCCATCTTCGCGGCTGGCCCAACTACCCAAGCTGGGGCGCGCTTCGCGTTCGCTTGGACGGTTGTGGCAGGTGCCGACGTTTCTGGCCGGCTTGGGAATCTTCCTGGCCGTCGCCGTGAGCGCTCCCTTGCGCCGCGATCCCGCGGTCGTCCAGTTCGAGGAGGATGTCCGCATCCTGCGCCTCGATCTGGCTTCCTCGGGACAGCAGGCGGATATCCTCGTGGCGCGGGCGGAAAACCTGCTTTCGCGCTTGCCGAAATTCACGCGCAAGTCCCCGGAAGTGAACTTCCTCGTGGGCAGTGCGTTCTTTCGCGCCGCCTCCCAATATACCGAACCCGCCGCCTCCCAGGCTCGTGCCCGCGCCGTCCAACATCTCGAGGAAGCGTTCACGCGCGGTGTCGCCCCGGCTGATGAGCCGGTCCTCTACTATCGCCTGGGCTGGACCATCTACCATCAAAGCTCCCTCGACAAAGACATCAAGCGAGCGGTCGAGCTTTTGAAGATGGGCATCGAAAAGGGTTCGGAAACGCCGGGGCTGGCATACGGTCTGCTCATCGAGGCCCACCTCAAGATGACGCCTCCCGATCTGGAAGGCGCCCTTGCCGCCAGCCAAAAACAACTCGAACTCACGGATGATCGCAACGTCCCCGCCATGGCCCAGGCACGCCTGACCAACGCCGAACTGCTGCTGAAGCAAAACCGCCGTCCCGATGCGATCAAGGAATTCGAGCGCATCGGTCACGCCGCGCCGCCCGAAATCCGCATCCCAGCCAAACTGGCGCACGCCGCCGCCTGCGCCGCCGAAGGTTGGTGGAGCAAAGCGATTCCCATCTGGAAGGAGCTCCTGGACGACGCCGCCGCCGTGCCCGGCGGGCGGGCGCGGATCTTGTACCACCTCGGCCTGTGTCATCAGAACGCCGATCCTGCTGACAGTGAGGAAGCCGCCCGCGTTTGGATGGAGGCTCTCGCCCTGGGCGGCGACGACGCCCGCGCCGCCGGACTCCGCCTCGGCGAGTTGCGCATGACCGGACCCAATCCCGATCCGACCAACGCCCTTGAACACTGGACCCATGCTCTGGCGACTCTGCGCTCTTCCTCTGAGTATCAAGGCAAGCATATTCCCATGGATCGGGCCCGCGCTTGGCTTGAAAACGGCTTCAAGATTTTCCTGGAAACGCAAGACTTCGCCCGCGCCGAAGCGATCGCCGTCCTATACAAGAAGCTCGCTGAACCCGGACGCGCCGAGCAACTGCAAGCCGAGGCGCTCCATGCTCTCGCCCTCGATACCCGCGAACGCATGAAGGCGCAACCCACTGCGTCGGCCGACAAGAAACGCGAGGAGATGCGCGGCCAATTCCATCGCGCCGCCGTCGCCTACGATCTTGCCTCCACGCTCCGTAAGACGCCGACCGACATTCTTTGGCAAGCCTCGCAGTGTTATGTCGAGGCGGGTAATAACGCGCACGCGGTCAAGGCTCTCAATCGTTTCGTGCGCATGGAGAAAGACGAAAGCCGCCTGGCCGAGGCGTACCTCACGTTGGCCGAGGCGCACACCGCCCTTGGCGAGAAGGACAAGTCGCTGCTGGCGTACTATAAGTGCATCGAATATCCGAATACGCCCTTCGCCCATCGCGCCCGTTACCAGGTCGCGCTCGAAGAAATCGACAAGAAAAACTTCGTCCAAGCGCGGGAAATCCTGGAGCAGATCCTCAAAAATCCTATGCCGACGCTGGATCGTTCGGTGCATGAGCAGTCGATCTACAAGATGGCCGGTCTATTGCTCCAGCTCCAGCATTTCCGCCAGGCCGCCATCTATCTCAAGGAAGCCTCCCGGCAATATCCCGATAATCCTTTGGCTCTGGCGGCACGCGACCAACTCGCGGAATCCTACCGCCGCCTCGCCGATCAGGACAAGGCGCGCATGGACGCCGCCAAGAGTCCGGACACGCGCAGTCATTATCGACTCAAACGCTTAGAACTTTTGGAGGACGTTTTCGGCGCCTACCAAGAGATCGTGGAAGAACTCGAAACGAAGGGACGCGCGGGCGACTTATCCGCGGGCGAGCAAGCGATCCTGCGCCGCGCGTTGTTCGGTGCCGCCGACGCCCGCTTCGACCGTAGCGAATTCAACGAGGCACTCCGCCTCTACCAGGGCATCCAGACGCGCTATCGCAAGAAGATCGAATCCCTCCTCGCCTGCCAGCGCACCTACAAATGCGTGGGCGTGATGATCGACTCGCCGACCCAGATCAAGCTCGTGCATAGCGCCGCCCTGCAAGCCGTCGCCTATGCCCGCGAAGACCTCGCCTCCCTGACCGCCGAAGCCGACATCTTCCGCGGCCCCGGCGTCTGGTCCAAGGACGAGTGGACCTCGCGACTGGCCGAAATCAACGAACGCCTCCTGCCCGCCGCCGCCGCGAAAAGCCCCGGCCCCATTATTCGCTGATCTTCGCCGCTTGCGGCTTAGCGTCCCCATCGCCGACATCGTCCGCGCTTGTAAAAAGCCCGCGGCAATACGCCGCAGGCCTTTCGCGTCCAATCGCGTCCCGAACTATTCCTTCGGCGGCAAAAGCACCGTGTCGATCACATGGATCACGCCGTTGCTGGCGATGATGTCCGCCGCGACGACGCGGGCGTTGTTGATCATCACGACCTTGCCCTTGGTCTTGACCATCACATCCCCGCCATTGACCGTCTTGGCCGAATCGACTTTGACCACGTCGGCCGCCATCACTTTTCCCGGCACGACGTGATACGTCAGGATCGCGGTGAGTGCTTTCTTGTTCTTGAGCAGTTTCTCGACCGTCCCCTTGGGCAGCTTGGCGAACGCTTCATCCGTCGGCGCGAACACCGTGAACGGACCCTCGCCCTTGAGCGTGTCCACCAAGCCGGCCGCCGTCAGCGCCGCCGCCAGCGTCTTGAACTTCCCCGCCCCGACCGCGGTGTCCACGATGTCCTTCGTCGCCTTCTCGCCGGCCGTCGAACTCGATCCCAAGAACGCCATCCCGCCCGTCAACATCGCGAGCGCCAATCCCAGTGCCGTCAACTTGTTCTTCATCAAAAACTCCTTGTGCATTCGATACGTTGTAGAGGAAAACTGTCTCCGAATTCATCGAGCAAAAGCCGGCCGGCCAAAGTCAGAGGTTATTCGATTAGTAACGCCCCCTCTCCCCGTTTCAAGGCGCGGCGTTGGAATTCCATAACATCTTCACGATGGGGTTCGCACTTTCGTGATTGATTTGGACCTGCCGCTTAAGCGTCGTAGAATAACCCCTTACGCGCAACGTCCCCGTAGCGAGGCATTCGGCGACATGGCCCAGATGACCATCGGCAAGTTCACGATCCTCGGCACTCTTGGCGCCGGCGCGCACAGCACCATCCTTCATGTCCGCCGCACCGAAGACGGCAAGCAATACGCCCTCAAGCTCGTTCCCATCGAGGACAAAGACGATCAGAAGTTCTTGCTTCAGGCCCGCCACGAGTTCCGCGTCGCCCAGATGCTTTACGACCCCAACCTCATCAAGATCCACGCGCTCGAAACCTCGCGCGATTGGCTCTTCCGCATCAAGAAAGTCCAACTGCTGATCGAGTACGTCAACGGCAAGACGCTCGACACCGTCCCGCGCCTTTCGCTCCCGCGCCTGGTACAGATCTTCGCCAAGATCGCCGCGGGCCTGGGCCACATGCATCGCCGCGGCGTCTATCACGCCGACCTCAAACCCAACAACATTCTTTTAAGCCGCACGGGCGAATTGAAGATCATCGACTTCGGCTTGGCTTGGATCAAAGGCGAGGAAAAGGACCGCGTTCAAGGCACGCCCGAATATATGGCCCCCGAGCAGGCCAAGTCCGGCACCGTCAACGAAAAGACCGACATCTACAATCTCGGCGCCACCATGTATCGCCTCGTCACCTGGCGCCTTCCCCCCAGCACTGTGCCGGCAGGGGACGTAGCCCTAAGCGGCAAACTCTTCATGAGCCTGTTGAAGCCCGTCGAGGAATACGCCCCCATGGCGCCCAAGGCCCTGTGCGAACTCATCCACCAATGCCTGTCGTTCAAGGCCCAAAACCGCCCCGACAAAGTCGCCGACATTCAGGCAACGCTCGACCGCCTCGCCGAGAAGATGGTGAAGACGCCGGAGGATGCGCTGGAGAATATGGAGTGGTGAGACGATGGTTTCGTGCTTACAGGCACGCCGGACGCGATTTTCGTTTCAGCCCGATGCCGATTCCGTGGTATACTTCGTTGCATGAACCATCCAGAAATCCAAACGTCTGAGTCAGGATTCCTCGGACACGTCAGAAACGGCGTCGTAGTCTTTGATGCACATGTCGCCCTGAAAGACGGCCAGACCGTGAGGGTCGAACCGATCGGCCAAGATGTGGAAGAACGGGTCGACACGGAGCGCATCCGTCAGCTGAAGCAACTCTTCGACGCCTGGACTGAGGAGGACGGCAAGCTCGCCGACGAACAAGCCGACGTTCTTCGCGTTGCACTCGACCGTGATTCCGGGATCGGCTTTCGCTCTCCGAAGCTGGATTGATATTGCTTGAGTTAGGGGCTTTAGCCTACTATTATGCCGGCGATTTATCTCCTAGATACCGGTCCGCTCGGATTGCTTGCCCACGGCCAGCCGGCATACCGCATACCCATCCAGACTTGGGTTGTGCAGGAAATGAGCGCCGGCGCCGCAATCTACATTTCTGAAGTGGCCGACTACGAAGTTCGCCGCGAGTTGACGCGCCTCGTCCGGTCAGGAAAATTGCCCTCGTCGCGCCTACACCGACTCGATCAATTGGTAAACCTTTGCGGTTATTTGCCGGTCACTACGGCCATGTGGCGGCGCGCAGCGGATTTATGGGCGGACGCACGACAACAAGGATTGCCAACGGCCGGCGCCGCCGCGCTGGACGCCGATGTTCTCATTGCGGCACAAGCGGCCGAATTTCATGCCACCGTGATCACCAACAACCCAATGCACCTTGCGCGGTGGGTGCCGGTCCGTACATGGCCCTAATTTCTCATGTGCCCAAAATGTCCGGTGGCTCAACGACTCCTTTAGTCCTTCTTCACCGTCACCCAAATCAGCCGGCTCGAATAGCTCACCTTCACCACGAAGTTGATCGACACATGGCACAATACGCTGATCGGCACGCGCTCGATCGGCAGAGCCTTGGCGTCCGCTTTGATCGTGATGTGTCCCTTGCTCGCCGTGCCCAGGAGGGTCTTGCTCTTGCCCGTGACGATGGTCACGCCGGGCGGCAACGGATCTCCGATCTTGCTGCCCAAATGCTGAAGGAGAATATCCAGCGAGATGCTCTTGTCGTAGTCCTCGCGGCGCAGCACCTCGATGTCGATCTTCACTTCCTGCCCCGGCTTCAAGACAATCTCCGTCTGGCTCACGCCGACGTTCAAGATGTCCGAAGGTTCCGTGACCGCGATGGTGCGCAGATTGACGTCGAACTTCCCCCGTCCGCCGCCGGGAAGATAGATCTCCTGGTTCGTGACGGCGGCGCGCTCGAGCGTCTCCTCCTTGCCGTCCGCGCCCTTGACCGTTGCCTTGGCGACAACCTCGACATTCGCTACCGTCTGCGGCACGGCCGAGGGCATGGCGTGGATCACGATCAAACCCTGCGTCATCGTCGGCGGCACGGTCAGCGCGCTGGCAAGCACGTCCTTGGGCAACCCTTTCACCTCGACCTCGACCGGCCCGGCGAAGCCGTTTTGCCGGACGACATGCACATACCACGCCGTCGCCGATCCGGGGCCGATCATCGCCTTATCGGGATCGCAACGGATCGAGAAATCGGGCCGAGCCAATTCCGCCTCGATGTGGTAGACGAACGACTCGCCGCCCTTGCTGTTTAGGTCGCGCACGCGCAGGATGTAGTCGCCGTCAACCGTCGGCGTGAACGTTAGCGCCGCCTCCTGCCCATGACTCACGTCGCTCAGCGCGAGAATCGCCCCCTTGGCGTCCATCACTTCCAAGACGCCGTGCAAGCTCGATTGCAGCAACGTGCCAAATCGCCGCGCCTTGAGTTCGAACGACAGCGCGACGCCTTTCTTGGCGTTGAATACGAAGTGATCCATGTCGCGGCGCTTCTCGATTCGGCCGTTGATGCCCGCGGGCAGCGTGATGCGTGTCGCCTTGGCCGGTTCGTCGTTCGGTTCTTGTTCCAGCACTGGGGGCAAGTTGTTCACCAGAAACGTCGTCGGATTGGTTTCATCCTTGCCCACTTGCAGCGTCAGAGATTGAACGCCCAGTTTCTCCGGGACTGTGAGCGCGACGCTCTTGGCCTTGTCGAACGCCGAGCCGATGGGCGTAACGTCGATCTTCTTGCCGGGGTTGCCCGCCATCGGGTAAACGTGCGAGACATAGGGCCGATCGGTGGCGAGCAACGCGTAAACCCAGCGGGGGTCGCCGTCGTAAGTCGACTCGCGCACCTGCAGGAAATAATTCCCCGTCTTGGGCAGCGTGAAACTCAACATCGGATCGGCGAAATAAAAAGTATCATTGGCGGCCAACTCGCGCCCGTCGCCGTCGTAGAGCGTGATCATCGGCTTGGCGTGTTTTTGCAGGTCGTGAATCTTATCCTGGATGCGGGCGCAGAGAAGCTCGAAGGTCAGCGTCTGCCCCTCCTTGCCCTCGAACTGGAAGAAGTCGACATCCTCCAGCGCCTCGAGCTTGCCCGCGACCACGCACGGCAGCGTGATCGGCTGCGCCTGCGGCATCAGGTTGTTGTCCGCCTTCTCCTGCACGACCGGATCGGCGACGATGACGAGTTGCCCGATCGAAGACAGCCCCAGCGAGGTCGCCACGCGAAACTCCCGCACTCCCAGCGGCGCGTCTTTCTCGACCGTTAGTTTGACCTTGACGGTTTTCACCAGCGGCTTGGCGGGCGGCATCACTGCGGGGAGTTTTTGCGGCACGATCTCGGCCTTCAGCCCGGGGGCATCGAAGAGCAGATGATAGGCGCCGAAGAAATTCTGTTGCCCGATGATCTCGATCTCCGTCGTCTGTCCGCGCTGGACCGCGACGGGATAGGTGTGCGTCACCATCGGAAACGAAGTTTGTCCTGCCGCGACGGAAACGGATACGAGACAGGAAAAAAGGGCAACCAAGGTACGCATATCCAAAACTCCCGTTGGGCAAGCTGCCAGCGTGCCCGAAAGACACCGCTTGTGCGAGATTTCACATTCGGACAGGCTGGAAGCCTGTCCTACGATTACTTCTTGGCTCCAAACACCGGGGCCGCCACCGTCTCCCCGCGGCACGCCCGGGCCATCGCTGCCGGTTGACGCAACGTCTTCCATAGCGGCGCGGCGTCGACCTCGGCGCCGACCATGCGCCAGCGGCCGCGCAAAAGCAGGGCATCGCTGCCCACGGCGAAACCCTCCGGCGCCAGCGCCAGCCAATCGAACGCCTCGCCCTCGCCGGGAAGGGTCAACAGCGTTGCCAAGGGCCGGCCCGATGCCTCGTCCCATAGCCTTGCCAGTCCGTCGAAGCTGCCCGTCGCGACGATGGTGCTCTTCTGGTTGATCGCCACCGAATAGACGACCGAACCGACCGCGATGGTCTTGAGCGCCGCGCCGGTGTTGCCGTCCCAGATGCGTGCCGTGCGATCCGCCCCGGCCGACACGAGCCGTTTGCCGTCTTTGCTGAACTCGAGTTCGTGGACGGCCACGCCATGCCCGTTCTGCGTCTTGACTTTCTCGCCTGTCTGCGGATTCCACCAATAAATCGCCGGCTCGAACCCGGAGGAGACGACGCTCTTGCCGTCCGGATGAAACGCGACAGCGAGCACGTCTTCGTTCATGCCGCTGAAGGTAAACTGGTTTCGACCGGTCGCCAAATCGAGCAGCGCCACGGTGCGATCCTTGCTGGCCGATGCCAGCTTAGCTCCGTCCGGACTGAACGCGACGGCATAGACGAAGTCGGAATGGCCCGTGGAATGATGCAATTCCGCATGGGTCTTGGCATCCCAGATCTTCACCGTATGATCGAAGCTCGCCGACGCCAGCTTGCCGCCGTCCGGTGTGAAAGAGACCGAGAAGATCACGTCGTCGTGCCCGCGCAAGGTCGCCAACAGTTTCCAATCGCTCGTCTGATAAAGCCGCAGATCGCCCTTCGCCGATGGTTGCCCCCCGGCGGCAGCGAGCACATCTCCCTTGGGGCTGAAGCGCAAGTCGTTGACGGCGCCCAACACGTTGGTGAGCACCTTGATCGGCAGCGCTTTTTCGAGATCCCAGATCGCCACCTGCCCATGGCTGCCGACCGCAAGCGTCTTGCCGTCCGGACTGAAGGCGAGCGCCGTGATCGGAGCGAGCGGGCCGACCTTCAAGATCAGATCGAGCTTGCCCACCTTGGCCTTGGGAATCAGTCCCGGCGGCGGCACGGCGCTCGTCGAAAACGCCACGTCAAGCCGGCGCAGCTTGGCGGGCTTCTTGAGCGGCGTCGGCTCGGTGCCGATGCCGGGATCCTTGCCCTCCATCGCCCCCGTGTCGATCCACTTGGCGATGAGCGCGATCTCCGCCTCCGCGAGCGGCTTGGCATCCAAGGGCATCCGCCGCTTCGGATCGGCCGTCACCAGCACCTTGTGCAAAATGCTCTCTTTGGCGTTGCTCGGTTTGACAACGACACGCCCCGCGCCTTTCTGAATCGCCGCGAAGGTATCCAGCGCGAGCCCGCCGGAAACGTCCACTTCCTTCAAATTGCGGGCGCTATGGCAGACCGTGCAATGCTTGCGCAAGAGGGGGCGGATGTCTTGCCAATAAGTTGGTTCACCCGGCTGGGCACGAATGGCGGCAGGAAAACAGCAGAAAATCGCGACGGTAGCAAATTGCACGAGAAGTTTCATCGGTTGCTCGACTAAACAAGAGAAGATCAACAAGAGTTAGATTCAGCGCGGTATTCCAGCTAGGTTGCTCGCGGCTCGATCCTGCTTGAGTTTTCGGATTCTTAACACCACCGGACTCGGATTCGCGTCGGCCTCCGCCTTGAGCTTGGCAAATAGCGCGTCCTGTCGCTTCAGGTAATTTTCAACCTCTTGCTTGTTTGCCAAATAAAACGTGATGCAACCGTAGATCTCTTCGAGCGAAAGAAACGTCCATTGGGTCAGAATGGACTCAGGAGCATCGCCCTCTTGAAATGCATGTATGATGCCATCGATCATCATGCGCGGATGCCCGACGACGCGATACGCCCCATGCATGTCGATTTCGACGTACTTCTTTTCCAACTCCCACCTCCTTCGCCCAGTGCACTGCCATCGATGCTCTACCAAGGCAGATACTCCACTTTGTCCGCCCAGTCTTCAAATTCACTGCAAAACAAAATACTAAAAAGGTCGTAAATATAGCGCCGAAAAGGCGGCTGCATATCCTTGAGAATAAAGAGCCCGGGCATTCTCAGTCCTGCCACGATTCTTTGATAGGCGAATCCCGTCATGCTGTTAACATCCAGGGTGACGAGTAGCCATTGTTGTTGAGCCGCGTATTCAAGCACATCGGGATCGGGCGTACTGATCATGCCGAGGTCGCGCAGGCAAATAGTCTCAATTGTCGCATCCATGCGGCGCAAACCTTTCCAGATTGCGTCCGGAACATTGTGGTCGATCAAGAAACGAGGTCGACTCATGGATACGCTTCGACCTTGGCCGTTTTCATTGCCCGAAGCCGATCTCGCGCGGGATTAGGTCTCGCCTCGGCTTCAGCCCTCAACTTCTCAAAGTTGCGATTGCGCTGCCGCATGTATTCGTCGACTTCGTCCTTGTGTTCCAGATAAAAGGAAATCGCCCCCTCGATTTGCGCGAGTGTCAATGTCGGATACTCGGTGCGGATCCCTTCCGCTGAGTAGCCGGCCCACACCAAGTACACAATCCCGTCCAGCATCATGCGCGTATCGTCGACACGATAAACGCCCTGTGCATCCATTTTTATGTGCGGATTGCCCATCGCTATTCTCCTTGCTCCTCCTCTTATCACGAAAGATCCAAATGCCCTTCGCTTGGCGCTCAGGCTCGGAAGGGGAATTCTAATGCACAAACAAAAACTCGCGCGAGTTGAGCAGCGCCCATGCCAAATCCTGCACGCCTTCCTTCGGCGTCGGCGCCCGGCCGATCCACTGGAGCGCCCGAGTTACCTCCGCCTCCCGTGGCCGGCGCGACAGCGTCACTAGGTACAACTCTTCCACCACCTTCGGCAAATCCGTCTTCGCCTTGAGCAGATTCTCCAGCCGCCCCTTGGGGTCGCCGAGCTTCTTGTTCAGAAAATCGCCGTTGAGCAGATGCATTGCCTGAGCGATGTTCGGCTGCGTCGTCCGTTCGCACTCGCAGGTGATCTGCCGGCCCGGTCGACCGAATACGTCGAGCAGATACGACTTCACCGACGTATCCGGCAGCTGAATCGCCCGCGTCCCCAGCGGCAGACCGGGATACTTCTCGCGTGTCCCCGTGACAAAGTCGATGGCGTCCGCCAGTTGCTCGGCGCCCAGGCGGCGCACCGTGAAGCGGGCATAATGCACGTTGCCGGCGTCCATCTTGTTCCCGGCCGTCGACTGCGAACTCAATTGGTAGGCGCGCGAGTTCATGATCGTTCGCAACAGGTGCCGCAGGTCGTACTTGCTCGCGATGAAATCCTCCGCCAGAGCATCCAGCAATTCCGGATTGCTCGCGGGGTTCGTGGCACGCATGTCGTCCAGCGGTTCCACCAGACCTCGCCCCATCAAATAGCCCCAGAAGCGATTGACCATGTTGCGCGCGAAAAACGGGTTCTTCGAGTTCGTGAGCCATTCCGCCAGCTTCACGCGGCGATCGAGCGGGTCGATGGCCACCTCGCCATCCAGCGGTTGCGGCGGCACCACGCCTCCCTTGCGCGGATGCGTTTGCTCGCCCTTGTCCTTGAGATACACCACCTGTTCCCGGCCAAAGACGCCGAACTCCTGGCTATTCTTGGTGCCGAGCCGGACGAAGAAGGCGGCCATGCCGTAATAATCGTCCTGGCTCCATTTCTCGAAGGGATGATGATGGCACTTGGCGCAGCCGATGCGCACGCCCAGGAACAGTTGGCTCGTCGTCTCTGCCCAGTCGCCCGGCGTGCGCGCCACCATGTAGAAATTCGCCGGCCCTTCGGTAAACGTACTCCCCTCGGCGACGATGATGTCGCGCACCATCTCGTCAATGGGCTTCTTGTCGCGCAAGGAACCCCGCACCCAGTTATGGAAGCTCCACATGCCGCGGTCTTGTAGAAAATCGCGATTGATGCGGAGCAGGTCGCCCCATTTGTACGCCCAAAAGTCCACGAACTCCGGCCGATCGAGTACCTTATCGATCCACTTGGTCCGCTTGTCCGCCGCCTTGTCGCCCAGGAACGCCTTCACCTCGTCCGGCGTGGGCAGCGTGCCGATGCCGTCGAGATAGATGCGCCGCAGGAAGTCCTCGTCGTTGCCCAGTGCAGACGGCGTCAGGCCCAGATCCTTCCACTTGGCGATCAGCTTGTCGTCGATGAAATTGTTCTTCGCGACATCCGGATACGGCTTGACCCGGCCATAGGGCGCGGTGATCTGCACCACCGTCGCTTGGCCGGCGAAGCGGATCATGATGTGGGTCTCGCCCTTTTCCTTCACTGTGACGAGTCCGCCCGGCGTGACCGCCGCGATGCCGTCGTTGAGGGAATCGAATTGCGCGGTGCTGGTGACGTCTTCGACCAGACCGTCCTTCCACGTCGCCGTCACGCGGATATGCTGCGACTGGCCCGGCGTCATGATGCGATGCTTGGGCCAAACTTCGAGCGAACCGCATTCGGGATCCTTCCGCGACGGTTCCGGCGCTCCGTCCTCCAGCCAGCGTTGCAAATACACATATTCCCGGCTGCCGACCTGGAACCGCTCCCCGCCCATGTGTTCCATCTGCAGAGTGGGCTTTAAGAGCAGGATGCTGTTCTCCGGCTGCGAC
>Ga0163144_10007203_pt1 | contig 24404 bp, 13 predicted proteins | sample OliLak19BULKMAT1_FD_123175 | JGI IMG/M metagenome (GOLD analysis project Ga0163144, IMG submission 123175) | Freshwater microbial mat bacterial communities from Lake Vanda, McMurdo Dry Valleys, Antarctica - Oligotrophic Lake LV.19.BULKMAT1 | ecosystem: Environmental > Aquatic > Freshwater >...
CAGGCCTCGTCCTGGGCCTGCGCCTGGCGCAGATGCAACTCGTGCAGTCCGAGGAGTGGCGTCAGGCCGCCGAGCGCAACCGCTCGCAGATGATCCATCAGAACGCGCCGCGCGGACGCATCTACGACCGCAACGGCGTGCCCGTGGCGACCAACGCTCCCGCCTTCTCCCTGATCTTCCTGCCCGGCAAGGACCGCCGCCGCCAGGACCTCCAGCCGCTCGCTCAGGAGCTCGCGCGCCAGCTCGGGAAGGACTCGGACGACCTACAGGAGTCGCTCGAGCAGGCCGTGCGCGAGGAAAGCGCCGTGCGCCTCGCCGAGAACCTGCCCACCCAGACGATGTTCCGCCTCTCTGAGCTGAAGACCATCTACCCCGGCGTGGACCTGATCGTCGAAGCGCGGCGCTACTACCCCTTTGGGCGCTTCGCCAGCCACCTGCTCGGCTACATGGGCAAGATGGGCCAGAGCGAGTGGCGCAAGCGCAAGCCGATGGGCTACCGCGTCGACTCGCGCACCGGACGGCTGGGGCTTGAAGCCATTTTCGAGGACGAGCTGCGCGGGCGCGATGGCGGCCTGCGTATGGAGGTCGACGCCCAGGGCCGGCTCAAGCGCGTCATCGACAAGATTCCCTTCGAGGCGGGCAGCAATGTGCACCTGACGATCGACTCGGCCGTCCAGAAGGCGGCCGACGACGGCCTGCGCGCGACCGTAACGGGGCGCGGCGGCGCGGTGGCCATCGACCCGCGCAACGGCGACCTGCTCGCGATGAGCTCCCAGCCGGACTTCGATCCGAATGCATTCCTTTCGACGGATCCTAATGAGGTCAAGAGCACGGTCAGCGAATTGACGGAGTTCAACAACGCGATCTCGGGAGCCTATCCCCCGGGTTCGACCTTCAAACCGATCGTCGGCCTCGCCGCCCTGAGCGAGTCCCGCATGAAGCCGGAGGACTCCGTGTTCTGCCCGGGGCACTTCGAGATCGGCGGCCGCACCTTCCTCTGCTGGGAGCACAAGGGCCACAAGCGCGTGTCGTGGCTCATGGGCCTCGCGCTGTCCTGCGACGTCTATTTCTACACCGCCGGCCTCAAGACCGGCGGCGCCGCCATCGAGCGCTTCGCGCGCGCCTTCGGCCTCGGTCAGAAGACGAACATTCCGCTGAAGAATGAAAAAAGCGGACACCTGTTCGGGCCCGAAACTCGCAAGAAGGCCGGCAAGAACTGGTGGTACGACGGCGACACGCTGAACCTCGCCATCGGTCAAGGCGAGCTCACCGTCACGCCGCTGCAGATGGCGATTGCGACCGCAGCACTTGCCAACCGCGGCAATGTCTGGCGCCCGCGCTACACGCAGAAGATTGTCTACGCAGACGGCCGCCCGGATTTCTCCCCGTTGGCCGAGCGTCTGTCCGTCGTGCCCGCCCGGGAGTCGGCCTGGGACGAGGTCCAACGCGGCATGGAGGTCGTCATCACCTCCGGCACGGGCGGCGGCGCGCGCATCCCCGGCATTACCGTCGCGGGCAAGACCGGTACCGCGCAGAACCCGCACGGCGAGGACCATGCGTGGTTTGTCGTGTACGCGGCCCGGCCCGGCGAGCCCGCCTCCATCGCCATCGCCGTCCTCGTCGAGAACGGCGGCCACGGCGGCTCGACGGCCGCGCCCGTGGCGCGCAAGATGATCCTCGCCCACTTTGGCATGCAAGACCCACTCATCAAGCGGGCCGCGCCGCCGGCGGCCCCCGTCCCGGCCCCCGTACCCATGCCGTTACCGATTCCGCTGAGGGCAAGGTGACCATGGCCCGCGCCGTGCGCGCGCAGTCGGGGCTGTCCGGGCGCGTCGACTGGACCTATGTCGGAGCCGTGGCGGGGCTCATCATCGCCGGCTCTCTGGCGATGCTGTCGGCTGCGAGCACGACGAGCATGTACTCCGCCATATTACAGAAGCACCTCATCGCGCTCACGCTCGGCGTCACCTTGTTCACTCTGACCTTGGCCTTTAATTACCAGGTGTTCCAGGACCAGTCGAAGTTCATGTACGGCCTTGCGATAGCACTCGTGGTGGCGACCTTGATCCTCGGGAAGATTTCCCGCGGCCAGCGCTCGTGGATCCACCTGTTCGGCTTCAGCTTCCAGCCGGCGGAGATGGCGCGCACGCTCGTCATCCTCGCGTTAGCGGACTTCCTGGACCGGCGCGCGCGCCACATCGGCGACCTCTCCACCATTTTGCTCGGCCTCTGCCTCTGCGCTCCCGTGATGCTGCTCATACTCAAGCAGCCCGACTTCTCGACGACCTTGACCTTCGTGCCCGCGATCTTCGGGATGATGTTCGCCGCGGGCGTCGACATCTTTCAGCTTTCCGCGATTTTCGGTTTCGGCGGCATGGCGATCTCGGTGCCGTTGATCTACACTTTCTGCCAGATACGCTACCCGCTCGCGGCCGCGCACAGCCTGCCGGGCATGATCCTCGCGACCTCGCGCATGGGCTGGGCGACGGCGGCCGCGATCCTCATCTTCTGCGCGATCGGCCTCCTCGCCTGGCGCCTGTCCAGCTGGATGCGCGTGCAGGTCAAGCCGGCGGCGTTCGCGGCGATCCCGATCCTGTTATCGGCCGCTTTGCTGTCCGGGATCGTCGTGCATCGCCAGCTGAAAGGCTATCAGCGCAACCGCTTCGTCGCCTGGATTGCGCCGCAAAGCGACGCGCAGGGTGCCTCCTACAATGTCATTCAGTCCCAGATCGCCGTCGGGTCGGGGGGGATGTGGGGAAAGGGTCTTTTCTCGGGCACGCAGTCCCAGCTCGGCTTCCTGCCCGAGAGGCATACCGATTTCGTCTTCGCCAATGTCGGCGAGGAGATGGGCTTCTGGGGAACCTCGCTGATCCTCGGGCTGTACATGATGCTTCTCTGGCGGATCGTCACGGCCGCGCGCCTGGCGCGCGACCGCTTCGGCTACCTGGTCTGCGCGGGGCTGGCGTCCACCCTCGCGTTCCAGCTTACTCTCAACGTCGGCATGTGCGTGGGTCTCATGCCCGTCGCCGGCGTGCCTTTGCCTCTCGTGTCTTATGGCGGCTCGAGCCTCCTCGTCACCTTGTGGTCGCTCGGCATCGTCGCCAACATCTATGCGCGGAGATACGCGCTGCTTTAATCCCGGAGGACTTATGTCCAACGAAAACGACCAGATTCAGACGCCCCCAACGCCCAACAACGAAGCCCCGGTCCGCCAGGAGCCCGTGCGCGTGCACGACGACTCGACGCCGGGAACGGTGACGCCTTCGGCTCCGCCCACTGCCGCCGCGGACTCGACGCTGGAGCTGACTGCGTCGGCGCCGGTTATCGCCGCTCCCGCGCGAGAAGACCTCTATCCGCGCGCCGACGGCCCCGTCGAGGCCGACCGCGACATCCCGCAGGCCTCCGACGCCGCCTCCGGCGACGAAGGAGATGACGAGAGCGAGGACGAGGGTCCCGAGGTCTCCGTCGAGATCCCCCTCACTGGTCCGGCGGCGCAGCCGCAGGCCCTCGAGCCTGGCGCCCCCGCCGTTCCCGGCGCGGCACAGCCCGGCGCCGAGCGCGAAGGCGGTCGACGCCGTCGCCGCCGCCGTCGCGGTGGTCGCGGCGGCGAGCGCGGCCAACAGCCGCAGAACGGCCAGCAGGGCGCGGCGCCCGCGGCTCCCGTTCCCGAAGGCCCGCAGCCCGCTCCCGAGCGCGCTCCTCAAGAACGGCGTGAGCCCCAGCAGGGCGCACGCGACGGACGCGACCGCAACGGCCAGGAGCGCCGCGATGGGCGCCGCGATCAGCAAGGACGGCGCGATGAGCGCCGCGACGGCGGGCGCGGGGACGGCGGGCGCGGACGAGGTGAAGGCCGCGGCGACCGCAATCGCGACGAGCGGGGCGACCGCGGTCAGGAGCGCACGAACACCGGCAAGAGCCTCCGCGGGCCGGTCAAGCGCGAGGTCTTGGCGAATACCAGCTTCGAGGAAACCCGCATCGCTATCCTCGAGAACGGACGCCTCTCCGAGCTGCACTGGGAGCGCAAGAGCTCCCAAAACATCGTCGGCAACATCTACAAGGGCACGGTCGAGAATGTGCTCCCCGGCATCTCGTCCGCGTTCGTCAACATCGGCTTTGAGAAGAACGCCTATCTCTACATCTCCGATGTCCTCGGCGACAAGAACGCGCCGATCGACCAGACTTTGAAGAAGGGGCAGACGGTCATGGTGCAGGTCGCCAAGGAGGCAATCAGCACGAAGGGCCCCAAGGTCACGATGGATGTGTCTTTTCCGGGCCGGTATCTCGTGTTCACTCCCTATCAGGAGTATGTCGGCATCTCCAAGCACATCGCCGAGCCCGAGGAGCGCCAGCGCCTCGAGAAGATCGTCGACAAGCTCGTGAAGGCGCACTTGAACGGCAAGGGCGTCGTCGTACGCACCGAGGCCGAGGGCGCCACCGAGGAGGAGCTCGAGCGCGAGGTGAAGTACCTGCAGAACCTCTGGGCCTCGGTCCAGAAGAAGTACGAGGAGCAGCCGTCTCCCGCCATTCTGCACAATGACCTGGGCCTCGCGATGCAGATCGCGCGCGATGTCCTGTCGGACCAGGTGTATGTCTACCTGCTCGACAGCAAGGAGTCGCAGAAGCAGGTCATCGACTTCGTCGAGGGGTTCGCGCCCGAGCTCAAGGACCGCATCAAGCTCTACGAGGCCAAGACGCCGATCTTCAAGGCGTTCAACATCGAGAAGCAGATCGAAACGATCCGCGAGACGAAGGTTTCGCTCCCCAACGGCGGCTCGATCGTGATCCAGGAAGCTGAATCGCTCTGCGCGATTGATGTGAACACGGGCCGTTTTACAGGATCAAAGTCCCAGGAGGAAACGGTCACTTCGACGAACATCGAGGCCGCGGTGCTCGTGGCTCAGCAGATTCGGCTGCGCAACATCGGCGGCATCATCGTCGTCGACTTCATCGACATGCGCAAGGCGTCCAACCGCGCGAAGGTGATGGAAGCCTTCGCGGACGCGTGCCGGGGGGACCGAGCCAAAATACGCATCCTGCCGATCACGCGCCTGGGCCTCATTGAGCTCACGCGCGAGCGCAAGCGCATGTCCACCGCGGCCCTGCTTACGGCCGAGTGTCAGCAGTGCCGGGCGTCCGGGCGAGTGCTCTCCGTCGAGACCCTCCGGATCAAGATCCAGCGCGAGATCTTCGAGATGACGGGCGGCCGGCCCGGCGGTTCGATCCGCGTGTCTCTGCATCCGACGGTCGCGGATTCCTTCCGCTCCCAGCTGCCGATCATCGAGAAGAATGTCCAGCGCGCCGTGCGCATCCAGACCGACCCTAACCTCATGTGGGAGGACTATCACATCGTCCTCGAATAGATGAACAAGCTCTTCCTCCTGCCGGCGATCCTGGTTCTTCTCTGCGCCGCGCCCTCCCGGGCGCGCGCGGAGGAGGTTGCCGTGATCGTATCGGGAAAGCCGCAGGAGGCGGTGGAGGCGTATAAGGCGGGGGGGGCGCTCTACCTCGACGCGAAAAGCGTCGGCGCGCTGTACGGCGGACAGGTGTACTGGTACGCGGTGTCCGGGCGCGTGCAGCTGAGCCTGCGCGGGCGCACCTTGCAGTTCGTCGTCGGCTCGGACAAGGCCGCGGCTGGCGAGCGGGAGATCAAGCTCCAGGAGCCCGTGATCGTCCGCGTCTCGCGCGCCTTCGTGCCGCTGTCCTTCCTGACGGGGCCCGACTTCGCCGCGTGGAGCGGCCACCAGACGCGCTATGACGAGCGCACGAAAACCGTGATCGTGGAGAGGACCGGAACCATCGGCGCGCCGCGCGCGTTCTCCTACAAGGGACGCACGCGCCTCTCGCTCGAGCTCGCGCCGGGTGCGGCCTACCGCGCCGTGGCGCGCGGCACGGGCGGTGTCGACATTGTCGTGGACTACGGCGTCGCCGAGGGCGACGAGAGCGTGGACCTCGATGACGGCGTCGTCTCCTCCTACGCGCTCAAGCAGGAGGCGAAGCTCGCCCGCCTATCGGTCCGCTTCGCCGAGACCGGCCAGCGCTGGCGCGCCTCCGAGCTCGATGGTCCTCGGCGCGCGGTGCTCGATGTCTACGCGCCGGGCGTGGCGCTGCCCGACGAGGCGCCCCCAACGAAGGACGAGGCTCCCAAGGCGAAAGCCAAGGAAATGCCCACGATCGCGGTCGCCCCCGCCCCTGCTCCGGTTCCCGCCCCTAAGCCCGCGACCAAGCGTCGGCGTCTCATCGTCATCGACCCCGGCCACGGCGGCAAGGACCCGGGCGCTACGGGCGTGCGCGGCACGCGCGAGAAGGATGTCAACCTCGCCGCCGCGCTCGAGCTCGCTCGCGTCCTTAAGGAGCGCGGCGATTTCGAGGTCTTGCTCACGCGCGACGAGGATGTTTTCATCCCGTTATCGGATCGCTCGGAGCTCGCCAACAGCCGCAACGCCGACCTATTCGTCTCCTTGCACTGCAACGCGGCCGGCAACAAGCGCGAGAACGGATTCGAGGTCTACTCCGTGTCGGAGACCGCCAGCGATCCCGCGGCCGAGGCGCTCGCGGCCTCCGAGAACTCGGTCATCGAGTACGAAGGCAAGAGCGTCCAGGATGAGACCGCGAAGATGATCCTGCTCGCGATGACGAAGACGGAGATGATCAACGAGTCGGCCGCGTTCTCAGCACTTTCGGCGAAGGCGATCGGCAAGCGCGTGGATGTCGCCGCGCGCGGGGCCAAGCAGGCCGCCTTCTATGTCCTGCGCGGCACCCATGCGCCCGCAATTCTCGTCGAGATGGCCTTCGTCAGCCACGCCAAAGACGAAGCCAAGCTGTCCTCGCGCCGCTTCCGCCGCACGATGGCCGAGGGCGTGGCGTCGGGCATCGCCGACTACGCCAAGCGCCAGGGGTGGCTTGAATGAAGATCAGCCCTCGTTCTCCGATCGGCGTCTTCGACTCGGGCCTCGGCGGCCTGACCGTGTTCAAGGTCCTCGCGCGGCGCATGCCTGAGGAGTCCTTGATCTACTTCGGCGACACCGCGCATGTTCCCTACGGCTCGAAGTCGCCGGAGGCGATCGCGCGCTACTCCTCCATGATAGCGATCTTCCTCGCGAAGCGAGGAATCAAGCTTCTCGTCGTGGCCTGCAACACCTCCTCGGCGTGGGCGCTGCCCGCGATCCGCAAGGCCGTGAAGGTCCCCGTCATCGGCGTCATCGAGCCCGGGGCGCGCGGCGCGCTCGCCGTCTCGCGCGGCGGCCGCGTCGGCATCATCGGCACCGAGGCGACGGTCAAGTCCGGGGCCTATGAGAAGGCGCTTAGGTCCTTGAAGAAGGGCGTTCGCGCCGCGTCCGCCGCCTGCCCCTTGTTCGTGCCGCTCGTCGAGGAAGGCTGGTGGAACGGCCCGGTCGTCGAGGCCGTGGCGCGCCGCTACCTAGCACCGCTCAAGCGCGTTCGGGTCGACACGGTCATTTTGGGCTGTACGCACTACCCGTACCTCAAGCCGGTCTTGGCCCGCGTGCTCGGCCCGCGCGTGCGCCTGATCGACTCGGCGGAGGAGACCGCGCGCGAGACGCAGTTAGCACTTCAAGGCCTCGGCCTGCGCGCGCCGTGCGGCGCCCGCGGCCGGCGCGAGTTCTACGCGTCCGACGCGCCGGAGCGCTTCAGGCGCCTCGCGCGCCGCATGCTCGGCCCCGGCGTCTCGAAGGTGAAGCTCCACCAATTCGACGCATGAAAGAGCTGATCGCCCTGACGGGCCTCGCCAAAACGCGCATGGACGCCGGTTTCTCCCGCGTCGGGCGCCGCCTGTCCGCGTCGGATCCCGCGGACCGCGCGCTGATGATCATGGCCGCGCGCGCGATCGCGCAGGCGAACGCGGCCGCCGTCCTCAGCGAGCGCGGGCTCGCCAACGAGGCGCTGCCCTTGCTGCGCGCGATCGCGGAGCTGTGCCTGATGATGCGCTGGGTCGCCGAGAAGGAATCGACGGCGCGCGCGATCGCCGCTTTGGATGAGCTGCAGGACCCCGACTGGGAGACGCATTGGCCGAGCGCGCGCCTGCGCGAGCGCGCCGACGCGTACGCGGTGCCGGGCGCCGCGCTCGAGGCGGTATTGGGCTCGGTGGCGGACTTCGCCCGCGGCTCGGCGCAGGGCCTGCCCTGGGGCCACATTTTCGCCGACGGGACGCGGCCCGGGCGGCGGGCTGAGGATGTGCTTCCCGCGGCCGCGGTATTTTTGGGGCATGCGCTGAAAGCGCTCGACGCGAGATGGCCGGGAGAATTCCCGGGAGCCGAAGAGATGTGGGCGGGCGCGAAGATTTCGAGAGGATAATGAGATGATGAATGAAGATAAGACGGGACAAGGCGGGACGGGGTCGACCCCTCCCAGCGGCGGCGGCGGCGATCAAGCGCCCCGGCAACAGTCCCAGGGCGGCGGCCAGGGCGGCCAGAACCAAGGCGGCCAGCCCGGCGGCGGCGGAGAAGGACGGCGCCGGCGGCGTCGCCGCGGCGGACGCGGCCGCACCGGCCAGGGCGGCGGCCAGGGGGGAACCGGAGGGGGAACTGGAGGGGGAACCGGAGGTTCCCAACAGGGATCGCGCCAGGGCGGTCAGCACTACGGCGGCAACCGGCAGCAGCAGAGCGGCGGCGGCAACCGCCCTCCTCATATCCCTCAGGCGCCCGTCAAGTCCGATGTCGAGGCGGCGTTCTCGGCGCTGACGCCCGTCGATCCTTACCAGTGGTTCCAGCTCGAGAAGGGCTCGACCGACCCGTCGATGCGCGCGCTCGACCTGCTGTCGCCCATCGGCAAGGGCACGCGCGGCCTCATCGTGGCACCCCCCAAAGCCGGCAAGACGACCTTCCTCAAACAGGTGTCAAACGCAATCCACGAGATCGACCCCAAGGTGCGGCAGTACTGCCTCCTGGTCGACGAGCGCCCCGAGGAGGTCACGGACTTCAAGCGTTCCGTGCCCGCCGAGGTCTGGGCGTCCTCATCGGACCAGAGCTACCAGCAGCACAAGAAAATCGCCGAGGATCTGTTTCGCATCGCGCTCCAGAAGGTCGTGGAGGGCGAGGATGTGTTCATTCTGCTCGACTCGCTCACGCGCCTGGCGCGCGTGTACAACCAGTTCGCGACGGGATCCCGGACGATGTCCGGCGGCCTCGACTCGCGGGCGATGGAGATCCCGCGCCGCTTCTTCGGCGCGGCGCGCAAGCTCGAGGGCGCTGGTTCCTTGACCATACTCGCGACGATCCTCGTTGACACGGGCTCCAAGATGGACGACATCATCTTCCAGGAGTTTAAGGGGACGGGCAATATGGAGCTCGTCCTTTACCGGCAGGCCGCCGAGCAACGCATTTTCCCGGCGCTGAAGGTCCGCGACAGCGGCACGCGTAAAGAAGAAAAGCTGTTTACGCCTGAGTACCTCGAGGGCGTCTACAAGCTGCGCCGCCTCGTGGCGGGCATGGGCGACATCGAGGCGATCAAGGCGCTGACCGAGATGATGCGCGTGCACAAGACCAACAAGGCGCTGCTCGAGTCGCTGAAGTGACCGTCAAGCTCGAGCCCGTCGCCACGGCGAAGGCGCCGGCGGCGATCGGTCCGTATTCGCAGGGCATCTCGGCCGCAGGCCTGGTCTTCGTCTCCGGCCAGACGCCGCTGCGCGCCGACGGGACCCTCGTGACGGGCTCCGTCGCCGACCAGACCGAGCAGTGCCTCGGGAATATCAAAGAGGTGCTGGCGGCCGCCGGGCTCGGTCTCGACGCGGTGGCCAAGGTCACCGTGTACATGACCGACCTGACGAAGTTCGCCGAGATGAATGAGGTGTACGCCAGGCGCTTTAGCGCTCCGTTCCCGGCGCGCGCCACGGTGCAGGTGTCGGCCTTGCCCAAGGGAGCCGGCGTCGAGATCGACGCGGTCGCGGTGCGGCCCTAAGGGATGATCGTCCGCGCTTTGCTCGCGTCCGTGCTGGCCCTGCTCATCAGCGGGGACACCGCGCGGCTCGGGTGGGAGGCGGTCCGGCCGTGGCACTTCGTTTTCCCGTATCTGTGGCTGTTCATCCTGATCCAGACGACGCGCGCGCGCCGCCGCACCGAGGACGGCGTGGTCTTCCTCGCGGGTGCCGCGATGGCGATGCTGTACGGCGGCGTCTACGCCAAGGACCTGCAGCACGGCTCCCATCCGTTCGGCGTAGACCTGCTCGGCTCATTCTGCGCCGCCTTCGACGGGGGAATGACGACGGTCCTCGCCCTGCACATCGCCGAGCGGCTGCGTCCCCGCCGTGAGGAGTTTCAGGCCGAGATGGGCCTGCTTGCGATGGTGTTCCTCGTGTTCGGCCTCGGCACTGCGGCAGCGATCTACGGGGTCAAGACGGCGTTTAACTTCTACCGCGCCGACCGCCTGCTCGGCTCAACCTGGCTGCTCGCCGACCTCCTCTTCGCCGCTGCCGCCTGGAAGCTCGCGAGCCGCGCGCGCGTCCGCTCTGAGTCCGAAGACGAGATCGATGGCGGCCGCGAGCCGTGGGTGTGGGCCCTGGCCGCCTTCGCCGTCTGGCTGCCGGGCGCCCGCCTCGTCGCCCGCGCCTGCGCGGCCACCGAGCTCCCCGGCGTCCTGCTCTATTTCTTCGTCGGAGCGTGGACGCTCGGCGCCGCGGGCCTGTTCTGGCGCCTGTGGACCGAGCGCGGCCACGCCGAGCTCGAGCCCGTCTCCGGTTCCCGCCCCGCCTTGGCCGCCGCCGCCTGGCGCGCTGCAGGCGCGCTCCTCCTCGTCGTCACGCTCGGCTCCGAGCTCAGCGACGCCCGCGCCGCCGGCATCTTCGCCTCCGCCATCGACTTACCCACCCGCGCCCTGTTCGCCTGGGCGTTCCTGACCTCGCGTCTGAAGATTTAGGCGCCTCTAGGTGTCAGGCTTACCAGTATTTGCAGTTTCCGGAAAGAGTTGCCGCCGGAACGACTGATCCCAGGATCAGTTGCCCCCAAACCGACTCTTCCCGGCAAGAGTCCGATAAAACAATCGCAAATACCGGTAAGCCCGACACCTTTCTTCCTTATTGACGGGCACGGACTTCGGGCCCATGAAGTCCTAGGCCACCTGCCCGGGCCCTTTTTCCCCATGGACCCACGCCTCCGGAGAGTCGGTCTGTCATAATCCAGATGTGCAGATATTGATTTGGATCAATAGATGAGGCGCTTTCCCCTGCGCCGCGCCCTGGGAGCCCTGCTGTCTTTCGCCATTGTGGCGAGCGCGCCGGGCTCGCATTCGTATCAGGCGTTCGCGCAGTCGGTCGGCGGCCGCGCTGCGGCGACCGGCGGCAACGCCCGCGCGGTGCCCGTCATCGGCGTCGGTGATCTCAATTCTCCGATTCCCTCGCTGTCTCCCTCGGTCCTGACTCTCGCGCCGTCCGCCCTCTCCGCTCCATCGATCTCTCCCGCCGCGCAGGTCGCCCCGGCCGCAGCGCTGATGCCGGCCGTCGCCGCGCCGGTGATCTCCGTCGAGGCCGCGGCCGTGCCCGTCGGCCCCGCACAGGTCATCGCGAAGGCCGCGCCGATGGCCGCCGTCGGCAAAACCGGTCCTCCTGCCATCTCCGCTCCGTCCGCCCTGACGCGCCAGCTCTCTGCCGCCGCCGCTCCTGAGAATATTTCTGCCGCCGATCGCATGTTCGACGGCTCGGTCGCCAAGTCGGCTTCCTCGCCTGTCGCCGTGCCCGCGAGCCGCGGCGGCTTTACCCGCTCGCTTAAGAAAGGCCTCGCCGTTCTAGCACTCTCGATCGGCCTCATGGGCGGCCAGCATGCCATCGCGCAGAACGCTCCCGCGAACACGCCGCCCCAGACCACGCAGACCGCCCCGGCCCAGATGGCGCCCGCCCAGGACTCTGTCCGCGTCGCTTTGCCCCGCCCGATCGAGGCCACGGCCTCCGTCGACCGCCAGGGTGCGACGATCGGCGAGCGCATCAATCTCTCGATCACCCTCAAGAACACTTCGGACAAGACGGTCACGCTTCAGAACCTGCGCGCCTCGATCCAGGAGGCCCTGCCCGCCGACCTCGAGCTCCAGGGCAAGGGTGCGGAGCTACCGCTGAGCTTGGCGCCCGGCGAAGCGAAGACGATCGTCTACGAAGCGATTCCGTTTGGCACCGGCACCTTGACCCTCGACGGCGGCATCGCCGTCGTCGCCGTCGGCGAGACGGCTGTTTACCCCGAGGGCATCGAGATCGTGATGCCCAAGACCGCGATCGCCGTCACCCCGACGCTCACCGCCGACTGGAAGGAAAAGGGCTTACGCGACATCATCGGCGTCAAGCGCGGCAACGGCCCGGACTGGATGTGGCTCGCCGCGATCCCGCTCGGGATACTGCTGCTCGTCGGCGTGCACCGCCTCGTCGCGACGCGCCGCCTGTACCCGAAGCTCGACGCCAAGCGCCTGTCGCTTGTGGTTCAGACCCAGGCCGAGATCGAGCGGCTTAAGCTCGAGGCCGCCGAGCTGGACCACGCCTCCTTCTACGCCCGCTACCAGGAGCTCCTCACCGGCTTCATGGTGGACTTCGCCGGCCTGCCCAAGGCGTCGCGCGACGCGCGCGTGCTCGAGCGCGACCTGCACAAGTCCTTCTACGACGCCGGCCAGGTCGGCGTCGCCGCCCGCTTGGCCGCCCAGTCCGAGGCCGCGCGCTTCGCCGGCTCCGAGTCTGACGCCTCTGAGCGCGCGCGCATGCTCGACCGCCTCAGCGCCCTCGTCGAGAGCGTCGCGGGGAAGGCCGGTAAGCCCCAGGCCGAAGGCAAGCTCGGCGCGTTCGGCCTCCTGGCGCTTCTGCCCGGCGCCGCGGGCCTGACCTTCGGCAGCCCCTGGGTCCTGCTCCTGCTCGTGCCGTTTTCCGCCTACCTCCTCTGGTCCTGGCGCGGACGCGCCAAGGCGGAGCGGTTCGCCGTCTCCTCCACGGCGCAGACGCCGGCCAAGCGCACCATGCGCGAGCGCCTCGCGGGCCTGCCGCGCGTGCTGCGCTTCGCCGCCCTCGGCCTCATCATCTTGGCGCTCGCGCGTCCGATGATCGGCACGCAGCGCACGGAGACCTTCATCCCGTCGACGGACACGATGATCTCCCTCGACCTCTCGGGCTCGATGGACCAGGACAAGATGGACGCGATGCGTGCGGCCGTGCGCACCTACGCCGAGGAGCAGCGCCGCGGCACCCAGAATCGCGTCGGCATGGTGACCTTCTCCGACAACGCATACCTCGACATCAAGCTCACCACCGACTACGACGCGCTGATCTCTCACCTCAAGGAGATCCAGACCTCGGGCTCGACGGCGATCGGCAAGTCCATGCTCGTCGCGATCGCGCACTTCCTCGAGCTCAACGCGCTCGAGCTCGACGGCAAAGCCGACCCGCGCGCCGCCGAGGTTCAGCGCCTCCTGAAGGACCAGGGCCTGCCCGCCGCCCTGGCCTACGCCAAGCAGCACCCCGACCTCCTTAAGAACATTCTGCAGCCCGAGCGGGCCAAGATCCTCGTGCTGTTCACCGACGGTGAGTCGAACCAGGGGATCAAGCCGCTTGACGCCGCCGAGATCGCGTTCTCGCTCGGCATCAAGGTGTACACGGTCGGCATCGCCGACAAGAACGGCGGCGGCTTCGACGACAAGACCTTGATCGCGGTGGCCGAGCGCACGGGCGGGAAGTACTTCAAGGCGGGCGACGAGGCCGGCATGGCGCGCGTCATGACCGAGATCTCCCGCCTCGAGAAGAGCCCGGCGAAGATCGTCTCGAGCGTTTCCATCAAGGACTACACGAGCCTGCTCGCCTTGCTCGCCTTCCTCATGCTCGGCGCGGAGATGGCGCTCGCCAACACGCGCCTGCGCACCTTGTACGGCATGGCCTTCGTCATGGCGCTCAACGCCGGCCCGATGCAGATCGCCTCCCAACTGCCGATTGCTCAGGTCTCCGCCCCGGCCGCCGTCACGGTCCACGAGACGCCCAAGTCCCTCACCGCATCGGTCCCCGCTGAGGTCATCGAGGGCAATAAACTCTACAACCAGGGCCGCTTTGCCGAGGCGCTCAAGAAGTACGGCGAGGCCGTCGAGCGCCACCCCGATGTTCCTGAAATCTACTTCAACATGGCGGACGCCTACCTGCGTCTGGGCGAGAACGCCAAGGCCGAGGCCGCGTGGGCCAAGTACCTCTCCCTGACGCCCGACGCGAAGAAGCAGTCGCAGACTTTGTTCAATCTCGCCAACTCCGCGCTCATGGCCAAGGACGCCGAGAAGGCCATCGAGCTCTACAAGGAAGCCCTGCGCCGCGATCCCGCGAACATGGACGCGAAGTGGAACCTCGAGTCCCTCAAGGCTCAGCAGAAGGAGCAGGAGAAGCAGCAGAAGGAGTCGAAGGATTCCAAGAAGGGCAAGCCCGGCAAGCAGAAGGGCAAGCAGGACGGCAAGCCCGGCGACGGCAAGCCCGGCGACGGCAAGCCCGGGGATGGTAAGCCCGGCGACGGCAAGCCCGGCGATGGTAAACCCGGCGACGGCAAACCCGGCGACGGCAAGCCCAAGCCCGGCGACGCCAAGCCCGCCGATCCCAAGGAAGGTGCGGACAAGCTCGGTGACGCGCTCGGCCAGCAGGAAGGCGGCGAGAAGGACGCGGCGCGCAAGGGCATGACCCGCAAGGGCTCCGGCGTGTGGGGCATGGCGGCGCTGCCGCTCGCGTTCGCCGGCCAGGGCCTGGTGTTCTCCTCCTCTATGTTCCTGTGGGTCGTCGGCATCGGCCTGCCGGTTCTCGCGCTTCTCGTCGCCTGGGGAATGAAGAAGCGCCTCGAGTCCGCCAAGCGCCTTTCTCCCGGCACCGCGCCCAAGACCTTCACCTCCTGGTGGGGCGCGCGCCGCTTTCTCGGCAAGACGGCGATCGGCCTCGCCGCCGTCGGCCTGATCGGTCTCGCCGCCGGCGACCCCCGCGGCGGCATGGTGGATGAGCGCGTCAACTTCGGCGGCAAGGACATCGTCGTGACCGTCGACGGCTCCCACAGCATGGTGTACGCCGAGGACGGCCGCATGGCGCGCACGCAGAAGGAGCTCAACGAGTTCATCACGCGCCTGCAGGGCACCGATCGCGTCGGCCTCATCGTCTTCGCGGGAAAGGCACGCACGGCGTCGCCGATCTCCATCGACTACGGCAACTTCGAGTTCAAGATCAACCGGCTCGAGATCGAGTCGCGCGGCATCGGCGAGGGCTCGGATCTGGCCGCGGCGATCAAATATTCGGCGGCTCACTTCGAGACGGCGAAAAAGCTCGGCGACCGCCAGCGCATACTGATCGTGATCTCCGACGGCGATGTGCCTGACGCCGAGATCGCCGCCGCGATCGCCGCCGCCGCCGAGCACAAGATCACCGTCTACGCGATCGGCGTCGGCGACCCCGCCGGCACCAAGATCAAGATGCCCACCGCCGACGGCACCGGCACCGAGTACCTCATCGACTCCAAGACCGGCTTGCCCGCGATCACGCGTCTTAACGAGGCTCCCCTGCGCCAACTCGCCGAGCGCAGCGGCGGCGCCTTCTTCCGCGCCGACGGCAAGTCCTCGATCGACAACATCTTAAGCGAGGTCTCTCGACTTGAGAAAGGCCAAAAAGGCGACATAATCAAGTCGCCGCGTCCGGTCGGCGTGTACCTGCTGTGGCCCGCCTTGCTGCTGCTGATCCTCGACCTCGCGCTCCCCGGTCGCTCCTTGCTGAAGAGAGGGCAGGCGGCGAAGAAAAACGAGGGTGACAAGGACAAGTCCAAAGCCGGCGGCGCGATCGGGATGTTCGGCGCGGCGTTGATCCCGCTCGGCGCCTGGCCTCAGATTCTCCCGTTCGCGGCACTCGCCACCGTCGTCGCCGCCTACCTCGCCGCCGACTCCTGGAGCGGCGGGAAGATCACGCGTGCGGCGCGCGAGTGGTGGCAGAACCGCCGCGGCGTCATCGCGAAGGGCGTCTCGGCGGACCTCGTTCACCTTTATGATCTGCGCGAGGTCGACGAGCGCCGCCTGACGGCCTTCGTGAAGGGCTGGCAGGAAGCCAAGGAGCCCCTGCGCGAGACGATGATCGCCATGGGCGCCCATGACGAGGCGCTGTGGCGCGAGAAGCTCACCGCCGTGTACCTGTCGGGCGCGGCTCCCGAGACGCTCGAGAAAATACTCGCCGCCCTGCGCAAAACCGCCCGTGCCCGCATGGAGCCGTTGGCTCCGATCACCTCGCGCATGAGCGTGCGCAAGGCGCAGATATCCTGGATGGCGCACTCCGACACCGAGGCGCGCTTGGCCGCCCTGGGCGCGGTCGCCGCCGGCCAACCCGTCGCGTTCACCGCGCCCGCACCGATGTCCCGGCCCGCCGGCTTCTTCGCCCGCCTCAAGCGCGGCGCCACGGTTGGCGTCCTTGCCGTGATGATCGCGGTTACCGGCGTGTCCTCGGTCGGCATCATGAATTTCAGAGTCGAGCAACGCGCCGCCGCGGAGACCGCGCTGAAGCTGTTCTACGCCGAGGACCTCTTCGTTTTCTCCGACCGCTATGTCGACGCGCGGATCACGGAAGAAGTCCTGCCCGCCCTCAAGCGCTGGCACGAGTCGCCCAAGACCGCCGGTGCCGACTTCGAGCGCGCGCTCACCATCCTGCGCGAGTCCCCGGACCCCAAGGCCGACAACCTCCTCGTCACCATCTTCCGCCACGCCGGCGTGCTACCGCTGACTCAGAACGGCGAAAACACCTTGCTGCGCGCGCTCATCGAGCGCGAGAGCGACGCGCTGTGGGCCTCGATGGACGCGCTCATCGCGCAGTCCCGCACGGACCCGTCGGCCGCGCAGATGCTCGTCAAGCTCGTGACCCTCGGCGTCGAGTCCGGGAATGACAAGGCGATCGTCCAGCTGTTCCGCGTGCTCAAGAGCCCGAACAAGCAGGTCCAGCAGATGGCCGCCGGCATCCTCTACGCGCATCTCGGCCAGGACGCGGGCACCAAGTTCTTCGACAAACTCTCCAGCGTCCAGGCCAAGCACGCCGGCGACCCGATGCTCCAGATGTGGACGGCGAGCTTCCTGTTTCGCCACATGGGCGAGGCGGGCATTCCCGAGGGGCACCTCGTCAAGGCGAAGACCTTCCTCGATGCTGCGCTCGTCAACGCGCGCGCCATCGACGCGGTCCGCGTTGAGATCTACAAGCAGACGCCGCCCGATCAGGAAGTCCAGGCGCCCCCGTCCATGGTCGCCATGCTCGCGGGCATGGCCGACAAGATGCAGGGCGACGGCGACGCGCCGGCTCCGCTCGTCGGCGCGGTGCGCTACCTCGTCGCCAAGGCGACGACCGACCTCATTAAGGAGGGGGAGCAGCTGCTCCCCGGCCTGCACGAGCGCTTGATCAAGGACGGCGTCGTTCTTCCCGACACGCAGATCTCCGGCGGCGGCTACGGCGACTTCGGCGACTACTACGACGACCATGGCCACGGCGCCTACGGGTATGGCGCCTACGGCCCCTTCATCCCCCGCGGCTACTCGAGCACGACCTCGAACTACCGCGAGGTCTACAAGCTCGCCCACCTGCGCGCGCTGCAGGCCGTCCTCGAGGAGAGGGGCGCGCCGGTCACCAAGGCGCCGGACGACAAGAACTTCGCCGCGCGGGAATATTTTGATCGCTCCGCCGCGCAAATCGAAGCGCTCGGCGGCGCCGGCGCGAAGGCCGGCATGATGGAGGGCGGCACCGTAGCGGAGTCCGCGGCCGAGCAGCTCCTCTCCGTACTGCGCCTGGGCGACTCGACCTTCACGAGCCACTCCTTCCTACGCGCCCTGCGCGAGGCGGGCCTGGCTCCCGCCTCCGGCGATCTCTCGAGCCAGCTCGCCTACCCCGAGTCGCTCGACGCCGCGCAAGTCGCCAAGCTTCGCGACCTGATGCTCTCCGTCGCCCGCTCCGGCAACGGCTGGGACGCCGAGGGCAAGGCCCGGGCCCTGACCTGGTCGGAGAAGCTCTACCTCGCCGGCGCGCTCGAGGCGGTCAACGCCGCCCAGGCCAAGAACTACCCCGAAGCCGCCAAGGTCGCCGTCGACGATGAGTCGCTCGCCCTGGCCCGCATGTCGCTGGCGCTGACCGCCAAGCCCAAGGACGCCGCCTTCGCGCTTGCGACTGAGAAGGCGATGATCGAGCGCCTGGCCAAGGGGCCGCTCGACGCCGTCGACGCGAGCGCGCTCCTCACCCAGGTCCTCGCCGCCGTCAACGGCACCGAGCACGAGGCCGCCGCGGTCAAGGCGCTCGCAGACGCGCTCAAGCTTACAAACGGCGCGGCGCTCGCTCCCGCCGCCCGCGCCCGCGCCGCCGCCGCCTTCGTCGTGATCGGCAGCGCCGCGGAAATCAACTTCGGCCTTAAGGAAACCCTGATCGCGCAGGGCGTGCGCGAGGGCGAGTACGCCTGGCGCACCGACATCAAGCAGCGACATTACCGCATCCTCGCCGAAGAAATCGCCGCCGCTGCCGCGAAGGCACAGGCCGGCGGCAAGACCCTCACCGCTAGCCAGCAGGCGGTGCTCGATTCGGCCAAGTCTTTGCCTCGCCTCCAGGCCCTCGCCGCCGCCGCGGGCGTGGCCACCGGCGAGACCCCCGCCGAGGTCGCCGCCGATAAGGCCAATGTGGTCCTCTTCGCGGGCTACCGCCTCTTCTCCGGCTCCGACTTCAACCTCGCGCTGCGCGACGCGAAGCTCATGCCCGGCGCAGGCAACACGATGGCCGACTACCAGCAGACCTACACGCGCGCCGAGATCGAGACGCTACGCGCCTTCCTCCTTAAGATCGCGGTCTTGGGCAAGGGCCTGGGCTCCAGCGCTAACCGCGACCTGACCTGGAACGAGCGCGTGTACCTGTCGAAGTCCCTCGACGCCATGGACAAGATCCTGTCCTCGAACTTCGGCGTCGCGCCCGCTCCCGCGGCCCAGACCTTACTCGATCAGATCCGCCGCCCCGGCCAGGAAAACCTCGCGGCCACGCGCCTGTCCTTGATGCTCGAGGCGCGCCCCAAGGACGGTGCCCTCGCCCTACAGGCGCAGGCAACTTTGTTTCAGCTCCTCGCCATGAAGGGCGCCAGCGTCGACGACGCGGGCGAGGTCATCAGCCGCGCGTACCTCGCGCTTAAAGGCACCCCTCAGGAAGCCAAGGCCCTCGCCGCCCTCGAAGCCGCGCTCAAAGGCCCCCACGGCGCCGCGCTGAAAGAAATCACGCGCAAGGCGGCCGACCTGATCGTCATGTCCATAGCCGAGGACGCCGAGGCCGCGTTCAAGGATTTCGAAAAGGAAGTCATCCTCACCGGCCTGCGCGAGAGCGAGTCGACCTGGCGCGCCGACTTCAAGCTGCGCCACTACCGCGCCCTGCGCGCCGCCATCGAAGCGAAGGCCTCCTCCCTCAAGCACCCGACCGCCGCGCAGGCCGCGGTCATCGAGCGCGCGCACCAGGCCCTGCCCCGCCTTGAGTCCCTCGGGGCCATCTCGGGCGTTCCCGCTGGCGATTCCGCCGCCGAGGCCGCCGCCGAGGTTCTCAACCCCGCCCTCCAGGACGGCTACCAGGTGTTCCCCGGCACCATCTTCAACACGAAGCTCAAAGAGAAGGGCTTCATGGACCAGAACGCCGGCAACGCCGTCGACGACCACAAGGAAACCTACACCCGCGCCGAGACGCTCGCCCTGCGCGAGTGGCTCAAGTCCACGCTCGCATCCGGCATGGGCTGGAACGCCGACGGCACCCCGCGCGCCCTCGAGGACGACGAGAAGAAGACCTTGCAGCAAGCCCTCGACGCCGCGAACCTCGCGCTGAAGGGCTTCGCGCCCGGCTCCGGCCTGCACGCCTTCGCGCCGTTCGCTCTCGCGGCCCTGCCCACGCTCGCCTTGGCGCCCATCCTCATCTTCGCCGTCATCGGCCTGGGTATCGGCTACCTGATCTGGCGCATGCTTCCTCCCGCGACCGCCGAGGGAATCGAGTCCGCCGTCCGCGAATCCATTCCCGGCGCGATCGCCGCGCGCCACCGCCGCCTCGAGCTCGCCGCGCGCCGCATGGCCACCGCCGTCAACGGCGGCTCCTTCCGCTCCCGCTTCGTTGGCCCCGGCGGCACGGACTACGCCGAGGCCCGCCCCTATCAGGGCGAGGACATGCGCGAGGTCGACTGGAAGACCTCCGCTAAAAAAGATGAGCTGTACGCTAAAAAATTCGAGCTCGAGCGCGACATGCCCCTGATGCTCGTCATCGACATCAGCCGCTCGAGCCGCTTCGGCACCACCGGCACGACCAAGCGCACGGCCATCGAGGACGCCGCCGCGGTCTTAGCCCTCGCCGCCGCGCACTCCAACATCCGCGTCGGTGTGATCCTCGTCTCCGATAAAGTCGAAAAGATCATCCCCGCGCGCGGCGGCTCGCGCCACGCAATGCAGATCGTCGACGCCATCCTCAAGGCTGAGCCCACCGGCAACGCCACCGACCTGAAGCCGGGCCTCGAGGCTGCGGGCAAGCTCCTCGGCTCGCGCGCCATGGTGGCCGTCCTCTCCGACTTCATCGCTCCCGATTTTAAAGACGCGCTCGGCGCCATCGCCTCGCGCCACGATGTCCGCGCCATCCGCGTCACCGACCCCGCCGAGATGGGCCCGCTTCCCGATGTGGGCCTGCTTCCCGTCGTAGACGCCGAGACGGGTGTGACGCGCATGCTCGACACCTCCTCTAAGTCCGGGCGCGCCGAAGCGGCGTCCGCCATCAGCCATCGTGAAGCGGCCGTCGAGGCCGCCTTCGACGCCTCGCGCCTCAAGCCGATCTCGATTTCCACCGAGGGAGACCCGCTCGAAAGCCTCGAGCGCGCCTTCCATCCCAAAGCCAAGCAGCCGTCCACTCGTTAAGGAGCGTTATGAAGAAAGTGCCCAGCCTCGTTCAACTTGCCCTCGCGACCATGATCGCGACCTCGCCCGTCGCGGCCTCCGCCCAGACGGTCGTGGGACGCGTCGCCGTTCCCGGCCTCTCCGCCGGGATCGTGCCGACCCTCGGCACCGGCCTCGCATCTCCGCTCGCGGCCGGTTCCCTGACCCCGTTGGCCCTCGCGCTGACGCCGGTGCTCGCGTCTCCCTCCCTCGCCCTTGCGCCCTCCGCGGTGCCCGCGGCGCTCGCGCCCCAGGCCGCGGTTCCTTCCGCGGCCGAGCGCATCAAGGACGCGACCGCCGCCTTGGCCGCGTTGCCCAACCTCGACAAGGCCTCCTCCGCTCAGTCGCACGGCGCGGGGCTGTCGCTCGAGCAGGCCCTCACCGGTGAGCGCTCCGCCGCCTCCGTCGACGCGGCCGGTCCCGTCGTGGGCTTTGCCTCCGGCGCCTCAGCCGAATTGGGTGAGACGGTGAAGCAAAAGGCCGAGGTCATCAAGAAGATCCGCGCCGAGATCGCCAAGGTCATCGTCGGCCAGGAAGAAATGATCGACTCGATCATCACGGCCATGATCGCCTCCGAGCATGTGCTCCTCGAAGGCGTCCCCGGCGTCGCCAAGACCCAGACCGTCAAAGCCTTCTCCGACGCGGTCGAGGGCGGCTTCCAACGCGTGCAGGGAACGCCCGACAAGCTTCCCTCCGACTTGCTAGGCGCTGAAATTCTTCAAGAGAACCCGGCCAACGGCCAGAAAGAAATCAAACTCGAAAAGGGCCCCGTCTTCACGAATATTCTTCTTGTCGACGAGATCAACCGCATGATGCCGAAGACGCAGGCGGCGCTCCTTGAGGCCATGGCCGAAGGCCGCGTCACCATCGGGCGCAACACGCTCGAGCTACCCAAGCCGTTCATGGTTCTGGCCACGCAGAACCCCATCGAGCAAGAGGGCGTGTATCGCCTCCCCGAGGCGCAGCAGGACCGCTTCATGTACAAGGTCCTCGTGCCCCGCCCGGCCATGAACGAGCTCAAAGAAATCATGGACCGCTTCAGCAAGAAAGACGGCCAGCCGCGCGCGAGCAAGATCACCTCGCTCGACGAGATGGTTGAGATTCGCAAGGTCGCCGAGCAGATATATGTCGACGAAGCCATCAAGGACTACATCGTTAACCTCGTCGAGGCCACGCACAACCCCGCGAAGTACGGCATCGACGCGAAGGACGCCATCGAGGGCGGCGCTTCTCCGCGCGCGGCCATCTTCCTCCTCAAGGCCGCCAAGATCAACGCCCTCCTCAACGGCCGGGCTTATGTGGGACCTCAGGATGTCCGCGAGGTCGCGGCCCGCATCCTGCGCCACCGCCTGACGCTCAGCTACTCCGCCAACAACCTGACGACCGACCAGGTCGTGGAGAGCATCCTGTCCAAGGTTCAGGTTCCGAAGCCGGTCGTCTCTCCCGCGGCGCGGCTCGTTAAGTCTAACTAAGCAGTCTCGCCGCGTACGCGCCGGCGCGTTTCTGGATATCGCGCACGCTGTTCAACTCGCCCGGCGTATTCCGGAAGCTGTTGGCGGGGGCGGACCGCTCGGGCTCGGACTTCATCTTTCAGCTGGGCGACCTTCGGCTCGCCGGACTACTCATTTACGCGCGGTGGGTTTAAATTCGTCGTCGTGGACTCAAGCGCGGGGCGGATATTGCCGGCGCAGCTGGAGTGACTGTCCCGCGAGCTGGATCTGCCGGTGCCCACCGTCGTCTTCACGCACATCCCGCCCGCGCCGTTGTCGGAGTGGACGGATTGGGGCGCGCTGAAGGGAGCGGGAGGCTTTAAAGAAGGCAGCCAAGCCTTCATGGACCTGATGACCGTCAACAAGGTCGCGCGCGTGTACATGGGCCACATCCACGGCCTGGGGACGCTTGAGCGCGGGGGCGGGTCACCTCTCTTCCCCGGGCCTGTGAAGAAGAAGCTGCCTCACTGGTTATCAGTCGAAGCGGGGCCTAACGGGCTTGTCGAGACCGTCCACGCTGCCGACGGCTCCTCCTTCCCTCTTCGCTAACGGACTTTCCGCGACAAGGCGGTGAACCACTGCAGCACTCGTAGGAATCGTGTTTTCCGTGGGGGATTTCGAGCTGGGCCTGATCCCGGACGGGAAGGCGGGCGCTTCGGGGCCTCAGCCGTTATGGGGCGTTGCGGACATCGACACGGAGTTCTCGCGGCTGATCTCGATCGGCGCAGAGAAAATCGAGGCCGTAACCGAGGTCGGCGAGGGCATCATGGTCGCCGCCGTGAAGGACCCCTTTGGCAATCGGCTGGGGCTCATACAGAATCCGCACTTCAAGGCCTCGGAAGCGCGTTGAATAAACAGATTTAGGCTTAGCGGCTTCTAACGCAAGTCTGCAGATATCCTTCGTTCGATCCTTGGAGCGGCGAACGCAACGCGCTGCCGCGCGTGCTAAAGGAACTCCACAAAGAAAGCGCGCGTCGGCAGAAGCGCTTGGTTAGCTTATTCATCATCTTTCTCCTCCCAAGCAGCGTTTCGTGGCCTGCCTGTTCTGGATTATAGTCTTCAGAAAAATCTCCTCAGCGGTTTCAACGAACGGAACAAGATGGGCGTACCCGCCGAGGTTGAGAACAAAAATTCGCTGATGCGGATAGCGGGCCTTATTCGGATGATCAACAACAGCCAGCACATCGCCACTGGCGATCTTCAGTTCCGCCTCTGGGTGGATTGGCTGCTCCCGGTTAGACCGAGGGCAGGCATGTTCCGAGCAGGGTGCCCGTACAATTAATTCTTGAAAGTTCCACCCCGACCCTCACAGTCGGTCTTGACTAAGCCGATCCATCCCTTCCCTTTGCAGGCATTTTTACCCGCGCAGGCGTGACCCGTTCCGCCGCACTCACCCTGCCCTTTGCAGGCGTTTACTCCATGACACTCGCCTTTCGCGATGGTCCCGGTCGTGCCGGATTTTCCGGCACAACCCGCCGCTAGAGATAGTGCGGCCAACGCCGCCGTCGCCAATGTTGTTTTCTTGTCCATGCTGCCTCCTAAAGTCTCGCCGACAGTGACAAGCCCGCGAAAGGGGCTCCGTTGCTCTTTAGTTCCACGCCCGACGGTTCGTACCTGAAACTCCGCGCCAACGCCCAGCCGGCGGTAAATTCCGCCTCAAAATCTCCTCGCATCCAACGGGCGCCTCCGAGGATGCGTGTCGCGGAATATGAGAGTGTCTGGCCGTTCACTTCGGTCCGGCCACGCCGGGTTCCGAGGTCCTCGGAGACGCGGTATTGTCCACCCGCCAGCGAAAAACCGGCGAATGTATCCACGGTCTGGCGTTTGTCCCATAGCGCGCGGTATTCCACGCGCGGTTCGGGCAGGAGCAGGCGCAGGTTCCAGCGCGATGTCAGGCGCCACGCGACTCCGCCGAATGGCAGAACCTTCGCCTTACGGAAGGGGTCCACGGATACGCCGCCCAACACGCGCAAGCCGGGCCGCAGGAGGCGGTTATACTGCGCGGCGACCGGAACATTGGCGGCGCGGCCGCTAAGGTGTTCGTCGCCATAA